>Ga0116229_10015314_pt1 | contig 10473 bp, 10 predicted proteins | sample S1TSphgellanicum_3_FD_87313 | JGI IMG/M metagenome (GOLD analysis project Ga0116229, IMG submission 87313) | Host-associated microbial communities from peat moss isolated from Minnesota, USA - S1T2_Fc - Sphagnum magellanicum MG | ecosystem: Host-associated > Plants > Peat moss > Unclassified...
ACGACGCTCATCAAGGACAAGAACGTCGGCCGGCACATAGTGCCGATCGTACCTGATGAGGCGCGCACTTTCGGCATGGAGGGGATGTTCCGGCAAGTGGGCATCTATTCGTCGGTGGGTCAACTCTACACTCCCCAGGATGCCGACCAGCTCATGTTCTACCGCGAGGACAAACAAGGGCAGATTTTGGAAGAGGGCATCAATGAAGCCGGAAGTTTGTGTTCCTGGCTGGCGGCCGCGACCGCTTATTCGAATCATGGCGTGAGCATGATCCCGTTCTACATCTATTACTCCATGTTCGGTTTCCAGCGCGTCGGCGATTTCATCTGGGCCGCGGCCGACAGCCAGGCACGCGGCTTCCTGGTGGGCGGCACCGCCGGGCGCACCACGCTCGCGGGCGAGGGGCTGCAACATCAGGATGGGCATAGCCATCTGCTGGCGAGCACGGTGCCGAATTGCCTGGCCTATGATCCTGCCTATGCGTACGAACTGGCGGTCATCGTTCAAGATGGCCTGCGCCGCATGTATCAGGAGCAGGAAAGCGTCTTTTACTACATCACCTGCATGAACGAGAATTATGCGCACCCGGCCATGCCGGCCGGCGTGGCACAAGGCATCTTGAGCGGCATGTATCTGCTGCGCATCGGGGTTCGCGGCAAGGTGCGTGCGACGCTGTTCGGCTCCGGTACGATCCTGCGCGAAGTGCTGGCCGCGGCCGATTTGCTGGAGAAGGACTATGGAGTGCCGGCTGACGTGTATTCCGTGACCAGCTTCAGCGAACTGCGCCGCAATGCGTTGGCGGTCGAACGCTGGAACCTGTTGCATGCGTCCGAACCGCCGCGACAAACCTATGTGACGCAGGCGCTCGGGGATCGGGAAGGACCGTTCGTCGCCGCCACCGACTACATGAAAACGGTCGCTGATCAGATCAGGCAATGGGTGCCGGGCCGCTACTCAGTGCTCGGCACGGACGGCTTCGGCCGCAGCGATTCGCGCGCCGAGTTGCGGCGCTTCTTCGAGGTGGATAGGCACTATGTGGTGATCGCCGCTCTCAAGGCGCTCGCCGACGATGGAAAGATCGACAAGACCACGGTGACTCAGGCCATGCACTCGTTCGGGATCGATCCCGAGAAATCCAATCCGTTGACCGTTTAGGCGCGCACCGTGGCAAATGCAATCGAAGTATTCGTCCCCGACATCGGCGGCTTCAAGGATGTGAGCGTCATCGACGTGCTCGTCAAGGACGGACAGCAGGTCGACAAGGAAACGCCGCTCATCACCATCGAGACCGAGAAAGCGGCCATGGACGTGCCTGCCCCGGCCGCCGGCCGCATCGCCGAGGTCAAACTCAAACAGGGCGACAAGGTCTCGGAAGGATCGCTGATTCTGTTGCTCGAGCCGGCCCCGGGGGCGCAGCCGACGGCCCCGCCCCGCGCGGCGCCCGGGCCTGACGCGGCGGCGGCACCGGCTCCGGCCCCGCGGGCGTCATCGGTCGCGCCGGCGGCGACAGCGAACGCCCCCGCGCCAGCCGCATCGCCCGGCGTGGCGCGCGCCGCGTCGATCGACGAGAAGGCCTTCTCGAATGCTTACGCCAGCCCGTCGGTGCGCAAGTTTGCGCGGGAAGTGGGCGCCGATCTCGGGAAAATCACGGGTACCGGTCCCAAGGCTCGCATCACCCAAGACGACGTGAAAGCCCACGTCAAGAAAATTCTGACGACGCCGGCGGCACCGGTCTCTGCACTGCCCAAAGTGCCGGACGTGGATTTTGCGAAGTTCGGCGCTATCGAAGTCAAGCCACTGTCGCGGATTCAGAAAATCTCCGGCGCTCGACTGCAGGCCAGCTGGATCAACCTGCCGCACGTCACGCAACACGATGACGCGGACATCAGCGATCTGGAGACCGCGCGCGCGGGCATGAAGCAGCGTGCGGCGCAAGAAGAGGTAAAGCTCACTCCGCTCGTGTTCATCATCAGGGCCTGCATCATCGCGCTGCGCAAGTTCCCGCGCTTCAATGCATCTCTCGATGCGACCGGCGAGAATCTGGTCTTCAAGCAATATTTCAACATCGGGTTCGCGGCGGATACGCCGAATGGCCTCGTGGTACCCGTGATCCGCGATGCGGATCGCATGAGCATTTATGAAACCGCCCGTGCTTTGGCGACGCTATCGGCCAAGGCGCGCGCCGGCAAATTGACGGCGGCCGAGATGCAGGGCGGATCGTTCACGGTCTCGAGCCTGGGCGGCATCGGCGGCACGTCTTTCACACCCATCATCAACGCACCCGAGGTGGCCATTCTCGGCGTGTCGAAGTCCATCCAGAAGCCGGTGTTCATCGACGGCGTTTTCGTGCCGCGGCTGATGTTGCCGCTATCGCTATCCTATGACCATCGCGTGATCGACGGGGCCGAGGCGGCGCGTTTCGTCGTATTCCTCTGCAAGACCCTGAGCGACGTGAAGGCGCTCGTATGAGTATCGTCGAAGTTCGCGTGCCCGACATGGGTGAGTCCAAAGGCGTCACCGTGCTCGAAGTGTTGGTGACCGCGGGGACGACCATTGGCATCGATGATCCCCTCATCACGCTTGAGACCGAAAAAGCCTCCATGGACGTGCCCTCGCCGATCGCCGGCGTGGTTGAGACCATCGCCGTCAAGAAGGGAGACGGCGTGGTGGCGGGCACCCTGATCGCAACGGTCAGAGTCGAGTCCAAGCCGGCGGATGTGGCCCCGGTCGCGGTGACCCGCCCCACGCCCACCGTCGCGAGCCCCTCGCCCGCCGCGGCGTCCGGCCCCACGCCGGCCGCGACGCCGGGGGTGTCCGCCGCGGGGCCGCCCGCGGGCGCGCTTGACCTGGTGGTGCTGGGTGCCGGCCCGGGCGGGTATACGGCGGCGTTTCGTGCGGCTGATCTGGGGCTCAAGGTGACGCTCATCGAGCGCTGGCCCATGCTCGGTGGAGTTTGCTTGAACGTCGGCTGCATTCCTTCGAAGGCGCTCCTGCACGCGGCCAAGGTCATCGAGGATGCGCACGACATGGCGTCCTGCGGCGTCAGCTTCGGACCGCCGCAGATCGACCTCGAGCGGCTGCGGGCTTGGAAGAACAAGGTCGTCGGCAAATTGACCGGTGGTCTCAATGGCCTTGCCAAGGCGCGAAAAGTCGACGTGGTCCACGGCGACGCGCGCTTCACGGGTCCGTATTCGCTGGAGGTGCAATCCCAGGATGGGCCGCGCCGATTGGATTTCAAGCAATGCATCATCGCCGCCGGTTCGGAGTCGGTGCGCTTGCCAGGGTATCCGGATGATCCGCGCGTGATCGATTCGACGGGTGCGCTCGAATTGCCGGCGGACTGCAAGCGGTTGCTGGTGATCGGCGGCGGCATCATCGGACTGGAAATGGCGTGCGTATACGATGCCTTGGGAGTCAAGGTGAGCGTGGTCGAACTCAGCGACGGATTGATTCCCGGCGCGGACCGGGATTTGGTGCGCCCACTGCACAAGCGGATCGAGAAGCGCTACGAACGCATCTTGCTCAAGACCAAGGTCGCGAAGCTCGAGCCGCTCCCGTCGGGTTTGCGCGCGACGTTTGAAGGTCCCGACGCGCCGGCGGCGTTGGAATTCGACCGGGTCCTCGTCGCCGTGGGGCGCGTGGCCAACGGCAACGCCATCAAGGCCGCCGCGGCCGGTGTGCACGTGGACAAGCGCGGAATCATCGGTGTCGACAAGCAGATGCGCACCAACGTCCCGCATATCTTCGCCATCGGCGATATCGCGGGAGCGCCCATGCTCGCGCACAAGGCGACACACGAGGCAAAGGTTGCGGCCGAGGTGGCGGCCGGACACAAGGCGGCCTTCGACGCGCGGTGCATCCCGTCCGTGGCGTACACCGATCCGGAAATCGCCTGGGTCGGCCTCACCGAAACCGAGGCCAAAGCGCAGGGCATCGCCTATGACAAGGGAACGTTTCCCTGGGCCGCGAGCGGCCGTTCGCTCGCCATCAATCGCGACGAGGGGTTCACCAAACTGCTGTTCGACAAGACGACCGGCAGGGTCATCGGCGGCGGTATCGTCGGCACCAATGCCGGCGAATTAGTGGCCGAGATCGGACTCGCCATCGAGATGGGCGGCGATGCGGCGGACGTGGGCCTGACCATTCATGCCCATCCAACCTTGTCGGAAACCGTGGCGTTCTCGGCCGAGGCGTTCGAAGGCACACTGACGGATCTGTATATACCGAAGCGCTAATCGAGCGGACACGCTGCCGACCATGTCCCTGTTGCAGGTCTACGCCCGTGTGATTGCGTGACTGGGCCCGTCTTCAATTCGTAAGAAAGTTGCGAACGTCGGCGAAGTCGATCAGCCAGTTCTTCGCGGGTCCGTTGTTGCCGCGGCCGGGCGACGCATAACCCAACATGCGCTGGACACGCGGCGAATACTGTCGGGCGATCTCCCAAGGAACGCCCACCGTGGAGGCTTCCTCGGGAGTGAGCCATCCGAGCACGAAGCTCATGTGCAGTCCGTGTCGCCACTGATTAGCGGTGACGTTCTGGCCAGCGCCGTGCACCGTCTTGCCGAGATACAGCAGGGCACTGCCCGCGGGCATCACGGCGCCCACCGTGTCCTCCGGTCGCGGAGTTTGCATGAACTCCTGCCACTTGTGGCTACCAGGTATGACGCGAGTGGCGCCCACCTCTTCGGTGAAATCCGAGAGTGCCAGCAAGATGCTGATCATGGCCTCGGGAGCATCCCTGCCGAGTTCCTCGAGCAGCGGCCAAATCGCAATGTCGCGATGCAGCCTCTGACCCGTTTCGCCTGGGCCCACGATCATTGCCTGCCCCGTGTTCAACCAGTAATCGCCCTTCAAGCTATGGGCAGCCCACTGGTGCATGAGTTCGTGGTCCAGAAGCTCGGCAAAAGAGGGGGCGCGGGCGGCCAGCCTGGTAAATCTCTTGGTATTCCTGCCCCAAAAAACCGCCATCTCCTGCCCGACGATGTCGGAGCCGGGTTCCGTCCTCTCGATGTCGGCTTTGAACTCCGCATTCAGACGCTTGACCAGGTCCTGATCGATGAAGTCGTGAACGATGACGCCGCCGTCCTCGTCCAGACCCTGGAGAATCGCGGAAAGCGGCGAGTGCCGTGGGAACGTCTTCAGACCTTGCATCGCTGGTCCATCCTTTTCAAACTGACATTGTCGGAAAGGTTAACATAGGCGTGTGGCGCCCCATGAGCGGAGGATTTATGACCAAAGAACGTGCGATTCTGGCTGGCGGCTGTTTTTGGGGGATGCAAGACCTCATCCGGCGTTACGACGGTGTCATATCGACGCGCGTGGGCTACAGCGGTGGTGACGTGCCCAATGCGACCTACCGTAATCACGGCACGCACGCCGAAGCGATCGAAATCATTTTCGATCGCGACAAGATCGGCTATCGGCAGCTTCTGGAATTCTTCTTTCAGATCCACGATCCGAGCACCCGTGATCGCCAGGGCAACGATAAGGGGGCGAGCTATCGATCCGCGATTTTCTATACGAGCGAGGAACAGCGGCGCATCGCGCTCGAGACCATTGCCGATGTCGATGCATCCGGGATTTGGCCAGGCAAGGTGGTAACCGAGGTGACCGCGGCCGGTGATTTTTGGGAGGCAGAACCCGAGCACCAGGACTATCTCGAACGATATCCCCAAGGCTATACCTGCCACTACGTGCGGCCGAACTGGAAATTGCGCAAGGAGACGAGTCAGGCAGTCTGACCGGGGGCGACCGACCGCCTGGCGCGCAACGGCTGCTAGAGCGCGGGTTTACGGGAGATCCATCCTCCGCTTTTATTCACCAACCAAACGATCGCCACACCGACGGTGACGCCCCAGCCGACTTCAGCGACGCGGGACACCAGCATTCCCGCCACGGCACCTTGATGCGGAACCAGCATGATGATGGTGGCTGTGGAGCCGGACAGACGGGCGGCGCTGCTCACGTTACAAAGCCAGCAGGCGAGCACCGACAGGACGACGGCCGCCGCGTAGGTAAACAGATGTTCTCCCGCTATTGCCACGGCAAGCGCGCTGATGAGACCGCCGATTGCAGCGCCCGCGAACTGGTCTCTTGCGGAACTCTGCGTCGCGCGCAGTTCGCTCTGCACGACGGCGATGGCGGTGATGGATCCCCAAAACCCCTCGTGCAGGCCGAGCGGCTGGGACGGTAAATACGCGATGATGGCCGCCGTTGCCGACATCAACCCCTGGGCCAAGCCGCTGGTGAACTTGGCCTGCGCGGGCAGGGATGTCGACAGTACCGCGGTCATTGCGGGATATGCTCGCAAGTGCGGTAGCATCCGTCCAGCGAAAAGAGCATCGCCGTTGCGCCCGCTCGGCGCGCGCGCATGGCACGTGAGGAGATTCTGTTGGCGGCTCGTACCTATTTTCTGATTTTGATGAGCGCCATGTTGAGTGCCTGTGTGGCGCAGTCGACTCCTGTCCGGCCCTGGAAGCTCGATCGACCGCTTCGGGACTACTATGACACGGCGTTCTTGTTCACCGACGCCGGCAGATCCGTGCCGCATGAGGTCAACGTCAAACGGCTCGCCGGCCTGCTGCAGCGCTACGACGTCGTCATTTACGGCGAGAACCACGGGCATCCCGGGGTCCATTTGCAGGAAATGAAGCTGCTGCGCGCTTTGTATGAACGCGACCCGCGCTGGGTGCTGTCACTGGAGCAATTCGAACGCGACGTGCAGGGCATCATCGACGACTATACCGCCGGCCACATCGGCGAAACGGCGCTGATCGAGCAGGGCAGGGCGTGGAGCAACTACGCGGCCTCTTACCGGCCCATGGTCGAATTTGCGAAAGACCATCACTTACCGGTCGTGGCCGCCGAGGCACCCGGCTGGGCCGTCACCTGCGTGGGGCAGTCCGGATTGCCCGTGCTCGACCGGTTCACTCCCGTCGAGAGGTCGTGGGTTGCGGCGCGAGTGGACGCCGGAGCGGGCGCGTACCGCGATGAATACATGCAGTTCTTGGCCGCGCCGAATGGACACGCGCAGGATGCGGCGCAAAATAGTTTCGCCGCGCAGGTCACCCGAGACGACACCATGGCCGAATCCATCGACCGTGCCTTGCGGCAGCATCCGGGCTATCGGATCTTGCATCTGACCGGCAGCTTTCATGCCGCGAAGTTCTTGGGCACCGTCGAACGGTTGCATGCGCTCGATCCCACGCTGAAGATCGCGGTCATCGCGCCCGTGCAGGTCGATCCACGCGCGCCTGAAGTGTCTCCGGACGAGTTCGCCGATGCCACGGTGCTTCAGCTCATCTATCCCGATCCGGAGCCCTTCGTCGCCGGCGAGGACATGAGCGCATGGACCACCAAGATGAAGGCAAAGCATTCCGCCGCTACGTGCAAGTATGCTGTTACGGACGGCTCCCAATGATGCGCGGTACTATGACGCCCTCGAGAATTCGGAATAAGCCCTTGAAACCACCGAAGTTCAACATCCGCTTTTGCCGGCCGGTGCTGGTTGTCGCAGCCGCATTATGGGCGAGCGCGGTTTGGGCCAAGCCCGCCGACGCGGCTTGGAGCTTCACGGTATCGGGCGACTCGCGCAACTGCGGCGACGTGGTCATGCCCTCGATCGCGGCGGCCACGCGCGCGCTGCATGCCGCGTTTTACTGGCATCTCGGTGACCTGCGCGCGATTTACGATTTTGACGACGACTACCGCAGCCTGCATCCGACGGCGCCCATCATCGAATATTTGAACGCCGCCTGGCCCGACTTTCAGCGCAGCCAGATCGAGCCGTTCGGCGACACGCCGTTTTTCCTCGGTATCGGCAACCATGAAACGATCGTGCCGAAGACACGCGAGGAGTTCACGAGGACCTTCGCCGATTGGCTGAACGCGCCGGTGATACGTGATCAGCGCCTCGCCGACGATCCACACGATCATCAGATCAAGACTTACTATCACTGGGTGCGCGACGGAGTCGACTTCATCACGCTCGACAATGCCACGCCCGACCAGTTCGATGCGGCCCAGATGAAATGGCTGAAATCCGTGCTGCAGAACGATCAACGAAACGCCGACATCAGGGCGGTCGTCGTCGGCATGCACGAGGCGCTGCCGGAGAGCCTCGCCCGTGCGCACAGTATGGACGACTTCCCGGCCGCCGAAGCGGCGGGCCTCGAGGCATATGCGCAGCTGCTCGACGTACAGAAGATCAAACCGGTCTATGTGCTGGCTTCGCATTCCCACTACGTGATGGAGGGCATCTTCGACACGCCGTACTGGCGTGAGCATGGCGGCGTATTGCCGGGGTGGATCATCGGCACGGGCGGCGCATTTCGCTATGCGTTACCCGCCTCGGCGCCGCAGGCGAAGTTCGCGAAGACGCATGTGTACGGCTACCTGCTGGGGACCGTCAGTCCGCGCGGAAAGAATGTGCAGGACCCCATCTGGTTCGAATTCAAGGAGGTCACCGAAGCGATGACGCCCCCTGACGTCCTCGCGCGCTACGGGAGCGCGTTCGTTCACCGTTGCCACCAGGATAATGCTCAAGACTGACCCAGGAACAAGCCCATGAGTTTCAATTGCGCCAAATGCCCCGGATACTGTTGCAGTCACTCACGCATTGCGGTGACCGAACACGACCTGACCCGTCTTGCGAAGCATTTCGGCATTTCCGAGCGCGCGGCCCGGAAACGATTGACCTTCGTGTACAAGTCGGGCGATATCAACGAGCGCATATTGCGGCATCACAAAGATACGGTCTACAAGTCGGTGTGCCACCTGTTCGACCGCAAGACACGGCAATGTACGGTGTATGCCGCGCGTCCCAATGTGTGCCGCAAGTATCCGTATGGCAACCGGTGCGGTTACTATGATTTTTTGAAGTTCGAACGTACTTTTCACGACGATGGCGACTTCGTTCCGGCGGCTTGAGGGGGAGGATCATGGCATCCCGGGGGATGCCGGCCATGCCGGCGGCACGCCGTACATGCCGTAGCAAACGGCCCGGCCTGCTACGAAGCCGCCACACACTGTTTCAGGAACGCGGCTTTCTGAGCTCCCACGAGTTTTTTAGCCTTGGCATCCTTGAGACAGGCCATACGCTTCGCGTGTTTCACGGCTGCATCGTCCGGTGGTGGGCCGGACGCGGGCACGGGTGCGTTGGCTGGGGCTGCGAATGATCCCGCGGCGAGCGACGCAAGGGTCATCAGAGCCGCTAAGACGACGGTAGCCGCAAGGGGGGGAAGGATAACGCGCATGACCACGTGGATGAGTCAGACAGGCGCATAGCATAGCTTTATTGGGCGAAAACCCCGATGAAGCGCGCATGAAGCTTCGTTAACGTGCCAAGCGGGTCCGTGCCCGCTCGAGGTATCCGGCCTCGTCCGGCAAACGCCCCGCACGCTGTGCCTCCCACAAGATTTCGGCAAGCGCCTCCATGAGAACGTGCTCGGCGCGGTGCAGGTCGCCGAATCGCTGTTGCAGCTCGGCATGCAGTTCACGAACGCCGGGCGGCCGGTCGATGGCGACTTGTTCGCGCACGGCCATGTGCAGGCCCATGTGCAGAAACGGGTTGTTGGTCGGATCGGCGCTGCCGGGATCGAGCGCCAATGCCCTCGCGGAATCTTGCAGCACCGGCTGAAATTCCGGATGCACGCCGATCACGCCGATGATCATCGCCTCCAGCGGGCTCAACATCGCGCCCGTCAAATGTTTGCGCCAGGCGTCGAGGTAACTCTGGCGCAGCTGTTCGCGGCTGTAGGATTCGTGGGCGTTCAAGGCGCGACACTCCGGGTCTTGCGCCGGTATTCGCACAGATCCGCAATCCTGCAGTCCGGACAGTCCGGCGTGCGGGCCTTGCAGGTATAGCGGCCATGCAAGATCAGCCAGTGATGTGCATCCCGCAGATACTCGGGTGCAATCAATTTGGTGAGCTTGTCTTCCACCGCCCGCACCGTCTTGCCGACGCCCAATCCCGTGCGGTTCGCGACGCGAAATATGTGCGTATCGACCGCCATGGTGGCCTCCCCGAAAGCCGTATTCAGTACGACATTGGCCGTCTTGCGGCCCACGCCCGGCAGGCTTTCCAGCGCTTCGCGAGTCCTCGGCACTTCACCGCCGTGATTCGCGACCAAGGCCTGGCAGGTGGCGATGATGTTCTTTGCCTTGGCGTTGAACAATCCGATGGTTTTTATATACGGCGTCAGGCCGTCGACGCCGAGTGCGAGCATCGCTGCCGGTGTGTTCGCGGCGCTAAACAGCGCCGGCGTCGCCTTGTTGACACCCTTGTCCGTCGCTTGCGCCGACAGAATGACCGCGATCAACAATTCGAACGGCGTTCGGTAGTGAAGTTCGGTCCGGGGAGTTGGATTCGCTGCGCGCAGCCGTGCAAAGATTTCGCGGCGCTTCGCGTCGTTCATGGCGCGGTGCTCGTGTCCGGGCGCGCGCTGCGCGACAAGGCCGCTTTCTTCTCCTCCA
>Ga0116229_10015315_pt1 | contig 10473 bp, 5 predicted proteins | sample S1TSphgellanicum_3_FD_87313 | JGI IMG/M metagenome (GOLD analysis project Ga0116229, IMG submission 87313) | Host-associated microbial communities from peat moss isolated from Minnesota, USA - S1T2_Fc - Sphagnum magellanicum MG | ecosystem: Host-associated > Plants > Peat moss > Unclassified...
CAAGTTCGCCGTCAAGTGGCTGTACACCGAGGCTCCACCCGGCCAGAACGAAGCCGCCGCCTTGGACGCCATCGTACGCGACGGCTACGCCCACGGTTTGCGGTTCGTCTCCGACTATAACTCGCGGCCGGTCGGCGCAGCCCAGCCCTGGGGCAATCTCTGGGACGATGGGCCAGATGCGGTAGCCTCGCTGAACCATGTGTTGGCGGTGCGCAAGATCGCGCTCGAGCGTTTCGGCCTGCGCAATTTGCCAAAGGGCGCGGCGGTGGCGGATCTGAAGCGTATCCTTGTGCCCATCTATCTGTTCCATCGCTACGAAGTCGACGCCACAGCCAAGCTGGTCGGCGGCGTCTACTACCCTTACGCGGTCAAGGGCGACGGCCACGAGACGGCGGTTCCTGTGTCTGGCGCGGAGCAGAGGCGGGCCTTGTCGGCGCTTTTGGGCACGCTTGCCCCGCGTCTGCTCGATCTGCCGGATCCCCTGCTCAACCTGCTCGACGCCGCCCAGCTCGGGCAGGCCGACAAGGCCAATGATGTGGAGGTGTTCGGCGATCCGTCCGATCCGGTGTTCGATCTGCCGGGCGCCGCGGACATCGCGGCCGATTTGACGCTCAGCGCATTACTGCACCCCGCGCGCCTCAACCGCGTCGCCGACCAGGGCGCCCGCGACCCTGGCCAGTTAAGCTTGAGCGAACTCCTGAACGCCACGGTGGCTACAGTCTTCACAAGCCCGTCGATGGCCGCCGGCCACGCGGCGGAGGTCCGCCGCCGGATCCAAATGCGCCTGGTGATCGACCTGGCGCGGGCGATGGAGGACAAGCGCCTGTCGCCCACCGCGGCGGCCGAGATCAAGGCGACGCTGACGGCGCTTGGCCTGAAACTTCAAGCCGCCCAGAGCGCCGACCCGGCCGATCTGGCCCAAGACCGCTACATCGCCGCCATCCTGCTCGATCAGACCCGCGACGCCTTGGCCAAGCTGGTCGAGGCGCAAAAGGCCAAGGCGATTGAGGCGCCGCCCGGCATGCCGATTGGGGACGACGGGTTCGAGGCCGGGCTGCTGCAACCGACGACCTATGAGGGGGCGTCGAAATGAGATGATAGACTACGTTATCTGATGATAGACTACGTTATCTGATGATAGACTACGTTATCTTGCGTGCGACCTCTAGGAAGCGGTCGACTTCCTCTTCGGTATTGAACAGAGCCGGAGATACCCGGACCGTCCCGTCGCGCGCAGTCACGTTTATGCCCGCCTTTGCAAAGGCGTCTCGCACCGCGGGTGGCGGGGAAGCTATGTAATAGGCGACGATGGGTGATCGATTGCCTGGCGGCGTGAACAACCTACGCCCCTGGCGCTCCAATTCCCGCTGCAACCTCAAACCGAGACCGACTGAGTGGGCCTCAATTCGAGCCATACCGATCTGGTCGAGATAGGCCAGACTGGTCGCCAGCTGCGCCGCAGCGACATTACTTACGCCCGCATACTCGAACCGGCGGGCGTCGGTGAAAAACTCGTATTGACGATTGGCCAAGCGTCTCGAGATCTGGCCTTCGCCATATCGGTCCAAGTGCAAACGGTCGAATAGGCCGCGACGTACGTAGAAGCCGGAGACGGCGCCGGTGCTAAACAGCCATTTGTAGCTGTTGGCGCAGAGGAAATCGACGCCGGAGGCCTTCACGTCGATGGGTACGACGCCTGCGGCTTGCACCGCGTCGGCGAAAACATAGGCGCCGACGGAATGCCCCAGGTCAGTGATCGCCTTTAGATCGTGTACGTAGCCATTCTGGTGAGAGACGAGAGCCACGGTGATGAGCTTCGTGCGGTGGTCGATGAACGGCTCGATCTCCGTCACGGAAACCACGCCGTCGCGGTGGGGGACGATACGGAACTGTACGCCCAGTTCCTTTTCTATGACCCGATATAGGATGAACTCAGTATCGTAATGCAAAGACGACATGACCACGTTGTCACCCGCTTTCAGTCCCAGCCCCCAGGCGACGAGATTCTCACCTTCCCCCGTCGAGCGGATCAAAGCAATTTCGTCCGTATCGGCATTGATCAGGCGGGCGAAGCGCTCACGTACGTCTTGTCTGTATCCGTTGTCTGCCTTGAGTGGCCACAACGCCTTTTGCTCGGAGGCCGCCTGCGCGGCCGCGATCACCTGATGCGGGATCGGGGATCTGTAGGCCGTGTTGAGAAAAACTTCTTTTGTTGAAGTAATTGGGAAATCGTTTCTCACACCGAGCGGATCAGCGACGTTGATGGGGGCGCCGCTCGCCATGCCAGGCAAGGCGGACGCGCCAACCGCTGCTTTGAGCAGGTTCCGGCGATCCAGCGATTGATTATCCACGAGACTTAAACCTCATGCTGACGCCTCCATAGCAAGGGAATATGGCGATGACGGCGCATGGTGGATCGAGTTTTTCGATAGCGTCCGCCCCAGTGGGGTAAATTCGTAGTTGGCCGACGGTGGAATGGGTTCGGCCGTAAACGGCCTAAGTATGGGGGCGGCGGCGGATGGCATAAGTTTGTTTTGATAGTCCTCGCCGGCGCTGAACTTCATATGCGGCTTGAGGCTGAGAGATCTTCGGCCACCTAAAGTGCACCGACCCGGCCCGTCTCCTCGACGCACTTTCCGGTGTCTCGCCATTGATCCACGATCACGGTCTCCCCGCGGGGCAAATAGCTGATGGTCTGCACGTTACCGTCCCGTCGAATGACGAGTTGCAACAGGGCGTGCTGATCGTTTTGGATCCCGTCCTGAGGCACCGGCTTGACGATTTCGTCGCCGTTGCGCAGCCCGGCCCGTTCAGCAGCCGATCCGGCCACCAAACCCCGAACGATCCGCTTGGGCTCGGTCAACACGTCCGGCGTAAAGCCCAATTCGTAGCGTCGCATGGGGGCGCTGGTAAGCTCGAAGCAGGGGCCGAAGCTATCCGAAGGGAGCGATAGCACCTTACCCGCCAACATGTCATCGAATTGAGCTTGGCCGCGCGGCCCCAGCGCCTTGGTCACAGCCTCTCGCCAATCCGCCGTCGTGACCGACAAACCCTCCTTGCGGCGTTTCAGCATCGCTAAAACCACGTCGTCGACGGATCGGGCGCCGTTCGACGCCTTGCGCATTTCCTCATCCACGAGGGCGAAATAGAGCGAACCCCGATCATAGGGGAGCACTCGCACGCGCGTATCAGCCCAGAATCGGGCATTAATTCCAGTATTTGGCGTGTTGTTCAATATATCGGTATAATAGCGCGCGGCGGTCTCGTTCACGTCTTTCAGAAAATCAGCTCGGCTGATCAAGCCTGCGCGGAATGGCAATGCGCGTTGGTAGTAAACAGCTAATCCTTCAGAATACCACGCTGTATAAGAGTCGTCGCTAAGTCTACCGATGAAAGTATGGACCATTTCGTGCGCTAGCGTCATTTTAAAATCGGCCGGATCGGTATTTTGATCGAATGTGCCGACAAAAGAATTTTGTATCGCTACACCACCGCCAGCGTTGATTGGATTATATCGCAGAAATACGCTATAGGTTTTTCCACGACTTTCAAAGAAAGTCTGATCGAAGGCGTAGAGTTTATGTGTCCATTGCATCAGCGCGTGCGCGTCGAAGGGCGGCGAACCTTGCCAAGCCGAAAAAAAGCCATCGGCGGCGGGAACCGCAGGCTCTCGGCTCAAGGCGCCCCCCATGACGAAGTTAGTCTCCAGCTCGGCCGGCGAGCTAGGACCAGGCGTTGACGCGTCGCCTAGGCCAAGCGTCGAGACGCCGATCGCCCCCGGCGCGACGGCGGAGAAGTCCCAGTGCAGATCGAGCCTGTAAGGATGATCGGAGTCGGGCAGGATCGCAAAGGTCCCCAAAAGGCCAGAAAGTGCGCCGTCTTCTGTTCGCAGTTCTAAAGGCGGCGCCGCCCCGCGCGTGTTAGGCGCGTCGTCGATGGCGACCTCGTAATTCAACGTCAGCCGTCCGCGTACCTGCCGGCCAGCCACCCAATGGCGGTAGAGCCCGTGGCCGTCGGAGTCGTCTCGACTGGTGAGGACCAGAGGGCCAAGATCATCCTTGGCCTCTAACTTTTCTAGCGCCGAGGCGCTCGTCTCCACGTTGCCAAGGACCAATGGAAGGCGCACCAAGGGCGCGCCTGCCTGAACAACGCCGACCGACGACTGGATGGAGACATCCAAGACGTCGATCTTGCCCACTTTCGGCGCCTCTGGTTTCAATAAGACTAATATACTCGAATCATCGGCGGTAGATGCGCGTGACTCGGTATTGAAAAATAAAGCCGATATCGTTACAAAAACAGTGGTGATTAAAACTTGTCTCTTGTTCATCTCGACTTCCGATTATTAATTCATATCGAACGCTGCGGGGCTTTTTGGGGTTGGGCAGCTCCCCCCCGACATCGGAGCGTCTGAATCGAGTCGTGTTCTTCTATGAAACAGATGCAGGCGGTCTGCGTCAACGCGAATTGAGCCACCCGCCGTTGCTCTGTGCGCAACGGGGCCGCGCTCGCAAGCTATCGATCTGCCTTTGACATGGCGTGAGGGTCGCTTCGGGGGATCAAAACGGGAAATCGCGCCTTACGCCGAGCGAATCCGCTACGTCGACGGGGGCGCCCCTCGCCATGCCAGGCAAGGCGGACGCGCCAACCGCTGCTTTGAGCAGGTTCCGGCGATTCGGCGATCAATTTAAACCTCCCGCTGAAATTCCCGGGTGTATCGAGCTTCTTGATAACGCCCATCCCATCGTCCCCGCCGACGCTGAATTTGATATGCGGCTCGACGCAAAAATCTTTGGCCATCTAAGGTGCGCCGACCCGGCTCGTCTCCTCACCGCATTTTCCGGTATCTCGCCATTGATCTACCACCACGGTCTCCCCACGAGGCAAATAGCTGATGGTCTGGACGCTACCGTCCCGTCGAATGATGAGGTGCAACAGGGCGTGCTGATCGTTTTGGATCCCGTCCTGAGGCACCGGCTTGACGATTTCGTCGCCGTTGCGCAGCCCGGCCCGTTCGGCAGCCGACCCGGCCACCAAACCCCGCACGATCCGCTTGGGCTCGGTCAACACGTCCGGCGTAAAGCCCAATTCGTAGCGTCGCATGGGAGCGCTGGTAAGTTCGAAACAGGGGCCGAAGCTATCCGAAGGGAGCGATATAACCTTGCCCGCCAACATCGCATCGAAGTCAGCCTGGCCGCGCGGCCCCAGCGCCTTGGTCACAGCCTCTCGCCAATCCGCCACGGTGACCGACAAACCCTCCCGGCGGCGTTTCAACATCGCCAAAACAAGGTCGTCGAGGGAGCGGGCGCCCTTCGACGCCTTGCGCATTTCCTCATCCACGAGGGCGAAATAGAGCGAACCTCGATCATAGGGGAGAACCCGCACGCGCGTATCCGCCCAGAATCGCGCCGAAATTTCGTCATTCGGCGTCGTGTTCAATATGTCGGCATAATAGCGCGCGGCGGTCTCGTTCACATCTTTCAAAAAATCAGATCGGCTGATCAAGCCTGCCCGGAATGGTAATACGCGCTGGTAGTATACAGCTATTCCTTCACCATACCATGCAGCAGAACTCTCATTCATTAATCCGACGAACGTATGGACCATTTCGTGAGCTAGAGTGAGCTTAAAATCGGACGGATCCGTATTTTGATCGAATGTCCCGACAAAAGAGCTTTTTATTGCTACACCACCGCCAGCGTTGATGGGATTATACCGCAGAAAGACGCTGTAGGATTTTCCACGACTTTCAAAGAAGGTCTGATCAAAGGCGTAGAGTTTATGCGTCCATTGCATCAGCGCATGTGCGTCAAACGGCGGTGAACCTTGCCAAGCCGAAAGGAAGCCATCGGCGGCGGGAACAGCTGGCTCTCGCCCCAGGGCGCCTCCCATGACAAAGTTAGTCTCCAGATCGGCTGGCGGGCTGGGATCAGGCGTTGACGCGTCGCCTAGGCCAAGCGTCGAGACGCCGATCGCCCCCGGTGCGACGGCGGAGAAGTCCCAGTGCAGATCGAGCCTGTAAGGATGATCGGAGTCGGGCAGAATAGCGAAGGTTCCCAAAAGGCCGGAAAACGCGCCGTCTTCTGTTCGGAGTTCTAAAGGCGGCGCCGCCCCGCGTGCGTTGGGCGCGTCGTCGATACCGACCTCGTAATTCAACGAGAGCCGTCCGTGTACCGGCCGGCCAGCCACCCAATGGCGGTAGGCCTCATCGCCGGCGGGGTCGTCTCGGCTGGTGAGGACCAGAGGGCCTAGATCGTCCTTGGCCTCTAATTTTTTTAGCGCCGAGGCGCTCGTCTTCACGTTGTCTGTGACCAGTGGAAGACGCACCAAGGGCGCGCCTGCCGGAACAACGCCGACCGACAACTGGATGGAGACATCCAGGACGTCGATCTTGCCCGCTTTCGGCGCCTCTGGTTTCAATAAGATCAGTATATTCGACTCATCGGGAGCCGCCGCGTGGGAAGAGGTATCGAAAAATAAAGCGGATACCGTTGCAAAAACAGTGGCGATTAGAACGCGTTTCTTGCTCATTTCGACTTCCGTTCGTTAATTTATTTGCACACGCCGCGAGGCTTCCTAGGTTTGGACAGCCGCGCCACCCGCATCGGAGCGTCTGGATAGAGCCTTATTATTATGAAGCGGAGGCGAGCGGTTTGCGTCAACGCGAATTGAGCCGTCGGCCGTTGCTCTCTGCGCAACGGGGGGGCGCGTGCATAACTATCGACCGAGCTTTTACATAGCGTGAGGGGCGCTTCGGGAGATCAAAATGAAATTCTTGTGGCGCCTTCGATTAGCGGGTCTTCTCTCGCCGCGTTGCCCCTCCAAGGGCTTGCCCAAGTCCCCGTGGGATCCACTGAACCCATTGATCTTGCAGCCTATGCCGCCATACGGGCCGAAGGGCTTGGACATAGCCAAGTCATGACTTTCGCGGGCGGATTGGCCGATGGGATCGGCGCGCGACTGGTGTGGGCGCCCATCTCGATAGCTGGGCGGCGGGGACGGGCGCGACGGACGACGGCGCTGGCGTCGCCGTTGCGCTTGAAACTGGAAGGCTTCTGAAGGCCGTGAACGCAAAACTGCGCCGCACCTCCCGCGCCAGAGACCTACCTCTGGGCCGTGCTCGCCGGAACCACCGGCAGCAGCACGGCGCTGGCGCCGCTCGGTCCGCGCTCAATCGAGATCGTCGCCTTCTGATAGTCGGCCGGCTTCGCGAAGAAGATGTTTTGCACGTAGGTCTGGGGATTGCGATCATAGAGCGGGAACAGGCTCGATTGAATCTGCACCATGATCCGGTGCCCCGGCTTGAACACATAATTTAGCGTCGGAAGGCGGAACCTGTACTCCTGAACCTGGCCTGCCGGAATCGGCATGGGGGCGGCGAAGCTCGTGCGGTAGCGACCTCTGAAGATATCCAGGCTGACCGGCAGCTCGTAGCCGCCAAGCTCGGGCTGTTCGGCGACGGTCGGCGGATAGACGTCGATGATCTTGACCACGAAGTCGCCATCTGTGCCGGTTGTCTTGGCGAAGATGTCGGCGAACGGCGCGCCTTCCACGGTGACAGCGGCCGCGAGCACCGGGGTCTCATAGGACAGGACGTCCGTGCGGGTGGCGACGGCGCGCTGGTCCTGCACCAGCCATGTGGTCCAGCGGGTACGATCATTGAGCACGACCGGCGGCGTCAGGAAGGGGACCGGCTTGACGGGATCAGACACATAGCTGTCCTCGCCCGCCGCTGCGGGCTGGAAGCCAAGCCCGCTATCGGCTTGCAGATAGAGCGGCGTCAGCGAGGAGGTGCCTGGCCAGTCGGCGAACCGGTCCCAGTGTTTTTCCGCGGGGTTGTAGATCAGCACATGCGGCGTGGGCGTGGTCGGCTTCTCGTCCTTCAGATAGGTGTCGAAGAAGGGGATCAGCACATCGCGCCGAAAGTCCGCCGCCGTATCGCCGGGCCATTTGAGCGGACCGAGCGTCTCCGCCGAGTGGTTCACCTGGCTGTGATACCAGGGGCCCATGACCAGATGGTTGTTCGCGGCGAAGCCTTTGGCCTTAAGCGCCTCCCAGCTGTGGATGGCGCCGTACATGTCCTCCTGATCCCACAGGCCCTGCAGCCATAGGGTGGGCACGGTCGAGGGGTGGTCGGCCACGGCGCGGTCCAGCGCCTGATCCTGCCAGAAGACATCGTAGGCCGGGTTAGCCGACAGCCGGTTCCAAAAGCCCAGTTGATCAAAGCCGTTCTTCGTCGCCCATGCCCCGGCGGAGCCGACATCGAGGAAAGCCTGGTAGTCGTCCGCCCCTGGCCGGGGCACGCTCGCGCCCTTGCCGGTCTTGCTGGTCTGAGCGGTGAAATAGTCCAGATTCACCTGACGAAATGCGCCGTAGTGGAACCAGTCGTCGCCCATCCACCCATCGATCATCGGACTTTCGGGGGCGGCTGCCTTCAGCGCGGGATGAGGACCCAGCAAGGCCATGGTGACCGTCCAGCCATCGTAGGACGAACCGATCATGCCCACGCGCCGGTTGCTTTCGGGCACGCGATTTATCAGCCATTCGATGGTGTCATAGGCGTCGGTGGTGTCGTCCGTCGCTGTCGGATTGAGCGGCCCGCGCGGCGGGCGCGTCATCACATAGTCGCCCTTGGAGCCGTACTTTCCGCGGATGTCCTGAAAGACGAGGATATAACCGTCGTCGACCCACTCGCGGGCGGCCGACCCTACGGCGTCGCGAAGGTGCAACTGGTCCTTCACGGAGCTGCCGGCCTCGTAGGGCGTCCGCTCCAGCAGCATGGGCAGTCCGTGCGCGCCTTTGGGGATCAGGATGACGGTGTGCAGCTTCACCCCGTCGCGCATGGGGATCATCTCCTCCCGCTTGACATAGTCGTGGTCGCCTTCGGGCTCCTGCCACTTGGCGGGGATGTCGCTGCCAAGCTGCACGTCGCTCGCAGCGACCGGGCTCGAGGGCAGGGTCGGCGACGGAGCGCTGGCGGGCAGAAGCGTGCTGGCGGACAGAAGCGTAGAGACGAGAAAAAATGAGACGCCCTGCAGCATCAGACCGTTTTCCTTGATTTCGTCGGCCCCATGCGACGGGTGGGTAGGTCATCAGCTAGAGCCAAATAAACACCGTCGTTAGCGCCGATCGCCTGAAACCGGGCGGCCACGCGGACGCCAAAGAAGTTCAAGGCGAAAATGGCCGCCAGGATCACGAACATCGACGCCCTGACGGGCAGATGGACCGCCATCGAACCGTACTTCACGATGACAAGCGAGATGGTGATCAGATTGCCGATGCTGGCGAGGATGCGGAGCCACGCCACCGCAAAGCCGGCCGCAGGCGCGATCAGCTCCTTGGGCCATTCATAGGAGGCGCCGGACTTTGGCAGCGCTGAGGCCATGAAGGCGTAGACCAAGAAAAAGAGCCCCATCGGCGCCGCTGCGATCAGGGTGGTGATGAGAAGTCCGGAGCCCGCAACGCCTGCGGCAGGCGCCAGGATGGAAAAGATCGAGACGCCCATGGCCGTGCCGGCGCCGAGCAGCGTGACCTCGATCAAGCCCACGCGTTTCGGCAACAACGCCGAGGGGGCGCCGGATGACGCCTTCTCCACCGCCCCGATATAAATTTCGTCGTTGCGCAAACTTCTCACATCGCTCTCTCCGCCGGGGAGCGTGATGTCATTATGAGCTTACCGTGAAGGTCGAATTTGGCGTGGGGGCGTTGCACAAGATGCAGCGCGCAGCCTTGAAACGAGGTCGGGCGGGGAGATGAGCCACCTAGCTCCAGTCGCTGATCTCAACGAACCTTCGCCGTTGCAAGTCCGACAACGGCCCCCCGCGCGATAAGCTATGGCGCTCCGTCGTATGCGACCACATTGTGACGCAATAGCGGTCGGCGAATACAGTTTTAATGTTTTCTGATGCACCAGCTCGATGCGTTTGAGGTCGGCTCCGCTTTTATTCAATTGTCATGGGGGGGCGTGCGCATGTCTAAAAAACGATTATTGATGGCGAGTGCGATCAGCGGCATCGTGCTGCTTGGCTATTATTCGCCGCTATTCGCACAAACGTCCGCCGGCCCGTCGGCGACGACCGTGCAGGAAGTGGTGGTGACGGCCGAGAAGCGGACGGAACGCCTCCAGGCCGTGCCGGCGTCCATCGTCGCGGTGTCGGGCGCGCAGCTTCAGCTTATGAGCGCCACCTCTTACGCCGACTACCTGAATACGATTCCCGGCGTCACCTTCGCGAACAACGGCGGGTTCGATGATCGAATTTTTATTCGTGGATTGGGCGACTCCCTGAGTTCGCAGGCCGTGGCGACGACGGGTCTCTACCTCGACGAGACACCCGTCTCGGAGGTTACGGCCACCCTCGCCGATATCGGGACCTACGACATCAACCGTGTGGAGGTGCTTAAAGGGCCGCAGGGTACGCTCTATGGGTCCGAGTCCATGGGCGGCACGGTTCGCGTGATTACGAATAAGCCGGA
>Ga0116229_10015317_pt1 | contig 10471 bp, 8 predicted proteins | sample S1TSphgellanicum_3_FD_87313 | JGI IMG/M metagenome (GOLD analysis project Ga0116229, IMG submission 87313) | Host-associated microbial communities from peat moss isolated from Minnesota, USA - S1T2_Fc - Sphagnum magellanicum MG | ecosystem: Host-associated > Plants > Peat moss > Unclassified...
GCGCTGACTGCGACCCCGGCGCTTGCCCAGCACTATCACGGTGGCGGTTATTACGGCGGCTGGCATGGCGGCTGGGGCTGGCACGGCGGCTATTGGGGCCCGGGCATTGGCGTCTATTTCGGACCGGGATTTTTCCCCGGCGATTTTTGGGGCGGCTATTACCCGTACGGTTACCCCTATCCGTATCCGTATCCGGTCGCTGCCGCACCTTCGACCTACGTCGAGCAGGGCGATACCACGCAGGCGCAGCAGCCCTACTACTGGTATCGCTGTGACGGGCCGAACGGCGGCTATTACCCCTACGTGAAACAGTGCCCAAGTGGCTGGCAGAAGGAAACGCCGCACGCACCTCAATAGGGGTGTTGCGTGAGCCTGAATTGTTTGAAGATCTGGAGAGCTTTATGAATTTCCCTAAAAAGGCGCTTTTTGCGCTGCCGCTTGTGGTTGTCGCAGGTTGTGCTTCGGTGCCCACTGGGCCGAATGTCGTTGCCATGCCAGGAACGGGCAAGACCTTCGACCAGTTCCGTGCGGATGACTACGACTGCCGTGGCTTTGCTTCCTCGCAAGCCGGCAATCCCGAAGACGCGCAGGTGGATGCCACCGCGAAGAGCGCGGCGCTAGGCACCGTGGTTGGCGCCCTGGCGGGCGCGGCCATCGGTGGCGGGCGCGGCGCGGGTATCGGCGCTGGAACGGGCCTGCTGTTTGGCACCGCGGCTGGAGCAAGCGAAGGCAACGCGTCGGCCTATTCGGCGCAAAGACGTTATGACGTTGCCTATTCGCAATGCATGTACGCCAAGGGCGACAAGGTGCCTGTATCTGGCCGCATGGCGAGCCAGAACGGCTATCCGCCGCCGCCGCCATCAGCACCGCCCCCGCCGCCAGGCTATTACCCGCCGCCACCGCCGGCCCCTCCTGGCTATACGCAGTAACGCGGGGCTGGCCCGAGCGCTTCCCGGTCGCGATCGCCGCGTGCGATGCGCCATCGGGGATCGCGCCGGAGGTGGCTAGCAAGAAAGGCACGATCTCGCGATCGTGCCTTTTGTTATTAAAGGCCCACCAGGCGGTAGCCGACTGCCGTCTCGGTCAGCAGGTATTCGGGCTGCGCCGGATCGCGCTCCAGCTTGGCCCGCAAGTGACCCATGTACACGCGCAAGTAATGGCTGTTTTCGGTCTGGGTCGGGCCCCAGACCTCATGCAGCAGCTGGCGATGGGTCATGACCTTGCCGGCGTTGAGCACCAGCACTGCGAGCAGCCGGTATTCCTTGGGCGTCAGGTGCAACTCGACACCGTCCTTCTTGACGATGCGGGTCGCCATGTTGAGTTCAACCGGCCCGAAACTGAATACCGAATCGCGATCAGCCGCGCTTGTACGCGCACGCACGGCGACGCGTACCCGGGCCAGAAACTCGCCAAGGCCAAACGGCTTGGTCAGGTAGTCATTGGCGCCGCGATCGAGGGCCTCGATCTTGTCGCCTTCATCGCTACGCGCCGACAGCACCACGATGGGCACGGCTGACCACCCGCGAACGCGAGAAATCAGGTCCAGCCCGTCGCCGTCAGGCAAGCCGAGATCGAGCACGACAAGATCGGGCTTTCTGACGCCGGTCTCGGTGATTCCACTTGCCACCGAGGCCGCCTCGTAGACGTGCCACCCCTGCGCTTCGAGGGCGGTGCTAACGAAGCGGCGAATGCGCGGCTCATCTTCGACGACCACGGCCGTCAGATGCAGTTCAGGTGTCGTTTGCAAGGGTCTCCAGTTCGCCCATCACCGGGGGTGGCTCGCCAAGCGGCAGCGTCATGATAAAGCGTGCGCCAACCGATCGGCCGGTTTCGGCAACGATCGCACCTCCGTGAGCCTGGACGATCGAGCGGCAAATCGCAAGGCCAAGTCCCATGCCGCCTGTTGCCGATTCGCTCTGGCCACGGGCGAATTTGGCAAAAAGCGCCTCTTCCTGGCCCACGGGCAAGCCCGGGCCGTCGTCGGCCACGGAAAGTTCGACGCAATCGTTGCATAGGCGTGCCGCAATCGAGATTTCTGCGCCCACGGGGGTGTACTTGGCGGCATTTTCAAGCAGGTTGACGAGCACGCGCGTGACGAGGGCGGCGTCGAACTGGACAAGCGGCAGGTGAGGCTCGATATCGACCATGACCTTGTGCAAGGCAAGGCTGCGACGGCTATTGGCCAGGGCGCTGCCGATCACTTCCTCGACCGATTGCCACTGCATGCGCAAGACCACCGTGCCGCTTTCCAGCTTTGCCATTTCCAGGAGGTTGTCGACCGAGGCGCTCATGCGCTGACCTTCTTCGACAATCTCCTCAATCATCTCGCGCTGCTGCGTCGACAGGCTCGGCCGCGTGTAGAGGATCGACTCGGCCAGCCCGATGACACCCGAAAGCGGCGTGCGCAGGTCATGTGAGAGCGCGGCGAGAAGCGAATTGCGCAACCGCTCCGACTCGATTGCGAGCAGCGCGTCCTGCGACAGGGCAACGTAATGCACGCGTTCGAGCGCAAGGCCAATCAGCGAGGCATATGTATCGAGTTCACGAATGTCCTCAAGCAACGTCGCGCGCCGCCCGTTGGCGATGCTAATGGCCACCACGCCGCGTGCTTGCAGCGAGCTTCGCAGGGGAATCATGCCCCAGTGAGGAAGGCCAGGGAGGTCCTCGCTGCCAAGGACGCGCTGCTCGGCGAAGACCTGGCGCGCAAGCGCCTTGTCGTCGTCGGAAAACTCTACGCCGTCCTTCTCGAAATCGAGTTCACCCTCGGCATTGCTGGCGATGACAACGACCACGCTGGCAAATGCGCGTGACAGCGTTCGCTCGGCGACATCGATCACTTGCCGTGCCCCGCCTTGCGCCGACAGCGCACGGGAAAACGCGGAGAGTGCATGCGCCCTGCGTTCGCTTTCCTGCGCGATGCGGGCCTGAACGCGCAGTCGCGCGGTCAACTCACCGATCAGACCGCCAACGGTGAGCATCACGGCAAAGGTCACGATGTAGTGCGTGTCCTGCAGCGCAAACGAGTAGCGCGGGGGCACCACGAGGTAGTCATAGATGGCCAGATTGCCGATTGCCGTGGCGATCGCCGCGCGCCTGCCGCCGCCCAAGGCGACAAGCGCTACGGATAACACCATCAACATCGCAAGGCTGACCGGATCGACAAGGCGCAGCAACTCGATCGCGGTCACGACCGACAGCGTCAACAGCGACAACAGGTACGATGCGGCCGCCCCTTCGGTCATGCCCAATGCGGACTTTGCGGCAACGCGCTGGCGCTCGGGCGCCTCTTGCCTCAGGGCAGGCACGATGACCAGTTCGAGTTCGGGCGCGCGGCGCATCAGCTTCTCGCCAAGTCCACGGCCGTTGCGTGTCGAACGATCGCCAAGCACGATGCGCGAGATCGCGTTGTCGCGGGCGTATTCAATGATTGCCCCGGCCACGTCTTGCCGCTTGCGGATGGCCGTTGTTGCCCCCAGTTGCGCTGCGCGCTGCAGAATTTCGTGCGCTGTGCGCGCTGCAGCTGGACTAAGCCTTAGGACCGGTGTCACGTGCAGCGCGTGCCAGCCGACGCCCTCGGCGCTCGCCATCTGCAGTGCAGCGTCGCGCACCTCGCTGTCGGCAGCGCGAACGCCAATGCAGCAAAGGATCGGCGCTTTCCCTTTGCTGATGAAATTGGTCTGCGTCATGCGCCGTCGCCCCGAATGGCATTTTTCGATTGTGCGGTGCCGGTGCGCTCCTAGCAAGTCGCAGTGCGCCCGCAGCGCAGCTATACTCGGACTGTTCCGAGCGCGAGGTTGCTTCACTGCACCTTGAGAGCGTCACGAGTGCCTGGCTTAGGCAAAGGGCTTTTCATCCGCAAAGCGATTCTGCTGGCTGCGCTTTTCCTCTCCAGTGTCATCCTGCCGGGGATGCCGTGTCCGACGTCGGCTGCCGAGAGCGTCGGGCCGTGGCGGCTGAGTTCGTACGAGACCGACGTCGCCACCACGAGCGATGGCCTTGACATCACCTTTCACGGCGGCATCGACTGGCCCAACCTGATCCTGGTTCGCGAGCCCGAGGGCGCCGCGCAAAATACGCTCGTGGTGCCCGTGGTCAACCTGTCGGAGTCGGTCGAAGAGGTGTTTCTAAGGCTTGGCGATGACGACAAGGCGAGTTGGCCGGAGCATGCCATCGCCGCCTCGGCACGGCTGGCGCCTGGCGAACACACGACCTTGCTGTTGCCCTTTGTCGCGCACAATGCGCGCCTTTTCGGCATGCAGGTCGGCCCGCCCCCAATTGGCGCACCGGCTGGCGCCTTGCGACGCCTTGATCAGCCAAACGGAAAAATTGATGGCGCCAAGGCGCGCGCGCTGGTCATCACGCTTTGGGGCCAAACCGGCGAGCGCCGCCTGCACATCGGCACGCCCCACTTTGCCGAACTGGGCTGGGACGGGCCGGCGCTCGAACACCTCATCGACCGGTACGGCCAGGCGACACGCACGAATTGGCCAGAACGCGTTGCGAGCGATGGCGAGCTGCTCGCCAAGTCCAAGGCGGCGCTGCCCCACGCCGACAAAGCCCCGGCGCTTGACCCTTACGGCGGCACACTGGCCGCACACGGCTTTGCCGCGACGGGATACTTCCATATCGAAGGCACGAGCGCGAGCGGCTACGCGCTTGTCACGCCCGAAGGCCACGGCTTGTTTTCACTGGGCGTAAATACGGTCGCCATGGGTGACGGCGCGACCTACGTGAGCGGCCGCGAATCCATGTTCGGCGAATTGCCCCTGCCCGATGACAGGGATGTCAACGGCAGCGGCGACAATCGTTCGACCAATCTCGCCACGCGCGAAGTCAGTTTCGATCACGGCCGCTGGGTCAATTTTTACATCGCCAACCTGAAACGGCTCTACGGCCAGAATTATTTGAACGCATGGCGCAACGAAACCCTGACGCGCCTGCGCTCGTGGGGATTCAACACGATCGGAAGCTGGAGCGACCCGGTGCTTTCCGGCGGGAACGCCCGTCTGCCCTACGTCCTCGCCATCGCACTCACCGGCAATCACGGCCACCTGAGCACCCCGTTTGATTTCTGGGGACCTCTGAGTGATCCGTTCGATCCGCGATTTGCTGCCGATGTCGACGCGAGCATCGCTGCGGCCAGCGCAAAACTGCATGACGATCGCTTCATCATCGGCGACTTTGTCGAGAACGAATTGCCCTGGGGCGATGCCAGCGACGGGCGCGCGAGCCACCGCTTCGCGCTCGCCGAAGCCGCATTCGCGCTTGGCCCGACAAGCGCAGCCAAACTCGCGCTAATCGCGCAGCTGCGTGCGCGCTACGGCGACATCGGTGCCTTTAACGCAGCCTGGGGCTTGCACGTCGCCAGCTGGGAGGCACTCACCTCCTATCCGCCAGCGCTGCAAGACCCGCTTGGCGCTGCCGCCAGGGACGACCTCCTAAGGTTCTCGCAGGCGCTTGCCAACCAGTACTACAAAACCGTTGCAGAAGCGGTTCACCGCCAGGATCCACACCATCTCTATCTTGGCAGCCGATTTGCCGCCATCACACCGGAGGCGCTGGCCGCGTGCGCGCGCTGGTGCGATGTCGTCAGCGTCAATCTGTACAGCGAGCATTTCGATCTTGCGCGACTGGGCGCCATCGACAAGCCGATCCTGGTCAGCGAGTTCAGCTTCGGCTCGCAGGATCGCGGCCCATTTTGGGCGGGTGTCGTCGACGTTGGGCGTGAGGGCGCGCGCGCCACGCATTACAGCGAATTCGTCGCCGCCGCAGCGCGCGATGCGCGCGTCATCGGCGCCCACTGGTTCCAGTATCTCGACGAGCCGGCAAGCGGTCGCCTGCTCGATGGCGAGAACGGCCACTTCGGCATGGTGTCTGTCGCCGACGTGCCTTATGTCACACTCACGGACGAAATGCGGCGAACCAACGCCGAGGCAAGCCTTGCTCGGGAAAGCCTGTTATTCGAAAAGCCCTAGAATGCGCAACTGCGAATCGATGAGCGGCCCGGCATTGCCCGACAGGCGGCGCCCTAATGCCTAGCCTGATGCAAAGCAAACGCCTAAATTAGAGGTGTCGTTGTTTCACGCCGAATTTAAGAACTGACGTCATGAGAATTGTCATTATCCAAAACGATGAAGCGGCTGCGAACCAGATTCGCACCGCGCTGACCCGTGCGGGCCACCGCTGCTGGGTATTCACGACGCGCAGTGGTCTTACGGAAATCGTCAGGAAGACGACCGTCGATCTGGTCATTCTCGACTGGCAAGGCGGCAACTGCAACGGCTTGGAAGCTGCCCGCTGGCTACGCGGACAGACGGGGTTCTCGGCCGCCGTCGCGTTCTGTTCGGAGGGGCCAAGCGCAACGCAGATCGCCGCCGCGTTCGAGGTCGGTGCGATCGATTACATCATTCGCCCGATCGACGACCAGCAGCTTTGCGCGCGCGTCGCCGTGGTTTTGCGACGCGCCTATCCCGACCAGGCCAGGGAAGAGCCGTTCGATGTCGGCCCGTATCGCATCGATCCTGTCGAGAAGTGCGTCATCTACCATGAACGTACGCTCGAGTTGACTCCCGCCGAGTTCGGCATCGCGCGCTGCCTGCTGATCAATATCGGCAGACCGCTGTCGCGCGACTATATCCAGGAGCACGCCGTAGGCGAGCCCTTTCTCGCGTCGTCGCGCTCGCTCGATTCCCAGGTTTCGGCGCTACGCATCAAGCTGCGTCTCATGCCCGAGCGCGGCTTCCAGCTCCGTGCGATGTACGGCTATGGCTACCGGCTCGACCTGACACCGGTGCAAGCAGCGCCTGCCGACGGCCGCGTGCGCATGGTCGACTGGAGCATGATTTCCAACGTCTCGGCCGATACCAGCACCGGCCGCTAGGCCAAACGGCATCGAGAAGCCTGGCTAGCGCACGCCCAGCAACTCGACATCGAAGACCAGCGTTGCACCGGGCGGAATGACGCCGGCGGCGCCGCGCGATCCATACGCGAGTTCGGGCGGAATGACGAGCGTGCGGGTACCGCCAACGCGCATGCCGGCCACGCCTTGGTCCCAGCCCTTGATGACCATCCCCGCACCGAGCACGAACTCGAACGGCTGCCCGCTGGTGCGCGAGCTGTCGAATTGCTTGCCCTTTTGATCGGCTTTTGAGGGGTCATACAGCCATCCGGTGTAATGGACGCTGACGGTCTTGCTGGGCACTGCTTCGGCGCCCGTGCCGACGGTATGGTCAGTCATGATGAGATCCTTGGTGGCAACTGCCGATGGCGGCGCGGCGTTTGCATCCGCACCCTTTACAAAGCCCGAATTGAGGGTCACAAACAGGATCGAGCCGAACAACAAGATGCAAAACGCGGCGAGCAGGAAAAAGCGATTGGACATGGAAAACTCCGTAAAGATGCACGCGGCCGACTGCGACTGCAAAGTGCACAAAAAATAGTGTGAAGCGTGCCGGTAAGCCGGATTCTGTTACGGCACTTGCGTGCTATGACAGTCATTCCTCTAGGCCTGGCATCACTGCCAGGCTCAAGCCGTCTACCCGCACGCTCCCCGAGTCAGGTCACAGCGTGCCTATTTGACGTTGCTCCGCGTAGAGATTGCCCGTTTCACCCGGACTTAACCGGCTCGTCTCTGTTGCTCTGATCCGCGCCTTACGGCGGGCAGGCGTTACCTGCTACGCTGCTCTGTGGAGTCCGGACTTTCCTCCCGCGGACCGATCCGCCGGCGACTGTCTGGCATGCTTCACAGCCTCGATTCTATGCGAGGATGCCGGTCTTCACATTCTTGCCCCTGCAGATGAGCTCAATTCCCAGCCGTACGGCGGCCAAAGTCCTTGTCGACCAACTCGTCTTGCATGGCACAAAGCGGGTCTTTTGCGTCCCAGGCGAGAGCTATCTGCCGGTCCTTGATGCACTCTACGAACGCCGCGAGGCGATTGCCTTGACCGTCAACCGCCACGAATCCGGCGCGAGCTTCATGGCCGAGGCCTGGGGCAAACTGACAGGCACTGCCGGTGTCTGTTTCGTCACGCGCGGACCTGGCGCGACCAACGCGTCGATCGGCGTTCATACCGCCTACCAGGATTCGACCCCGCTGATCCTTTTCATCGGACAGGTGGGCAGCGACTGCATCGATCGCGAAGCCTTCCAGGAGATCGACTATCGCCGCATGTTCGGCGACTTTTGCAAATGGGTGGCCCAGATCGATAGCGCCGATCGCATTACCGAGTATGTCGCGCGCGCCTATCACGTCGCCATGAGCGGGCGCGCCGGACCGGTGGTCCTGGCGCTTCCGGAAGACATGCTGCAAAGGGAAGTCGCAGTGCGGGACGCCCGCCCGGCGCAGCCGGTCCAAGGCGAAGTCGGGCAGTCCCAGGCGCGCGCGCTCGCCACGGCGCTTGCCGCCGCGCAGCGCCCGCTTGTCATCGTCGGCGGCTCGGGTTGGACACCCAAGGCCTGTACCGATCTCGAAACCTTTGCAAGGAAGCATGACCTGCCTGTCGCCTGTTCCTTCAGGCGCCAGGACATCTTTGACAACCGCCATCCGAATTACGTGGGCGATGTCGGCATCGGCATCAATCCGAGGCTCGCCAAGCGCGTGCGCGAGGCTGACGTCTTGCTCGCCTTGGGTGTCAGACTGGGCGAGATGACGACGTCGGGCTATACGCTCCTTGACATCCCGGTGCCGCGGCAAAAACTGCTGCACGTGCATCCGCATGCAGAAGAACTCGGCCACGTCTACCAGCCCGACATCGCCATCGAAGCTTCGATGCCCGCAATCGCCACGATGCTCAAGGATCTGCAGCCGCCGGCCGCGCCCGTCTGGAAAGACGAAACATCGCTTGCACGCGAAGACTATCTGGCGTGGCAAAAAGAGCCGGAGATCTTCGGCACGCGGCCAGAGGCGCTCAATCTCTGGCGCGTCGTCAAGCATCTGTTTGAGCGCCTGCCCGAGGACACGCTGCTTGCCAACGGCGCAGGAAACTTCGCCACCTGGGGACATCGCTACCGCCAATACCCGGGCTATTCGACGGGCAAGCGCAGCCAGCTTGCACCGACCTCAGGCGCCATGGGTTATGGCGTGCCAGCCGGTATCGCCGCGCAGTTATTCGATCCGCAGCGCCAGGTCGTCGTCATCGCCGGCGATGGCGACTTCCTCATGACCGGGCAGGAGCTCGCAACTGCCGCAGCGGCCAACGCCCGGGTGCTTTTCATCGTCGTCAATAACGGCATGTACGGCACCATCCGCATGCATCAGGAAATGCACTATCCCCAGCGCGTCTACGGCACCGCGTTATCCAACCCCGATTTCGTCGGGCTCGCACGCGCCTATGGGCTCGTGGCCGAGCGAGCGCGCACGCTTGAGGATTTCCACTCAGCTCTTGACCAGATTCTGGCCGCCATGGCGGATAAATCATGCCCGGGTCTGATCGAGCTCATCACCGACCCGGAGATAATTTCTCCCGGCGCCACGGTTGAATCACTGCGAAATCGGCGTTAACGAGGTTGCCTGCCACGGCGATAAACAGGGTCGTTGTCCGGGCGCGACTGAATTGCAATCAATTGTCGAAAGCGTCGCCAACGTGTCAATTCCGACTTGCCCTAGAGGTCGGTTGCTGCCAAATTAGTAACTAGGAGTTACAACTAGGAAACGGGCGATTGCTCGCCCCTCCTTCGCCGAATTAGGAGATCCCACCGTGTCCAGCCGTCGATTGAATGCCACCCTTGGAGCCGGATGTAGCGCGCTCCTCGTCTGCCTGATGCTAAGCGCGTGCGGCAATGATGAAGGTGACGGCAAGACCGTCGCCAACACACCCACGGGCGATCAGACCACCTTGCCCGATACGTCGAGCGTGACCCTTGCGGCCAACGAATCACGCCGGTCAAAGACCAATGACGTGCTCGACTGGCTCAAGATGAGCCCGGAGAAGAGCGCCGCCGACAAGAATGCCGACAAGAAGCCACCCGAGCCTGCCAAGCCTGCCGATGCCAAGCCGACAGCAGCGGCACCGCCGGTCATAGCGCCTGTCGTCGCCCCGCCCGTGCAACCGGCGCTGGTCGAGCGGCCGGTCTTGCAGCAGGTCAGTGCACCCGCGCGCGACAACTTTGCCAACGCAGCGCCCAAGGAGGTGTCCGCCCCGCCCGTGGTCGCAGCCGCAGCGCCCGTCGCGCCCGCCGCCCCAACGCCTGCAGCCGGTTTGAAAATTGTCTCGCGCGAGCAGCCGAGCTTTCCCAAGGAAGCGATTCGCGCTGGCACCTTGAGCGGGCACGTCATCGCCAAGATCGAAGTCGGCGCCGATGGCAATGTGAAAAACGTGGAAGTGGTTGAATCGCATCCGAGTCACGTCTTCGATCATGCAGTCATCGCCGCCGCGAAGAACTGGAAGTACCAGCCGATGTCAGAAGCCGCCTCGACCATGGCCGAGTTCGACTTCAAGGCCGATCAGTAGGACCGCTTAGCCCCGCTTAGCCC
>Ga0116229_10015319_pt1 | contig 10469 bp, 4 predicted proteins | sample S1TSphgellanicum_3_FD_87313 | JGI IMG/M metagenome (GOLD analysis project Ga0116229, IMG submission 87313) | Host-associated microbial communities from peat moss isolated from Minnesota, USA - S1T2_Fc - Sphagnum magellanicum MG | ecosystem: Host-associated > Plants > Peat moss > Unclassified...
AATGTATTGGATGGGAGTTGGGACCCATTGATTCTCCAATTTGTGCCTCATTTGCATTCAAAATCAACCAAAGATAGAGCAATGAACATAATATGCACTTGAAAAAAATGAAGATGAAATCTTTAAATATTCCAACTTCCAAAATCCAAATTTGTCGTATTGAGTCCCCTTACATTCTAGGATCCTAAGTTCAATTTCATAACTCATCCTACTAATGGTCCTCCTATCAAATTCCCTTATTCATTGCAAGTGGCAATGTAAATTTTGAATTATACATAATAAAAAACATGATAGAAGGTTTTGAACTTCCACATTAGGTGGCAATGGTTTTTTTTATGCTTGCATAATAGGAGGCAATGGCATTGTGTGTGCAGGAGGTGGACGTGCGAAAGATCAAAGGTGGAAAGGGGTGATGTAACAATCAATGTCCAAGGTGTTTCATGGCTATTAATGACAAATGAGAGCTACCCATCACGCATATGGCAATGAGGCCTTTTTATGCCATCGATGTATGGTGACATGTTCAACTTTTGTAACCCTAATTTCCTATAGGTTGTTGCATGGGCATTAAAAATTTCACCACAATGCAAAAAATTCACCAATAAAAACCCTACTAGGAATGAATTAAAAATTAACTTTAACTTCAAGTTTTGGAATGAACCTTTAGATTATCCTAATTGAGTTTATGGTGTATGGATTAATGTTGGATAGTTTTTATTTTTCAACAAAACCTTTGGTTTTAATTTTAACTTTTTTAAAATTTTGAAATAACCTTTGATTTTGGTTCAAGTATTTTCTTGAGTTTTTTTATAAAACCTTTAATCTAGTTTCAAACTTGGTTCTTCACATCTTAAGATCCCAAGTTCCCAAGTTCTTTAATAAAAACTCCTAGGCAAATATAACTCCAAATTATACCTAGTTTTATTTACCTACACATAATTTTTTAATTGATTTATTCCTTTTTTTACTAGCATTATACCACCAATAAATGTGACCACCTATATTAAGCACATGCTTAAACCTATCAAAAAACAATTCCACATTTGAAACATGTTCCAAAAGTAAAAATTACATGCTTAATGTTTGTACCACCCCACCCCCAAATTATTATTCAAAACCTTGAATTTTTTTTCAAATTAACAACACGTTTAACCTTGGTACAAAAAACCTTAATTTTTTTTCATTGCATTTTTTAAATTAAATTTTTAAAATTTTCAAAATTGAAACCTAAATCAATTAGGTTTTGGGACCAATTCCAATTCCAAGTCTAGTTTTAGTTGAAGCCAATTGTTGGTTGTAGTTTCGGTTTCAATTTTTTCTTGGTTACTAGTTCCAATTCTAATCATGAAAAAATTCAAAATTTTAAACTAATAGTTCAAGTACCTAATAATTGATCTAGGAATTACAATCAAAACTAGAACTAGCCAACACTAATATGGACCCTAAAGGTCAAAAAAGGTTAGAACAAAATTGTAGATTCATAAAATTGGATCTTTTTCCATTTAATCACTCAAGGTGCCTTCCCAACATACCTTAAAAAACCTCTCCCACATATGCACTTCATGAAAAAAACCTTAAAAACAATTTTGTTTTGGTTCTTGAAAACTTGTTCCAAAATGGACCCACAAGGTGAAAATATGTCAAAACAAACCCAAATCTCCATCAAATAGGGTTCATTTTCATCAAATCATAAAAAGTGCCTTCCCAACAACCCCACAAACCATCTTCCACATTTGCACATTTAAAAAAATCCTAAATTTGACAAAACAAACCAAAATCTCCATCATACGGGTTTGCTTGCATTGAATCATACAAAATGTTTTCCTACCATACCTTACAAAGCCTCTCACACATTTGTACCTCAAAAGAAAATCCTAACATTGATTACATTTTGGTTCTTGAAATCAGTTCCCAAATGGATTAGTAAGATGAAAAAATGTCCAAATAGTCCCAAATCTCCATAAATTTGGGTATGTTGTCATTGAATCATATAAGGTGTTTTCCCAGCTTACCTTACAAAGCTTCTCACACATCTACACCTAAAAAACAAACCCCTTAAAAGTTGATTTATTTAAACATGTTTGCCACATCCTTAATAGATCTCACAAAATGTCTCCCACTTCTACATCTTAAAAAAACCCCCTAAAAATGTTTATATTTGGTCATATGACCCGTTGCATAAAAAATGGTTAAAGCAAACCTTTACATGATTCAAAAAGGCCCAAATTTCATGTCATCATACCAAATACCTTCCTAGTATAACCAAAAAAGCCCATACACATCTAAAAATTAAAAAATAGGACTCAAAATCCAAAAATCAAACTACATTATATGTATATATATAGAACTTGATTTGTGTTGAGAGGAAAGGCTTGATCGCAACTTTGTCATGATCCTTCAACATTGAATTTCTCCTTGAAGTAAATCATTTGAATAAGCATGTTCTATTTGGGATAGGCTTGAACTTTTTCTACTAATCTATTGCACCTCCAAAGCATAGACCCACACCTCAACTCACATTTCCCAAGCGTCACAACAACCCACACATTGCAATCACCTTACAACAAATGTTTGTTAAACTTAAACCCTACTTCTCTTTCTACAATGTTTCTTTCTTTTCATGTGAATTTTTTTTTTCTTGTGATTTTTTGCACCAAGCTTCTTTCTTTTTAAAAGCTTCAAGTTCTCTTTCCCAACTTTCAACTTCTCAAATTCTTTCTCAAAATGTTCATTTCTTTTTCTTCTCTCTCCAAGTTTTACACTTCCCACTTTCACATGCATTTTAACAGTCCTTGTCCCAAGTTCATTTTTCCCACATCATTTTTCTCTCAAGCTTTTCATGAATTCCTTTGAATTGTTCCAACTTTAAGCAAAGTTTTCATAGGGGCTAATTTCAGGAAATATAAGATGAAATTAGGCAAACCACAAAAATCAATGAAAATATGACTTTTGTGTCATGTTATTTGCATTTGTAAACTAAGAGCACCCGGTTTGGGATTTCATTTTTAAAATATTTGTCGAATAGGGGTTTCCAATCCCCACTTTTAGTGTTAGGAGTTTTATTATGTTTAAATGGTTATGTTTTAGTCATCGTAAACTACGGTAAGTTAACTTGGAGCTGATTTTAATGCGAATGCGATTCCAAATGTTTATTTGGATAATGATATAAACCCTTGGGGAGGGGTGTTTCAATTCAAGTTCAATGGATTTGATATCACACCTCTTTTATGTTGTTGTGTGTTTGTTTTGCAATTGAATTTACGCAAAGTTCATGTTTTTCTTGCAAAAGTGGTTGTATTTGGATTCCTATCTATTGTAAGTGAATAATATTTTGATCCCAAAAAGTTGGGTTTAGCTTTATAGTGCTAAAGTTAGATTCATTGTGTGGCATTGGTTTGTTTTGTTTGTCTTTTGCACAAAATATGTCATGTGGTGTGAAATTCATTCATCAAACTTTCAACTAGGTAGGACTTGCAACTAGCAGAGTTTTTTTAGTTAAGAATTGTGATTTTTTTGACATGTTTTTGCATAATATCTCCTTTGGGAGTTAAACCTAAATAGGGTTTTGTACCCTATAATTTGAATTGTGGAAAAAAAACACCTATTCTTATCTCAAAGGGCCCAATTATGAAATGAAATTAATTGAATTCAATAGAAAAAAAATCAAGAGATCACTGAACAATAGGTTAGCTGGAATCATAAGGTAATTGAATTATCCCCTTACTAAAGTTAGTGGCTAACTAAACATAAATTTTTGAATGTTGTGAATAGTTAATTCATGTAGTAGATATCAATAGGAATAAATAACTAAAAACACTTATAACTAATTACAAAACAATATATAGGGGCAAAATTGGGAACCAAACTCTCTTTTGATTTTTTGTAAGTTTGGGAGTATTGTGAATGAAGTTTTATTATGATAATTACCTACCTACCCTATATAGCCACTACTCAATTCATATTCTTACCTTTTTACCCATGCATGTTAATAGTTGCTAGTAGGTAGTAGCTACACCTAGAAAGTTTACGTCATGTATCAACTATATAAAACAATGCATTGAAAACATTGAAAAAACACCCCAAAAATTCATTAAAAAAGTGCCATTTTCGATGAACCAATCAAATGAACTTGACCTTAAAAGTTAAACCCAAAATAAAATAAGATTATCTACTTACCTACCTACCTAGGCCTACTTATGTACCTACATATATTCCTAGCTAGGGTTATCTACCTACCTAGATCTACGTATTTAAATTTAATTTTCAAAATATTCATAAAATTGTGGCATTTGGAAAAAAATTAGAGATTATCAAAATAGTTGCATTATAGTTACAAATTATTGGCACGTAGGTCATATGTATATATAGTCTAGTCAAAAAAGAAATAAGATATATTATTGATTACAAAGTTCATCCAAAAGTTGGGAACATCAACAAATATGTCACATGTTTACAACAAATTTGTCAAATGTGATTTGTTGTTTGTAATTAATTCAAAAATAATCACAAATGTCACCTATGCTTAAAAATTAATTACAAATGCCAATCACAACTTTTCATTTTTCTTCTAATGTTTTAACATGCTTGGACCACATTGATCCCACTAACTATGCATCTCATGGTTCCACCTTTGCTAGAAAAGACGTCATGTATCTTGTAGGTTGTTCTTTGGTTTTCAACACACATCATTGGATATTCACATGTTAATTTTATCTTTCAACTTTAAACTACCTCTTGTGGCATTTGGTTTGTAATATTTCCATATTACTCAATTGCTTGATTCAATTGTTGTTGCAAATTTTTGGTTACAATTTTGAACATTTTGAACCTTTTCACCAAATTTCACATATTTAAACCCTAAGAACAACCACCACATAAGTTCTAATCCCTTTAAATCTCACACATTGGTTCTTATGAATCAAAACAACTATTTTAAATCTTGTACTACTCAAGTACAAAAACAATGAAAACACACACACACACACACACACACACACAAACTTAAATATAGATAGGAAGTTTTCAAAAAAATTCATGGGGATGGTCACCAAATGGTAATTTATATTTCAAAGCTTTTTGTTCACCTAGGTTTACTTTTGAATTAACATGTTTAGAGCTACAAATTTACATACAAATACTATTAATAAATATTATTCCTACAAGCACATAATTTGCAATTCAATTTTATGATGGAGATACTAATACACATTATCCAAAATCCATGCACAATTCTTACTCCAAACATGTAACACACAAAGTTCAAAACGAAACTTTAAAAAAAATACAATTCAATATTCCAAAATGAAATGGTCCAAGAAGAAAATAGGAAAATTTCCCTTGAAAACATAATTATACATTAATAACTAGTAATTAACTAGTTATCCTTCTCATGTATACTATTAGTAAATCCTCCTTTGTACCATGTAACTAAGTTGCTTCAAATCACCCTCTGAGAAACAACACTCTTAGCTAGTTGCTTCAAATCACCCTCTAAGCTTCTGTAAGAAAAGAAGAATTCAAGGTCTTCATAAGGTCGCATTCCCAACGTCAAATTCTTTGCATGTAAAAGCATCCTACAGATTTGTGCGAAGGTAGGTCTTGCTTGTGGCCTCTCGTCCCAACAATTTTGAATAAGAAATTTCAACATGGGTGGGCATGTCTGTGGTAGTTTTGGCCTCTCACCTTCATTTATTCTTTTTTGAAGATCATATAGGTCACTAAAAGGTGGTTTCCCAGTGAGGACGTGGAAAAAAGTCATTCCAAAACTAAACACATCTGCCATTGGTGGAAATCTTTGCAATGTCAGCATGTTTTCTCCACTAAGTTCAGGAGCTCTGTATCCTAGTGTTCCCACCATCCATGTTTGGTTTTGGTTTTCAGTAAAGTTTCTAACATTTGCTTTAGCCGTGCCAAAGTCTCCTAGTTTCACAACCAAATTGCTACCAAGCTGCCAAGGCCCATCTTTGTAAAGAATATTCCCACACTTCAAATCACGATGTGCCACTTCTTTGTTGTGGAGGAACCGCATGGCTTTGGCAATTTGAAGCATTATGTCAACAACCTCAAGCATAGAAAATGGATGGTCATTTTGACATTGGTCCATGAGTCGATGAAGGTCACCGGTCATTTTTTCCATCAACAAACATTTATTGAAGGCCATGTTGTCACCCTTTGTTCCTTCCTCCCAATAGCACATCAATTGCACAATATGTGGATGGCAACTCCTGGCATGAATGTTGGCTTCATTCGCAAGGGTAATATTAGTAGTTTGCAAACGCCTTTGAATTAACAATCTACTTCGCTTCAAAGCAAAGTTTTGTCCCAACCATGGGACTTCCCAGACTGTAGAAAAAGAACCATCCCCTAAATAATTTTGGGTAGTGTACACTACAGATGGCTTCCATGGGGCATCTATATTGGATTGACACATTTTCCCTAATCTATGCAACAAGTAATTTGCTAGTTCCAAATCTTCCTTAGGTTTCTTGTTAAATATATCTAGACATGGGCATTGTGTTCTAGCGTTAAGCACTTGATCTAATTGTTTCATCAAAGTTTGGTTATCATGTTCCACTTCTTTGGAAAGAAAATCTTCAGTTTGACAAAAGGTTAGGAGCTCCCCATATGTTTCGTCTGCACGACGTAATTGGGCAGTGTACATCCCTTTTTCCAATTCTAAAAATGCAGAAATTCGTACCATGTCTGTCCACCATTGCAAGTCCAAAATAATCTCAACAATGTGTTCTTTGATTTCTATCAGTAGAAGTGCTTTCTGGAGCCACTCCTCACTACAACATTCTGCCACAAGCATTTCTGCTTTCTTCACCACAAGGTATAGTTGTTGGGAAGCTACCCCGCATTTGATATGCCAAGGAAAACAATCTATTTGTGATTGTAAATAAACTTGCGTCTCTTCAAGCTTTGATGCAATTTGTTGACATTGCAACTGGTTTAATCGCAAAAATTGTTTTCCCGAATTCCAATTCAACATGATCTCATCACATGTCCACTTTTGCACTTTAGTGATGGTCTCAAGCACAAGTCGGGAATAATCTATTGGCTGGCCACTTGTCTTCACTTTTGTTTGAAGGTCGCTTTTTGTGTTCGCCTTTTCCCTGAACTCCCCACCAAACATATAGTTTGCTCTCGGCCCACCAGAAAGATACCGTGCTGTTGTCCCAAACACAAACAAATTGGTTGAATTTGGTTAAATTTATCAATTCTTCATAACATGGCATGGATTCCCAAGGCAAACATGCAATCTACAAATGATATCATTAGATATTTTCAATAATAGACCATCGACCTATTAATGATTATGTCAAATGTTAAATTATGTTGGTCACCAAAAAAATGTACGTTCCCATTAACAATTGTGTACAACATGTACAAACATTTTTTCATACAACCAAAAGATTGTACACAACTTGAAACATAATTTTCCCATTGTTAAACATTTATGATTTTTTCTTGCTTTTTCTGTCACAAACTTTAAAAGGTGTAATGGGCATCCATTTCATATGGTCCCTTCCTTTTTGCAAAATGAACCTTCACATAATGGTTTTGGCCTCTAAGCACACCCATTATGGCTTCAGAGGTTTATTTGTTTAAATCAAAATCAAGAAGTTACATTCAATGATTTTATTGTTGTCAAGTTTTCATTATTTTTCAAAAAAGAGAGAAAATATCAAAAAAAGAAGTTTTTAATCTTAAATATGTGTTTAAAAATTCACCAATATTGTGAAATCAAAGGTTTGAAAAAGAAAAAAAATGAAGGCTATGTTTGGGAGACCTTTTCCCTTGGTCTCACAAGGTGTTCAAGAAAAGGAATTCAAGTCATTGCGGCCTTTGGTCAAGTGTGCCTCCAAGCACATTAGGATGGAGGGAAGTGGCCTTCCTTCCCATACACATATGCTACATTACCCTAGTACCTAGGTTGGTTAGGCATTGATTAATTTTTTTTTTAAATTGTTGAAACTTTTGAAAATTGGTGCTTGCCATGCCAAAAATCTAAATGAAGCTCTCAAGCACAATAACTTCATTATTTAGTATAAAGTGAATTGCAAATTAATATTATTTTTATTGTTGAAAGAACTGATGAAAAAAATTAATTATTAGGCACTTTGATACCAAACCCGCTTAGGCATTCTAGCTTCTAGTGCAAAATTCACACACATTCAAACTATAAAAATGATTGTTGATAGAAATGTCCTCCAAGTTGTGAATGAAAATGATTAAAGTTCAATAAACTAACCATGGTCATCCGTCCAGAATGCCAACCTTGAAGGTTTAGGCTCACTTAATCTCCAAAATAACTCGACTTGTGGGTCTTGTGACATGGTTCGTTGGACATCGGCCAAATTTACATGCATCGCATTAGCTGACATGTCTCGTGTGACATCGGCCAAATTTAGATTCATTAATACTTCACGCATATATTTCATTGCTCTTGCTTGCTGTTGGACATCTCGCAATTGCAAGATCCCAAAACTTAACCCAAAAAGAACCATTTGTTGCAACAACTCCTTCACTTCTGTTGTTGATTTGAGGATGCCCTTGGTTGTCATATATCTTGAAAAGATATTAAATCTTGATTGCTTGCCACATCTTTGCACCATTATATTTGCACTTTGTAAGGTTCTCTCTAGTTGAACCAGCCATGCATGCAATGTCTCGCTCCCATTCACTCCAGGAATGGAAAGTTGGTGATGAACAATGTATACAAACAACCACAATTCATTGAGACAACCCGCCAAAATCCTCACATTTTCATTTTCAATTCGACAGACATATGTAGCCTTGACCACTAAGGTTAACAACTGTAAAACTCTAAACCCAACAAATTCATGAACAACCTCTTCGTGTTCCATTAATGGTCTCTCCATTGGACCAGCTTTTGTCTTTGAGAAGTTGTCTTTGCAATTATGGTGCTACCTGTGAGAGAGTCCACTAGCTATCAAGTATATTATGCCCAAACTATAGTGTTCTTTCCACAAATTCTATGTCACTGGAACCTAGTATTCATGCTAGTTGCTTGTCTCACCTTCTAATTAATCCCCCCACCCCACCACTCATCCACCCTTCTAATTAACTCCCGCCCTTCAACCTGCACCTCCCTTACTATTTTGTTTGTAAAATTTGGTTCACTCCAAGCTCCCTTCTAAGGACTATTTTCTCAAACTCACAATCAAATCCAATGGAATGGCATCACAAGATAAAAAGCCTTAGAAAACTACCTCAAGAAGGCAAACACCACTAACCAAGAAGGAATCCTCAAGCGAGAAAAATAAAATTGAGGGACATCTCATCATATAATTATCACCCAATACTAAGCAGCAGGATCCACCTCTCGCATCTATGCTGAGAATTGCAAAACAAGCATGCAATAGTGAAGATAAACGACTCCGGGGTGCTTGCCACCACTGAAAATGCATAGTCAGCAATGAAGTACAATAATGTCCAACCTCGCAACTTCATGGTTGATGATGGGTTGTGACATTTGTGCATATGTACTCATTTCGTAGGGTCGTTGCTTGCTTTCTGGGGGAGCTTGACTTTCTAACCGGACTATCAAGTTGAAAAGTGTGTACAAGTTTCAATTTTGGTCCCACAATGGACTGAAAAATGCCACAGTCAAAACATGTGTTGCCACTCCAAATAGCAAATTCCCAGCCACACCGAACCGGCACCCACCAGCACACCATCCACTGGATGTCCACTATTACTCAGTTGTGGATGAATCTCAACTGAGGTAATATTTGGTTTCACCTTAGTAACCAATTCTGTAGGAAATAGGTCTCAAATATAGGGAGATAGGTAGGAAAATAGGCAACTTCTAGGTAAGTAAATGTTTTATACATAGATAAGGGCTGTTGTTATTACCTACCTACTAACAACCTGGTTGTGGGTTGTTAGTAGGTAGGTAGAAAACAAAGTAACTGAGCTAACCACCATGGTTAGTTAGGGAACTGGAACCCAACAGCAAACTGTTTCCTGACCACTTACCATTCATCCTTCATGGTGCGTTGGTGGGTGCTGGTTCACTGGACTAATAAAAAAGGGCCGGAGTCAAACAAGGGGCATGGGCAATAACGTGGGTTAGGAATGGACGGTGCAAGCCACCGATAAAATGCGTTTGCATGAGCTGAAAGTAAGATTATATTTTGTTTTTCTTTGACAGCAACTTGGGGAACTTACAAATTTTTTATGTGTGGCAAGTGATTCTGAGTGTATAGGTACTTCGCAGATGAGGGCAAGTGAGGGGACGTGTTGGTGCTAGTACAAGATGATGATGGGGGTGTGACATATGATTTTGTGGACGTGCTGCTACTTTCCTTGTAACCCATAACACGAGGCATCCAGATTTCTGCTTTGGGTGACTCAGAAACCTGCAAAGGATGAAAATGGAACCAATGGGAAAATGTTTTAAAACATGGACAATACATAATAGAGTTATGCATAAAAGTCAC
>Ga0116229_10015320_pt1 | contig 10469 bp, 4 predicted proteins | sample S1TSphgellanicum_3_FD_87313 | JGI IMG/M metagenome (GOLD analysis project Ga0116229, IMG submission 87313) | Host-associated microbial communities from peat moss isolated from Minnesota, USA - S1T2_Fc - Sphagnum magellanicum MG | ecosystem: Host-associated > Plants > Peat moss > Unclassified...
CCCAGCCGACCGCGCCACCGCCGCCAGCAACTGGCGCATGCAAATGGGCCCGCTCTACGAACTTCGCACCGGCCCCAAAAAACTCGTTCTCGAACCGACACTCGCGCCCGCAACCCTCTGGAATCCATCGATCCCCGGCATTCCCAGGCTGCCGTCCGAAAACCGCTTCGTACGCGACCACCGGGCCTCGGCTCCACTCCCCAGCAAAGACGAAGACATTGCCTTCGCCACCGTCACGCAACTCTCCGGCTGGATCGAATCCCGTCAACTCACCTCGGAGCGCCTGACGAACATCTATCTCGCCCGGCTCGAACGCTTCAACCCCAAACTCCGCTGCGTCATCACTCTCACCAAAGACCACGCCCTCGCGCAGGCAAAGCAGGCCGATGTCGATATCGCCGCCGGCAAATATCGCGGTCCGCTCCACGGCATTCCGTGGGGCGCCAAAGACCTCCTCGACACCGCCAACATCCTCACGACTTACGGCGCCGAACCCTACCGTGACCGCGTCCCCACTGCCGACGCCGCTGTCGTCCAGCGCCTCAACGCAGCAGGGGCCGTCCTCGTCGCCAAGCTCAGCCTCGGCGCGCTCGCCCTCAACGACATCTGGTTTGGTGGACAAACCATGAACCCCTGGCTCCTCGAAGAAGGCTCCTCCGGCTCCAGCGCCGGCCCCGGCGCAGCGACCGCTGCGGGCCTCGTAGCCTTCGCCATCGGCAGCGAGACCGGAGGCAGCATCGTCAGCCCCTCCATGCGCTGCGGCGTCACCGGCCTGCGCCCCACCTTCGGCCGCGTCCCCCGCACCGGAGCCATGACGCTCTGCTGGTCCCTCGACAAGCTTGGCCCCATGGCGCGCGGCGTCGAAGACACCATGCTCGTCCTTGACGCCATCGCCGGCCCCGACCCCGGCGATCTCGGCAGCGTTCCCAGCAAGCTCGACTTCGACGCCAACGCCCAAGTCGAAGGCCTCCGCGTCGGCTATTTCCCCGCCTGGATGAAAGAAGCTCCCGCCACCGAGGTCGATCGCGCCGCTCTCGAAACCGTGAAGAAACTAGGCATGGTGCCCGTCGAAGTCTCGCTCCCCGATTGGCCTTACGACTCGCTCAACCTCATCCTGTTCGCTGAGAGCGCGGCTGCCTTCGAAGAGCTGACCCTAAGCCGCAAAGTCGATCAGTTGAAAGCGCAGGTCCCCGACGCGTGGCCCAACGTCTTCCGCCAATCAAGATTCCTATCGGCCGTCGACTTCGTCCAGACCGAGCGCTTCCGCCGCAAAGTGGCCCAGGAGATGGAGCGCATATTCAAGGAAGTCGATCTACTGTTGGTTCCGTCGTTGCGAGACGAGATGCTGGTCATCAGCAACTTCACCGGACACCCGTCGCTGACCTTCCGCGCCGGATTCGTCGAAGTCTCAGAAGCCCGCAGCGACTGGGCCCCCGATCCCAACCACCCGTTGCCGAAGTTCTCCCCACCCCGCCGCGTCCCGCACGGAGTCACTCTCATCGGTCGCCTCTTCGACGAAGGGACGGTCGCGCAAGCCGGTTTGGCGATGGAGAAAAATTTCGCGGTCGCCGATCAGAGGCCTCCAGGTTTCTAGTTCCCGTCTCTAAAGTCAGTCGCGCAAACAGCGTCATCCTGAACGTAGTGAAGGACCTGTGGTCTGTTTCGGTTGCCGATCCAACTCGTCAGCTTGAGCTGCCCTGACGACCGCCCAAACCACTCAGTTCGCGGTCACCTTCAGCGTCAGGTTCACAGTGCCCGTATACAAAGAACTCCCAGTCCCAGTAATCCCCGAAACCGTCACCGTATAAGCGCCAACCGGAGTCCCCGGATTTCCCGCCGGTGGCCGGTGAAAGTACTTATACCGCTGCGAACAAGCTCCCAAGCCAAGACTCCCCGCCGCCAGCAGCACCAACAGCCCCATCATGCGAGCCGTGGCGGAATACTTTCCCCAAATGCCCCGTCTGCGGGTCAGTCCCAATCCAGCCAGAGCCAGAACCCCAGGCACCATCACCGCAAAAGCTGTCTCCATACCGGGTTTCGGTCCACTGCCCGGGACCTGCAACTTGGATCCCGAAGGCGCTTGCGTCGCAATTGTCAACGTGCTGAGCGCGGGCGTCCCATTGGGCGCGGACGAGGTGATCGGCCCCGGCGTCACCGGCGACGGACTGAACGAGCAAGTCACCGAAACATACGGCACCCCCGAGCACGACAGCGAAACCGCCTGGTTGAATCCATTCTCCGGCGTCGCCGTGATCACCGTCGACACCGTATCGCCGGCCGCCACGCTCAACGATGTCGGAGCGGCACTCAGCGTGAATCCCTGTGCTCCGGAAGCTTCCGCCTGGACGGCAGCCGGCATCGAGGCCGAAACCGAATGTCCCGCGTCCCCTTCATACACCGCGGTGATCTGCCGCAAACCGGCCGGAAGAGCATCCACCGTAAGCGTCGCGCGGCCATCGCTATCCAGTAGTGCCGCGCCGATCGAGCGTTGCCCATCCATGAAACTCACGCTGCCCGACGGAATCGCCGATGCCTCATCGGCGCTGCTCGCGGCAGCCTTCACAAGCACCGTAAGAGTGGCCTGTGTGCGAGTCGGTCCCGGCGTCGTCGACACGCTCAGTTCCGTATGGGTCGACAGCTTCGCCATTCCGTCGTCGGACTGCTGCCCGCGCCCGACGGCCGCTGTAAGCAAACCCGCGAAGACAAAAAGAGCAGCACGAAGCGAAATGCGGAGATGAGATTTGCGAGGAGACCGTATCGGACTGGGAGAAAGTCGAACTACCGAGGTCAAATTCTGAACTGCGCTTGCCTGCTGTGCGGAAACTTCTAAGCTGCTCGACTTCAAATCCATCCCTCAAACCGGGTCTGCCGCCGACAGATGACCCCGGCCAGCAGACTTATTTCTTCAGCAATGAGAACTCAACCTGTATTGTATCCGTCCCAAAGACAAACCACCCTCGTAAGCCGCAAAAGACCCCGCATTTGCGGCATTTCAAAGTCGCAACCATTGTTGCAACCTCAACAAACCGGTGCCCTCCTTGTATTCCCAGGGGAAGACCATCGGAAGTGGTGGACTATACTTAAGGAATGCACAGCTGCATTCACAGAGACTGAGAGCAAGGCTGTAAGCGGCCGTGAAGATTACCAGGCTGGCCGACGTTGGCGCATCAGGTTCCCCTTCTCGCCGTCGGCTTGACACGACTCAAATACATGAATTCCACAGATTCAGGAGATTTACCTTGCCTCCACTGTCCGTGACATTGCGCGGAATTGTGTTTCTAGCGATGACGATGCCCGCTCTCATCTTGCTCGCCCAGCCTGAAAACCAGGCGCAGCCTGAAGTTTCCGCACCAACCGCCCAGGAGCAATACGGTAGTTTTGCGAGCGCGACCCCGGCCGCCGATCCGGCGGACAGCGTTTGCTACCGCCGCCCCGCCGGCGCCATTGCCGGCTCTCCCAGCCAGCTTGTCAGTTCCGGCGGCAAACTCGAGCTCAATCTCTACTACAGAACCGCGGTCGACTCAAACGGCATCACGCGCTACTGCTATATCTCTGACGCTGGCTATGAGGCCCCCACGCTCCGCGTCTATCCCGGCGACCAGTTGATCATTCACTTCCATAACGACCTTCCCGCCTCCGACTCGGCAAGCGCCTCCACAATGCCGGGAATGGTCATGAAACCCGCCGCCACAACCACTACCGGCTGCAACGCCACCACCGTTAACAGTACTTCGACCAACCTTCACTTCCACGGCCTGAACGTCTCGCCCGCCTGCCATCAGGATGAAGTCATCCACACCGTCATTCAGCCCTCCGAAGAGTTCGACTACACCGTCCAGATTCCGGCCAACGAACCCTCCGGCATGTACTGGTACCATCCCCACCCCCATGGTTTCAGCCAGAAGCAGGTACTCGGCGGCGCCACCGGCATCATCATTGTCGAAGGCATCCAGAACTTCAATTCCGCCGTCGCCGACCTCCCCGAACGCATCCTCGTCATCCGCGACCAGAGAGTTGTCTCTGGCGGCGGTAGCGCACCCGGAAACGACCTGTCCCTCAACTACGTTCCGGTCACTTATCCCGCCTATACGCCCGCCCTTATCCAGACCCCAACGTCGACCGAGGAATTCTGGCGGGTCGCCAACACCGCCGCCAACAGCCTGATCGATCTGGAGTTGAACTACAACGGCATCCCCCAAAATCTGAAGGTCGTCGCTGTGGACGGCGTGCCCATCACCGACGGGAGTGGCAATCCAGCCACCACCACCGAAAGCACCATTCTCCTGCCTCCCGGTGCGCGGGTGGAGTTCATCGTCACCACGCCCGCTGCTGGAGTTACCGCGCAACTCTATACCCACTCCTGGAATAACGGTCCCGACGGTGATGCCGATCCCGGGCGCCCGCTCGCCAACATCGTCAGCAGTAACTCGACCACCGATGGAAGCCTGCCCGTGACCTCTGCCGCGCCCGTCACCAAAATTCCCGCGGTCACCCAGTCCCTGCCAACGCAGCGCTTCAAAGCTCTCAACACTACCGCCGCCACCGTCCAACGCAGCCTCTACTTCTCCGTCAAGTCCAACTTCAGCCAGTTCTATATCACCGTCGCCGGCCAGACGCCTGCGGTATATAACATGGATGGCCCACCCAATATCGTCGTCAACTCCGGCACCGTCGAGCAGTGGACAGTCTCCAATGAGAGCAAACTCGACCACGTCTTTCACATCCACCAGATCCACTTCAGGACCCTCGCCATCAACGGCAACCCAGTTACCGACTACACCGAGCGCGACACCATCGATGTCCCTCACTGGACCGGTTCCGGGCCCTATCCGAGCGTGACGCTGCTCATGGATTTCACCGACCCCGGCATCGTTGGCACGTTCGTCTATCACTGCCACATCCTCTCCCACGAAGATCTCGGCATGATGGGATCCATCGAAGTTCTTCCAGCGTTGGTCGACTCCACCACTTCCCTAACCGCCGCTCCGAACCCCGCGGTGGCCGGAGCTACAGTAGCTCTCAACGCAACTGTGATCGCCGCGGCATCTTCTTCCGCAACCCCCACCGGAACCGTAACCTTTACCAGCGGCAGCACTACCCTCGGCAAGGCGACTCTGAACAGTTCAGCGGTAGCTACGCTTTCGACGACCTCGCTGCCCGTTGGATCCAATTCCATCACCGCTACCTATAGCGGCGACACCAACTTCAACCCGTCCACCTCATCGCCCTTGACGGTATTAGTGCAGCAAGCCGCTCCAGCCGCCAGCCTCGCGCCAGCCAGCCTGACCTTTGCTTCGCTGACTACCGGTTCTACCAGCACCGCGCAGACAGTCACCCTGACGAATACCGGCAACGTCGCGCTCACCCTCGGCGCCGGAGCCATCGCCATCACCGGCGCCGCCGCGACCTCTTTTTCTCAAACCAACACCTGCGCCGGCACCGTGGCCCCGGCCGCCAGCTGCACCATCTCTGTCAGCTTCAAACCGATCGCCGCTGGCGCCCTCAGCGCCACTCTCAGCGTCACCGACAACGCCACCGGCTCTCCCCAAACAGTCTCTCTCTCGGCTACGGGAACCACGCCCGTCGGATTGCAATTCGTGTCCGTCACTCCCTGCCGCCTCGTCGACACCCGAGTCGCCACCGGGCCCTTCGGTGGCCCCGAGCTAACCGCGGGAGAAACCAGGGAATTCGATCTACCCCAAAGCAGCTGCGGAATTCCGTCAACCGCTGTTGCCTACTCCCTGAACGTCACTGTCGTCCCCAACGGCTTGCTCAACTACCTCACCCTTTGGCCCGCCGGACAGGCCCAGCCGAACGTCTCCACCCTCAATTCCGACGGACGCATCAAGGCCAACGCCGCCATCACCCCGGCTGGAACCAACGGCGGAGTCGATGTATACGTCACCGACCCAACCCAGGTAATTCTCGATATCGACGGTTACTTTGCACCCGCTGGCACACCCTCCGCGCTCGCCTTCTATCCGCTCACGCCTTGCCGTGTCGCCGACACACGTCAGGCCATCGGTCCCCTCGGAGGACCCTCTCTGGCCGCCGCAACAACCCGCGTCTTCCCCGTGCAATCCAGCAGCTGCGGCCTTCCCGCCAACGCTAGCGCCTACTCGCTCAACGTCACTGCGGTCCCCCACGCCACCCTAAATTATCTGACCACATGGCCCACCGGCCAGACCCGACCCAATGTTTCGACCCTCAACGCGCCCACCGGCACGATCGTTGCCAACGCCGCGATCGTACCCGCAAGCAGCAGCCGCGAGGTCTCCATCTTCGTCTCCGACGCCTCCGATGTCATTCTCGACGTGAATGGCTATTTCGCCCCGCCCGCAACCGGAGGATTGTCGCTTTACACCACCAGCCCATGCCGCGCCCTCGATACCCGCCTCACCTCCGGAGCCTTCAGCGGAGAAATGGCGGCACCAATAAAAACCAGCGTGTGCGTTCCCACATCGACCGCCCAGGCCTATGTCTTGAACGCCACCGCGCTGCCCACCGCCTCACTCGATTACCTGACCCTCTGGCCTGCCGGAGAAACCCAGCCCGTCGTCTCCACCTTGAATGCCATTGACGGTGCCGTCACCTCCAACATGGCCGTCGTACCCGCGCCCTCCGGAACCGTCGACGCCTATGCCTCCAACCCCACCAATCTCATCCTCGACCTCTTCGGCTATTTCGCCCCTTAATCCGAGAAGAATCGACAAGCACGCAGCTGAACGCAAAACAAAATAAAACGGCACTTTTCAATTCATTGAAAAGTGCCGTTGAACCAGTCTAATCACTCCGCGAATTCGTCAAATCCGCATCGGCATAATGATGTACCGGTACCGGTACTCATCATCCGCGTCTTCCGGCCGAACCTGCCCCGCCGACTGCGCGTCCTTGAACTCCAGCCGCACTTCGCCCCCGCTCCCAACCGCCTTCAGAAAGTCGATCAGATAAGCCGAATTAAATCCCACCACGATCGCATCGAAGTTGTAAGGCGTCTCGATCGTATCTTCCGACTCGCCCGAGTCCGTCGAGGACGATGAAATCTTCAGCTCATTCTGCTCCAGCCGCATCTTCACCGCGCCCGACCGCTCATCGGCAAACTGCGCTACACGCTGGATCGAACCCATCAGGTCTTCACTGCGGACCACCACAAACTTGTTGTTGTCCCGCGGCAACACCGCCTCGTAATTCGGGAACTGCCCGGTCAGCTTCCGCGAAGTCAGCGTTCGATGGCCCACCCGGAAGAACAAAGTGTGGTCATCGTCGGCAAACTCGATATGCTCGACATCGCTATTCGACAGCAGCGACTGCAACTCCGACAGAGCCTTGCGCGGAATCAACGTCTTCTTCTCGCCGCTGACATTGTCCAGCGTCTCGCCCGTCTTCTCGATATGCGCCAACCGGTGGCCGTCCGTCGCCACCATCGCCAGGCTTTCCGCCTTCAAAATCATCAACGCGCCATTCAGCGTGTAGCGGGATTCTTCATTCGAAATCGCGAAGATCGTCTTGCCGATCATGTTCTTCAACGAAGCCGCCGGAATCTTCGTCAAACCTGCTTCCGGAAGCACCGGAACCTGCGGGAAATTCGCCCGCGCCATCCCCACCATCTTCGTATTCGAGCGTCCCGACCGGATCTGCACCCAATGGTTGTCCATGAGCTTGATCGAGATGTCGCCATCTGAAAGCAGCTTGATGTAGTCGTAAAGCTTCCGCGCGGGAATGGTGCAAGCCCCCGGCTTCTTCACTTTCGCCACGCAAGAGGTGCGAATGCTCTGGTCCAGATCGGTGGCCGTAATCGTCAACCGGTCGTCCGCCGCCTCGATGAGAAAATTCGAAAGGATCGGGATCGTCGTCTTCCGCTCGACCACGCTCTGCGTCGCGGTCAATTCACGCAGCAAGTCCTGACGGCTGACGGTGATTTCCATGGCTCCGCTAACCACCACTGGCTTCTCCTGCTCCAACTCTAAGCCCGGCATAGTGCATCGCCCCCTTTTACGCGTTTGCCACACTCTACACCACCGAAGGCCAAAGGCGCACCAGTGATCGCGGGCAGAATTCTTCTGCTTTTCATTCTAGTGACAAAATGCCCCAGCCGCCCTGCGGAAAACTAGTCCCCAAGGTGGAACTCCCACCGGCGCGCCGATTCCGATTCGGGCAACCTCCACATCGCGGGTACCCAAGAGCCTGCCTGGCTTTTCCCGGCGAACTCCACCACTGCGGGTGCCCCTCGATAAGTTCGAAGACCTTGTCAAGGACAAACTTCTCCCAGGCGGTGTGCAAGCACCGTCCGTGTTGCCGAAGAGCGAGCTGAGGACCAGGACTCGGGCATCACGCTGAATCAAATTCGGTGGAGGCTTGCAAGGCCTGACCACCACCCAAGGTACCCGAAGCTCACCTGGGTTTCCTTTCTAGCCACCACACAATCCGTCCAAGCGCCCACCTCAAAGCTCGTCCCTCAACACAAACCCAATTTGCGCCACTGCTTTTAAGTACTGTCTTTAATTCTTATTTATCCCAGTAACAGTAATAGTTCCCCGTGGATAAGTGGAAACCTCACCCCCAAGCCCCAACCAAGCCATATTTCCAGCGAACACGATTTAGAAAACCCGCCCTCCGAAAAAGCACAACCCGGACAACCCACCTACCCCGCCACCCAGCGCCCCCACTTTGCCGAATTCCCCACAACCCATCCATAGCTACTCATGTGGAAACCGTCCAGTCAAAGTGGAAACCGCGCCCCCAACCGCGAACCAGAAGGTCATCGCGCATCCCGCCAATCCACAGAAAGCCAATTTTCCAAAGTTTCCTCAACCCCGGTTTCACATATGAGTTTCCAACTCATGAGAAAACAGAAGAGACTGAAATCCGCGACTCCCAATGAGCAGAAAATCCACCACCAAATCCCCAATCAGAAAAGGCAGCCGCCTCGACCTCCTCCGCGATCTCGAAGAAGCCGCCGACCAGCGCAAAGCCGCCAACCTAGCCTGGTTCTTCAAGACCGGCAAAGGCGAATACGGCGAAGGCGACATCTTCCTCGGCATCACCGTTCCCAAATCAAGAAAGATCGCCCTCCGCTACACCCACCTTCCGCTGGCCGATATCGCTAAACTACTGGCGTCGCCAATTCACGAACACCGCTTCGCTGCGCTTGAAATCCTGGTTGTTCAATATGAGCGAGGTGAAGAAGAGCGCCGCCAGGAGATCTTCGACTTTTACGTACAGAACACCCATCGGACGAACAACTGGGACTTGGTGGACACTTCGGCGCCCTACATCGTCGGAGAGCACCTTAGAGGGCGGCCACGGGCCATTCTCGAGAAGCTGGCGGCCTCTCCGCTGTTGTGGGAGCGAAGAATCGCTATCGTGGCCACGCTCGGCCTCATCCGTCACGGCGAACTAAAAGACACGTTCCGCATAGCCCGCAAGCTGCTAGGCGACAAGGAGCCGCTGATCCATAAGGCGGTGGGATGGCTGCTGCGTGAGGCTGGGAAGGTTTCGCGGGCGGAGCTGGTGGCTTTTCTGGAGAGGCATGCAGAAAAGATGCCGCGAACAACGCTCAGATATGCAATCGAGCGGTTTTCGCCGGAGGAGCGCAAGCTGTGGCTGACCGCCGGAAGCACTAACAGCTTCCGGCGCCCGACTTTAAAGTCTCCATCACCTTCGGGCTAAGTATCCGAAACTTGATCTCATTCTCTCCCGTAACTCGCGATCGTGGCGAAGGCTCCCGCGCTTGGAACTAGTTACTCAACCACAAGTACCAATCACAATTGTTGCACTGGCGCTTTCAAAGGGGTGTCTGCAATGAAGCTGCTGACCATTGTGCTTGTCGTTTCAGTTTTTTTTGCCGTGCCTGCGGAAGCGCAGACGGTTGCGCCAGCCGACCGGGAGAATTTGGTGAAGCTTGGCGGCCAACTGTTAATCGCAGGAAAAGCGTATGAGTATGACCGCCAGCTAGCGGATGAGATCGGGCCACGGCTCACCGGTTCCTCGAATTACATCAAGGCCACTGACTGGGCTATAGCAGAGTTTACCCGGCTGCGCCTCGCGAATGTACACAAGGAATCATGGGAGATTCCCGCGACGTGGGAACCGGAAACAGTGGCGATCGCGCGCATTGTGGCCCCGCACGAGCAGCGGCTCCACTTGGAAAGCGAGGGCTGGAGTCCATCGACGCCCAAGGAGGGGATTCGTGGGAATGTCTTTTTGCCGAAGACGCTCAGCGAGGCGGCAATCAAGGCAGATGCAGCCAACATCAAGGAATCGATCGTCCTGCTGGATCCACCCGCAATCCTTGGTAACGGCGCACCGCTGCTATTCGGCAAGATTTTCGATGCAATACATCAGATTGGCGAAGAGGGTGCGAAGGCAGCCATTTTCGGGGTTGGCGCGACCAACAATGTACCCAGCATGATTGGCAACACGGCGTTCAAGGGCACGGTCGACCCGTTGCCCTCGGGAAATCTTGGCGA
>Ga0116229_10015323_pt1 | contig 10468 bp, 11 predicted proteins | sample S1TSphgellanicum_3_FD_87313 | JGI IMG/M metagenome (GOLD analysis project Ga0116229, IMG submission 87313) | Host-associated microbial communities from peat moss isolated from Minnesota, USA - S1T2_Fc - Sphagnum magellanicum MG | ecosystem: Host-associated > Plants > Peat moss > Unclassified...
CGGCGCCTCGGCGGGTCCCACGTGACCACGACGGCGGCGCTCGGCCTCGATCCCGACTACGTTGAGGCGATCGCGTTCGCCTGGTTCGCCCGGCGCACCGTCGCGGCGCAACCGTCGAGCATTGCGAGCGTCACCGGCTCACGCGGCGCACGCATCCTGGGCGGCATCTACCGCGCATAGGGGTTCGCCTGACAGTATATTCTTAACCCTAGCCGCGCGACTCTCGCGCACAGCACGGATGCCGGGGCAAAACCCATGAACGACGTCGATCTGCAAACCGCCCGCTTTTACATCAACCGGGAACTGTCGTTTCTCGAATTCAATCAGCGCGTGCTCGAACAGGCCAAGGACGCCGCCATTCCGCTGCTCGAGCGCGTCAAATTCCTGTGCATCTCCTGCGCGAATTTGGACGAGTTCTTCGAGATCCGCGTGGCGAGCCTCAAGGAGCTCGTCGAGGCGGGCGCCGCGCAGACCGGGCCCGATGGCCTGTCACCCGAGGAGCAGTTGAAGGCGATCAGCGTGCGCGCCGCTCGCCTCGTCGACGAGCAGTACGACTTGCTGAACGCGGTACTGATGCCCGAGCTCGCGGAGCGCGGCATCGTGTTCGTCTCCCCCGAGTCCTGGTCCGAGGCGCAGGCGGCTTGGATCGCTGATTATTTTTCGCGCGAGGTCGAACCGGTGTTGAGTCCGCTGGCCCTCGACCCGGCGCGACCGTTCCCCAAGATCCTCAACAAGAGCTTGAACTTCGCCATCGTGGTCGAGGGCGAGGACGGATTCGGCCGCAACAGCGGCCTCGCGGTGGTTCAGGCACCTCGTTCCCTGCCGCGGCTCATTCGCCTGCCCGACGAGCCCGGCAGCCGCCAGTTCGTGTTCCTGGGCACGATCATCGAGGCCTCCATGCCGAAGCTGTTTGCGGGCATGAGCGTGCGCGGCTGCTATCAGTTCCGGGTCACACGCAACAGCGACCTGTTCGTCGAGCAGGAGGAAGTCGACGACCTGCTGCGCGCCGTCGAGGGCGAACTCGCCTCGCGCCGCTATGGCGACGCCGTGCGCCTGGAGACCGCGCACCACTGCCCCGAGGAGATCTTGAGCTATCTGCTGAATCAGTTTGCGCTCACCGCCGACGATCTGTACCGGGTCCCGGGGCCCGTGAACCTGAACCGGCTCATGGCGCTCTACGACCTCGTCGACATCGGCGAGTTGAAATTTCCCGCCTTCGCGCCGGGCGTGCCCGAGCGCTTGCGCCTCGGCACCGATCTGTTCGGCGCGCTGCGCGGCGGCGACGTGCTGTTGCACCACCCCTTTCAGGGATTCAGTCCGGTCACCGACTTCATCAAGCAGGCGGCCGCCGACCCCCAGGTGCTCGCGATCAAGCAGACGCTGTATCGCGCCGGCAGCGACTCGACGATCGTGGGAGCGCTCGCGGAGGCGGCGGCGGCCGGCAAGGACGTGACCGTGATCATCGAGCTCCGGGCACGATTCGACGAAGAGACGAACATCGACATCGCCACGAAACTGCAGGAGGCGGGCGCGCACGTCATGTACGGTGTGTTCGGGTTCAAGACCCACGCCAAGCTCGTCATGGTGGTTCGGCGTGAGGAAAAAGGACTGCGCCGCTACTGCCATCTGGGCACCGGCAACTATCACACGAGGACCGCGCGGCTGTACACGGATTACGGGCTCATGACGGCCGACGAGCTGATGGGAGAGGACATCCACGAGATCTTCCTGCAGCTGACCGGTCTGACGCGTGTGCCGCGGCTGCGCAAGCTCCTGCACGCACCCTTCAGTCTGCATCGCGCCCTGCTCGCGAAAATCGACCGGGAGACGGAACATGCCCGCGCCGGCAGGCCGGCCCGGATCATCGCCAAGTTGAACGCGCTCACCGAGCCCGCGATCATTCAGTCGCTGTACCGCGCATCCCAGGCGGGCGTGGAAATCGATCTGATCGTGCGGGGCGTTTGCTGCCTGCGGCCCGGTATCCACGGCGTCTCGGAGCGCATCACGGTGCGCTCGATCATCGGCCGCTTCCTCGAACATTCGCGCGTCTACTGTTTCGCGAACGACGGTCAGCGCGAAATCTACTGCGGCAGCGCCGACTGGATGAACCGCAATCTGTTCCGGCGCGTGGAAGTCGCGTTTCCGGTGGAGTCGCCGGAACTCCAGGCCCGCGTCGCCGACGAACTGGCGATTTATCTCGCCGACGACACGCAGGCTTGGACGCTGGGCCCCGACGGGCGCTATTCGCGCGTCGAAGGCACGCTGGGCGTATCGGCGCAGGCGCAGCTGATGAGTCTCTACGACGAGCAGCTTGCGACGATCGACTGATCAGCCCGCCCGGGCGCGCCGCTGCTCCGGGCTCAAAGATACGTGAGGCGGAAACCCGCCTCCTTGAGATACTGCCGTTCCTGCTCGAGATCCTCGAGCGTGAGCGGATGCTCCTTCATCCAGCGCTGCGGCAGCTCGAGCCCGATGTTCCGGCCCTTGACCTGCAGCCGAACGTCCGGAAGCGGCTCCGGGCTTCGGCCGCGATGCAGCAGCACCGACAGGCGCAGCAGCACGATCAGGAATTCGGCGTGATGATCCCAGGGCGGGAGCAGATTCTCGAGCGCTTCGAACGACATCTGACGCCGATGCAAACCGACCAGCGCGGCGAGCAGCAACTGCTCTTCGCGCGGAAACCCCGGCATGTCGGCATGCTCGAGCAGATAAGCGCTATGCCGGTGATACTTCGAGTGTGCGATATCGAGTCCGGTCTCGTGCAGCCGTGCCGCCCAGCGCAGCGCCAATTCGGCCAGCGGATCCTCGAGCCCCCACTCGGATTCGACCTGGGCGAGCAGCGCGATCGCCGTGGCTTCCACGCGGTCGGCTTGTGCAGCATCCACGTGGTAGCGCTTTGCCATGGCCCGCACGCTGCGCACCCGGGCATCCTCGTCGGTGAAACGGCCCATCAAATCGTAGAGCAGTCCTTCGCGCATGGCCCCCTCAGCCACCCGCACGCGCTCGATGCCGAGGTTTTCCACGACCTCGATCAGGATGGCGAGTCCGCCCGGAAACACCGGCGCCCGCTCGGCATCGATGTCGAACAGTTCCAATTCGTCGATGTGGCCGGCCGCGATCACCCGCTCGGTGAGCTTGCGCAGGTTGTCGGGCGTGATGCGGGGACCGTCGGGATACAGGCGACGGATCACCTCGGCGATGACCCGGACGGTGCCCGAACTGCCGAACGCGTGCAACCAACCGAGCTTCCGGTAGGCCGCCTGAACGGGTTCCAGTTCGAGGCGTACGGCGGTGCGGGCCCGTTCGAAGCGCCGCGCGGAGATGCGCCCGTCATCGAACATGTTCAACCCCACGCATCCGACCGACAGGCTCTCCAGCAGCAGCGGATTGAATCCCTCGCCGATGACGAGTTCGGTCGAGCCGCCGCCGATATCGATCACGAGGCGCTTGTCCGGAATCATCGGGCTCGTATGCACGACACCGGAATAAATGAGGCGCGCCTCCTCCTGGCCCGAGATGATTTCGATCGGGTGGCCGAGGGCGGCGCGGGCACGTTCGAGGAACCAGCGCTTGCGCCGCGCGCGGCGCAGTGCGTTCGTGCCGACCACGCGCACGCTCGAGGCCTGCATCGCCCGCAGCCGCTGGCCGAAACGCTCGAGGCAGCGCAGCGCCCGCGTCGTCGCCTCGTCGTCGAGACGGCCGTTCTCGGTCAACCCGGCACCCAGGCGCACCATTTCGCGCAGTCGATCGATGATGACGAGCTGCCCGTCCTGATGGCGGGCCACGACCATGTGAAAGCTGTTGGAGCCGAGATCGACGGCGGCCAGCACGTCGGGGACGACACGACCGCCCGTCATTGAATCGACCAGCACTTATGCCGAGAAGGAGGACCCGCAGCCGCAGGTGGTCTTCGCGTTCGGATTGCGAATCACGAACTGCGCGCCCTCGAGATCTTCCTTGTAGTCGATCTCCGCACCCATCAGGTACTGGGCACTCATCGGGTCGACCAGCAGCTGCACGCCGCCATTTTCGACGCAGAAATCGCCCTCTTCGACGGTTTCGTCAAACGTGAATCCGTACTGAAACCCCGAGCAGCCACCGCCCGACACGAATACGCGCAGTTTCAGGTTCGGATTCGCCTCTTCCCGGATCAGATCGCCGACCTTCCCCGCCGCGGCATCGGTGAACACCAGAACATTCGGAGGGGGCGGGATCGCGGCGACGCTGGATTCGGCTGATGAATTCATGTTGACAGTATACAGGGCTCGGTTCGACCAATCAAAGTGCGGGCTCCTCACTCTGACCGACCGGGGTCAACTCTGACCGACCGGGCTCCTCACTCTGACCGACCGGGGTCAACTCTGACCGACCGGGGTCAACTCTGACCGACCGGGCTCCTCACTCCTGACCGACCGGGGGCAGATCGCCCTGATGCGGGCCTCGCCGACTCACTCTTGACCTTGACCTTCCAAGGGTTCCTGGGGCAGGCCGTTGCCAGGCACCTCCGTTTCGACCGACATCCCCTGCGCTTTCCAAACGAAGGCTTGCCGATAGGCGTGGGTGGCATCCTTGCCGCCGTGGATCTCGACCCCCACGCGCATGGGCTCGAAGCCGGCCGGCAACACCAGCGGCTCGTCGTAGTCCTGAAAATATCGAAAGGAATAGGGCAAGCTCGATCGCCGGTTCGGCGAGAGCTGGCTGAAGCTCAGGCTGACCGGCTTTCCCTGCAGCAATCCGTCGACGCTGAGCGTGGCGTTGCCCGCGACGATTCCGGCGGGCTTGCCGACCTGCATGAGCACGAACTTGAGGTGAAACTGACCCGCTACCGTCTCGGGCAGGATCTGCATTTGCTGCACCTTGACGCTGACGATCGTCTCCGGCTGAACGAGTCCCCGATAGAAGGACAGGTCCTGGTTCAATCGAGCAATCTGGCTCTGCATGTCGCCTAAGCTGCGCTCGACTTGTTTGTAGCCCTCGCGGTCGACGCGGCGGGCCACTTCCGCGGCCTCCAGCTGCGTGCGCTGTTCTGCATTCTCCGCCTCCAGTGCGCGGATCCGCGCATTGGTCGTGAGCCCGCCGCGGATCGATTCGACGATCCGGAAGCCCGCCTCATAGCGCCCGAGCTCGAACGCGCCGTACAGCGCGAGGAAAACGCCGACGGTCAGAACGACACGTCGCTTCGGGTCATAGGATCGGACGACTGATTTGCCGAACGATACCGCCATAGGTGATGATTCCCCCGCCCCGCCATTGGGGTGAGAGACATTACACGATGCGGCGCGCGCAGAGACAGCCCTTTGACTAAAGACCCCGCCTGACGATGCTGTGGTTGAAAGCGTTTCACGTCGTGGCGATGGTCACTTGGTTCGCGGGCTTGTTCTACCTGCCGCGCCTGTTCGTCTACCACGCCGTCGCCACCGACGCGGTGAGCCTCGAACGCTTCGAGGTCATGGAGCGGCGACTGTTCAAGCTCATGACCATCGGCGCGGTGCTGACCATCGGCTTCGGAGTGGCCATGATCGTCAATGCGCCGGGCTACCTCACGCTCGGATGGCTGCATGCGAAGCTCGGTCTGGTGGCGCTGCTGATCGCCTACCACGCCTACTGCTACCCGTTGATGCGCGGTTTCGTCCGGCACAACAATGCGCACAGCTCGCGGTGGTACCGGCTGTTCAACGAGGTCCCCTCGGTGCTGCTGATCGGCATCGTCGTGCTGGCCGTCGCCAAGCCGTTCTAGCGGTTCTGTGACGCTCTTCTGCGGCCCGCGCGCGGCCCTAGTCCCTCACTTGGGGTCTCGACGTCCGCCCACCACTCAGGATACGGTGGGAGCCCGTCGGGAAACAACAGTTTGCCGAGTTCGTGCAGGGCTTTGACATAAACGCGGCGCTTGAAGTAAACGACTTCGCGCACGGGGGTCCAATAGTCGGCCCACCGCCACCGATCGAATTCCGGTTGCGACGTGGTATCGAAGCGCAGCTTCGACTCGTCCGCGGTCAGCCTGAGCAGATACCATCGCTGCTTCTGGCCGATGCAGCGGTCGCGCACGTATTGCCGGGGCAAGCGATAACGCAGCCATCCGCGGGTCGAGCCCAGTACATCGACGTCCTCGGGATTCAAGCCGATTTCCTCGTTGAGTTCGCGAAACAACGCATCTTCGACCCGTTCGCCGCGGTTCACTCCGCCCTGCGGAAACTGCCACCCGCGCCCGCCGACCCGGCCGCCGAGAAACACGGCGCCGCGATCCCGGGTCAGGATGATGCCGACGTTGGCGCGGAACCCGTCCTTATCGATGTCATCGACCGGTAACTCCATGGACATGTCTCAATTGTTCCACAACCGCGCGTGGTTGTGGTCGCCGCCAGGCCGCCCACGCGCGTGGTTGTGGTCGCCGCCAGGCGGCCCACGCCCGTTACCCATTTCGCGTCGCGGCGCGGAACTCGAGATATTCCCGGCCGCGTTTCATGAGCCTGCCGAAGGCCTCGGCATCCCGTGAGTGCACCACCTCCGCAAGCCGGTCCACCGCCTGGCGCAGTGCCTCGAGCGATTCGCCGCCGTACTCGTTGAGGCTCTGAATCTCGTAATAGAGCTCCGGACTTTCGGCCGCGACGCGGCTCGCCACGTCGAGCTGCGAGTCGAAGGTCGTGCTGGACATGCGCGCGAGGCGCGGCGCAGCTTCGCCGCTGTCCGCGAGCGCGGTAAAAAAGGCGATGTTGAGCGCATGCGACAAACCCAGCACGTAAGCGATCAGACGGTCGTGCTCGTCCAGACTCATCACGACGCGCTCTGCCATGGTGGGCGCAAATAGCGCCTGGGCTTCGGCGAGCGCCGCAGCATTTCCCAAGTCGATGAAAATGACGTGCCGCCCCGACAGCAGTTCCGTATCCGGACCGAACATCGGATGCAGCGACGTCACACGGCAGCCGGCCTGCACGAGCGCCGCGAGTCCGGCGCGCAGCGGGGTTTTCAACGAGCCGAGATCGAAGACGAGACCGCGGGGCGCGCGCGCCGCGAGCGTCTGAAGCAGCAGCGCGGTGGCCCCGAGCGGGGTCGCGAGCACGATCAATTCCTGGTCGAGCGAGTCGGTGCGCCAGTCCGGGACGTAATCGAAACCGGGCAAGGAACCCGCAGGATCCGCGATGCTGACGCGAAAGCCCTGCGAGGCGAGAAACTCGGCAAACCAGGCGCCCATCTTGCCGCGCCCGCCGATGACCAGCGCACGCTTGCCGGTGCCCTGCGCCCGGGCAACGACTCCGGCCTGTTCTTGGGTCGCGAGCGAGGACTGGATGAGCTTGCGAAGCAGCGATTCAGCGAGATCGGGAGACACCCCGAGGCGCTGCGCCGCGCCGCGCGCGCGCAGGATCACCTCGCGCTCGCGGGCAAAGTCGCGCGTCGGGCGCCCCGTCGCGCGCTTGACCGCCGCGACCTGCTCGCTCAACTGCTGGCGCCTGGCGACCAACTCGATCAGGTGGCCGTCGAGTGTGGTCAGTTCCTCGCGCAATTCTTCTAGATTCATCGGCGTCTGAAGTCCTTGGGCTGACCGGCACCCTTTTTACTGGCCGCGCTGCGGCTCCGCAAGCGGGAGCTTCGCCGGCGGCAGGCGCAAGCGGCGTGACGCCACGGTGCCGCTTGGCTACCATCGACGGATGAACGCTCCGATCAAGAAAGCCCGCTGGACCGAGACACTGCCGGACCCGCTGCCCGTGGATCCTCTGCGCACGGCGGCAGACTGGCTCGCGCAGGCGACCGTCGATGCCTCGCAGCCGAATCCCAATTCGATGGTGCTCGCAACCGTCGATGCGCAGGGCCAGCCGTCGGCCCGGGTGGTGCTTTGCAAGGACATCCTGCCCGCGACCGGCGAGATCCTGTTCTACACGAACTATTCGTCGCGCAAGGGCCGCGAAATCGCCGCAAATCCGCGCGTGGCGGTCGTGTTTCATTGGGATCATCGGCACCGCCAGGTGCGCGCCGAAGGCAGCCTGAGGAAGCTCACCGACGCCGAGAACGATGCCTATTTCCAATCGCGGCCCTGGGCCAGCCGGCTCGGGGCCTGGGCGAGCTCTCAGAGCGAACCCGTGGAGTCGCGTGACGCGCTGGCCGACGCCGTGCGGCGGGCTGCGCGGCGCTTCGAAATACCCTACGCGGGTCCGGGCACGGACGAACCGGCCGAGGTGCACGCGCCGATTCCGCGGCCGCCGCACTGGGGTGGCTACCGGCTGCGTGTCGAGGCCATCGAATTGTGGGTGGAGGGAGAATTTCGCATTCACGATCGGGCGCGCTGGACCCGGCAACCCGACGGGCCGACCGGTACGGCGGCCTGGACCGTGACGCGGCTGCAACCTTGAATCTGATTGAAAGCCACGATGCCACGTGCCCGCATTGCTGGGAGACCATCACGCTGACGCTGGACCTGTCCGTGCCCGAGCAGTCGTACATCGAAGACTGCCCGGTGTGCTGCAAGCCGATGATCGTGGCGTACTCGTCGCGCGCAGGTGAGCTCGAGGACCTGCGCGTCGAGGCCACCGAGTAGCCGGTCTTCGTCTGCGACGGACCTTCAAGCCGCGCCGAAGCCGAGCGCCTCGAGTACGGGCCCGTGCATCGGCCCGTTCGTCGCGAGCACCGTGGTCGATTCCAGCCCGATCGGACTGCCGTCGAGTTCACTGCAGCGGCCTCCAGCCTCGGTCACGATCGCCACACAGGCCGCGATGTCGAGAATGTTGATGTCGGTCTCGACGACCGCATCGATCTTGCCGGCCGCGAGCAGATGATAGTGCAAAAAATCCCCGTAGCCCCGGATCCGGCTCAAGCCGGCGATCAGGCGCCCATAGCGCTCCCAGCGATCCCCGGTGGCGAGGCTCTTCATGTTGCCCGAGGACAGCGCCGCGGCCTCGATGGTGGCCACGTCGCTGACGCCGATCCGGCGGCCGTTGAGATACGCACCACAGCCGCGTTCGGCGTGGGCGATTTCACCGTAGACCGGCGCACTCGAGACGCCGAGCACGAGCTCGCCCCGGCGCATGAGGCCGATCTGCGTCGAAAACAGGGAGTATTCGCGCACGAAGGCCTTCGTGCCGTCGATCGGGTCGACCAGCCAAAGATTCTCGGCATCGCGCGCGCGCGCGCCGGTTTCCTCGCCAAAGAACCCGTAGTCCGGAAAGCGCGCCTCGAGGATCTCGCGAATCGCGAGTTCGCAGCGCACGTCCGCCTCGGTGACCGGCGACTTGTCGGCCTTGATGCGCACCTCGAGGTTGCGCTGGTAGAGCGAGCGGGCGATGACCGCGGCCCGTTCGGCGGCGTCGAGCGCCGCCCGCAATTCGGGGGAGGGATTCAAGTGATGGACTCCGGCGCAAATTCACGCGCCGCGAGGCGCCTACCCGCGCGGCGCGGCTTGACAGGAACGATACCAGACGCCTACCGTCCCTGCCCCGTTCCTGCGAAGGATCCGCCTACATGGGCAACCGGCTCAGCAAAATTTACACCCGGACCGGCGATCAGGGCGACACCGGCTTGGGGGATGGTTCGCGCGTCCCGAAGGACAGTCTGCGAGTCGAGGCCTACGGTACCGTCGACGAGGCCAACAGCGCGATCGGCATGGTGCTCGCCGTTCCCGGTCTGCCGGATGCCGTCACCCGCTGCCTGACGGGCGTGCAGCACGACCTGTTCGATTTGGGCGCAGAGCTCTGCATTCCAGGCCACCGGATCATCGCCGCGACGCACGCGGAGCGGCTCGAGCACGAACTCGATGCGTTCAACGAGCATCTGCCCCCGCTCAAGGAATTCATTCTGCCGGGCGGCGGCCCGGCCGCCGCCGCCTGTCATCTTGCGCGCACGATCGTGCGGCGCGCCGAGCGGCATTGCTGGACCCTCGCCCGCACCGAATCGGTCGCGCCCGAGGCGCTGATCTATTTGAATCGCCTCTCCGATCTGCTGTTCGTCGTGGCGCGGGTGCTCGCCCGGCACGAAAACGGCAGCGAGGTGCTCTGGCGTCGCCAGGCGCCCTGAGCACTCCGAGGCCCAGGGATCAACGCTTGCGCGCGGCCATTGCAATGAGCCGGCGCGCGCGCGGCCAGTCGAACGCGACGCCCGGATCGGTCTTGCGTCCGGGCGCAATGTCGGCGTGCCCGGCGATGCGGTCCAGCGACAGCGTCGGATAGACCGCGAGCAGAGCGGCAACCAGTTTCGCGAGCACGCGGTACTGCGCGTCTTCGTAGGGCGTCGTGTCGGTGCCCTCGAGTTCGATCCCCACGGAGAAGTCGTTGCAGGCGGCCCGCCCGCCGTAGCTCGACATTCCGGCATGCCATGCGCGGTCCTGAAAGCGCACGTATTGGGTGATCCCGCCTTCCCGGCACAACATCACGTGTGACGACACGCGCAGCGAGCGTACTTCCTCGAAGTACGGATGCTCCTCGCTGCGCAAGCCGTTGGTGAACAGCTGATCGATCCAGGGGCCGCCGAAAGCGCCGGGCGGCAG
>Ga0116229_10015324_pt1 | contig 10467 bp, 10 predicted proteins | sample S1TSphgellanicum_3_FD_87313 | JGI IMG/M metagenome (GOLD analysis project Ga0116229, IMG submission 87313) | Host-associated microbial communities from peat moss isolated from Minnesota, USA - S1T2_Fc - Sphagnum magellanicum MG | ecosystem: Host-associated > Plants > Peat moss > Unclassified...
AAACCTGGTACAATCGCAAGCGGCTGCATTCAACCCTCGGTCATGTCAGCCCGGAAACGTACGAGTCGTTGCTGCCGATCGCAGCATAACAAACTGTCCGGAAAACCGGTGCCGGCTCACAACTGCTGCAAGAAATGAATCCTCAGCATCAGCATCAATTCGATCCGTGGACGTCCGGCCTTGCTGTTCGGATAATGCGGCTCAACGATCGCGCGCTAGCGTATCCGTGGAACAATGCGGTCCATCTCATCGAGAAAAATGGCACGCTTTGTGGCCTTCGCATAGCGATCGAAGGCCACGTTCGAGAACGAAATCTGCTGGTCGCTCATCGATCCCAATTATCTCACGGGATTAGGCCTTTTTCAGAGTCGCCCTAAAACAGGATCGTTTTTGTACGCTTCCTTGGGAAGCATACTTCAAGAAGTCCGCTGCTAGAGATTTCGGAGATGCTGGCGAATCACTTCACCAGTATCTCCTAGCCGCAGGTGTAATTTGTCGTCTAACTCGATTAAGCAGCTTTTCAGAGCGTCATTCTTGCAAGCGGTCTCAGAATCAAAACATGTACCGATCCTGAAGTCTGTCCTTCGCGACGCCGCCCTGGCTCACATGAAGGACGACACCGTACAAGATTTGCTTCTTCGAGCCTACCAGCAGATGCTATGGCAACACCGCGGCGAGTACGTATATAAGAACGAGCTTATAAATCGATACTTGCTACCCAGGGCCGAAGCGGGAGCATCAACAGTTCTTTCCGAGTTCCTCATTGCTGGCTCCAATAGCCGTGCCGACTTAGTACACCTCGGCGAAAGTGCAACCGCGTTCGAAATAAAGTCTGAACGAGACGACAAGACGCGCCTTAGCGAGCAACTTAGACACGCCTCTGCGGTCTTTGATCAGGTCTACGTTGTCTGCTCACCGAGGCATGCAGACAATATCGAGAAGAGCCTCCCCGAGTACACGGGGCTAATAATACTCGAACCAGGCGTCGGACTAAATATTGAGAGAAAGGCCATTAGGCAGATATCAACGATCGAGCCCGATACGATCTTTTTGAGCTTACGTAAATCTGACTACGAGACTATCATTTCTCGTAGATTTGGCTCTTTACCGGGAAAGCAGGCGGGAGACTATTGGAAGTTGTGCCGCGCACTCTTCAGCAGCCTCAGTAAGGCAGACGCTTATGAGGCGTTCCTAGAAGTACTACGTCATCGGTTCGTCTCCGGTCTTGACCAAGTCGCCGTGGAGGCGTTGCCCTCGGCCCTGTCGCACCTTTATTTCAATATCGGAGCCCGAAAGCGCTCTACTCTTCTTGGGGCGTCCGTACTCCGACGACAATTGCTACTAGACATTTAAGGCCTGCAAGGAGCATGCCATGTACTTTCCATACCTGCGCGGGCGTAAGGAGGAACTACTCGCAGTCTTAGAAGCGGCGCCGGTCTTGCGAGCGCACAATAACGTCGTGCCTATCATTGAGCCCGTGAATAACGGATCAAAGCGGATCAGCAGACTCCTTGATCTTGGATTCGAAATCTGTATAATTCATAATCCATCGAAGGGTGAATTCGTACATCCGGCCTCCCTGCCGGCGCCGATTCGAGAGATGTTCGCCAAGCAAAGAGCAATCGCCACGCTCCGCACAACACCGAACACAACGGCGGACGGGATTCGCAGTTTCGCCGGCCGCTTTTCCCGAGTGGCTTTTCATATCGCAGCACCACCGAATGCAACCGCTCTCCGCGCGATCGTGGAAGTAAACCCGACTTACGTAATCTTCTCAGACCACTCCGAGCACCCATCTCGAGATATGCCTCGAGACATCTGCGTAAGGCTTGATGACGGATTCAGGCGGCAGGCAAAAAATCAGCTCTACGGCACTCGTCCGGAAGAGCTGACCAGGTTCCATCTAGATGAAGATCGCCGTTTTGGTCATTTCGGTGACTATTCAATAGTTGGCAACCACTATCCAAAGAAGGGCGGTGGACAGCCTTGGAGCGTGGCCCTCCACCACGTTTTCCAAAACGGGGCGAGAAAAAGCCCGCTTATCGTCCGCCATTTTGTTTCTGATACTGGCGGATTCGCAGGTGCGGCAGCACAAAAAACATTAGAGGCACTCAGGAAGCTTATCACGTTTCAGCGCACCGCGGAACTCCTGTCAAGCGACAATGCGACACCAACAATTTCGAAATATGTCGAGTTAGACGCAACCAGCCATTTTCCGGGGCTCGGTATGATGAAACGCCTCGCAATTCGGCATCACTTAGAGTTGACCTCAACGGTCATTCAATAGGATCGATAACCACCATGACGTCGCGATCAGATCCGATGGGACCGCTAGGCGACTTTTGGCCGCCTCATTGCACCAAACATTTCGAGAAGTATGCCCCTACTTTTTCGAGGCTTGAATACGAACTAGTCAAGTCGCCTATCGACGACGCCGAGCTAAATGCATTCTTTCGTAACCTATTGCGAAAGCATTTTGCCTACCCAGAGCAGCTGGCTCAAGAATTTGCGGCGTTAGGCGCAGAGGGTCAAGCCAACTACGTTCGATCTATGATGCCAACAAATCACGAGGTTCGACTAGGAGATCTAGGAGAAATTCTGCTCGCGGAATTCATGGAAACCGTTATCGGGGCTGATGTTCCATTGAAGCGCCTTCGCGACAAGCCCAATCCGGAGCGCGCGCTACACGGTGCGGATTGCATGGGGTTAAGCTTCGGCGAAACGACATTTACCATCTACAAGGGTGAATCCAAGGGTCGCGCCTACCTAAAAACCGCGGCCCTCGAAGAGGCACTTAAAGATCTACGGAAAGGCGAAGGCCTACCTTCAAGAAACGCCTTTTATGCCGCGATGAGATCTGTGGAGTCTCAGAAGGCCGCACGCATCCGCGCTTTCCTCTGCGGGGAAGATATCCCCGAGATACGACACGTGATGATTCTGACATTCGCTAAGATGGCAGCGAATATTTTGGATAAGTTCGAAAACGAAATCGGAGATTCACATCCCACTTACATTGTCGCGCTACGTCTTCCGGAAAAGATTACGACTCTTATAAAGCACATTTTCGCAGAAGCTGGTAAGGCATGATCAACCCCTTCGATGAGCGGCCTCAACTTCTCGCGCGGTTAAGCACCTCGTACAATGATGGTTTGCTCGAACGAGGCTTAGAGGCTAGGGCGAGAGAGAAATTCCTTCAAGAGGGATCGACATCGCCGTCCCTGAGAGAGTCATTGCTGAACTACGCAATTGCCACATTGAGTTCGGCGGTTGATGCCGCCAGCAAGGAAGATTCCCTAAGCACTCAATTATTTATTTCTGGCGGCCAAGCAATTGAGTGCTCAGCAAGCGCATGCGAGTCTGATCGGGAACGTTCTCTCCTGTACACCATCGGCGCCCTTGCCTACCACCTAGGCTCCATGAATGCTCGAGCCTATGTTATGGCACGTTCTATAGAGCCCACCGAACACACCATGGTTGGCATTTGCAGAGATTTGCTTCTTCGCGACTTTAGTGCCGCAAAACTCGCCGTTCTCGTGCGCCTCAACAAGCAAGCAGTATTGCCCATAAAAACGGCGCTCGACTTAGAGATTGCCAAGACCTCCGCCCTTGATTGCAATTTTGCAGGAGCGGTAGCTTCGCTGTTCGCGTATCTCGCATCAGGTGATAAAGCATTCCTAGATGACGCCACAGATAGAGCAAGGAAAGGGGCGACCGTTGCTCTATCTTGGGGATATTTGAGTGAGCACCTGATTCTTGATTTAGCCTACGAGTTATTCGCAAACTTCGGCGAAAAAAGCTTACACCGAATCCTCCCTCGTTCAACTGAAAACCCGGCACTGGCATATTTGCGCGATCGGTATATAGATCAGCTGTCTTCCGCGAGTACAGCTCAGGTAGATTTGTGGCCAAGTCAAATCGAGCCAGCTCGCCGAGCCTTCGATGAAAATGACGATCTCATCGTAGCGCTACCAACAAGCGCAGGCAAAACACGAATAGCCGAATTGTGCATGCTGCCGGCTTTGGCAGAGCGGAAGGACGTAGTATACGTGACGCCTTTGCGCGCTCTAGCCGCGCAAGTCGAACGGCAAATGATGTCGGTGTTTGGGGAACTTGGCTTTTCTATTTCGACTGTTTATAGTGAAAGGATGGGAGTATCGCGGAGCGGCACGCCAACAGTCTACGTACTAACACCTGAAAAACTAGACTTCGCGATGCGGCGTGATTCAGATTACTTGCGCGGAGTCGGATTAGTGATTTTAGATGAGGCGCATATGATCGGCACCTCCAGGCGGGAATTGGGCTACGAAATCTTAATCCAACGTCTGAGATCATATAAGGTCACGCAGAAGATACGACTTGTAGCGCTGTCAGCTCTGTTTAGTAACGACGCGCAAGGACTTCTCGACTTCTCAGCTTGGATTCACGGTGCGACAAGCGAACCGCTCGTGACCGATTGGAAGCCAACACGGCGGACTTTCGGCGTAATCAGATGGCGTGACGAATCATTGAACGTCGAGATCGAAACTGCGGCGCGCGATTTTGAGATCACGCATTTTATTCGCCCGGAGCAAAAAAGAGTAGGGGCACGCTCCAGAAAGCCCCGAGCATTTCCGAAAGCCTCGGATACTAATGAATCCGTAGTTGCCGCTGCTTTCCGGATTGCAGCAACAGGGCAGTCGGTTCTTGTTTATTCTCCGCTGAAGTCATCGGTTCTCGTGGAGGCTCGTTGTGTAATTTCGCTCCTCAGGGCTGGCGCTATTATGGCACCGGACTTTAATGCTCGGAAGCACTTGTCGGAGCGTGACATTAATCTTCTCGATGAGTGGCTTGGAACTAATCATGACGTGACACAGTGCCTATTACAAGGAATTGCGATCCATCACGGCGACCTGCCGCGAGAGGTTCTCAATATCGTCGAGCGTCTAATTGCTGACAAAGGCGCGTCAATTATTTTTGCGTCGCCGTCGATTGCTCAGGGAATAAATGTCTCCGCATCGACAATTATTTTGCGAGGTCTTGGCCGCTTCAATCCAATCACGAAGCAGCAGGACTCGATCCCGGTCGATGAGTTTCTGAATGTAATCGGCCGCGCGGGCCGAGCGTTCGCGGATATTGAGGGTCAGGTACTACTTTACGTAGATCCAGCCAGAGAATCGTACCTCCTCGAACAGTGGAATTCACTACGCCGCACGGTGGCGCGAGAAAACCTCGAGAGCGGCCTTTTGCGCTTGATTAACGATCTCATTGTACGCGTCGGGGGAACTGACGAGACAGCCATCTCGATCTTAACCGAACGAGCGAATATCACGCAGAACTTAGATGGCAACGCATTAGTCGGCGAAAGTTCCTACGACCAAGAGATAGACGACTTGGACGATGCGCTCGCGACCATCCTGCATGGAGATGAGCGGAACGATTCTAACATTGCTGAGGCAATCGATCGCGCTATGCAAGGCTCGCTCTTTGAACGCGGACTCTCAAGACGGGTCAATGGCATTCGGGATTCGATTAATCGCATAGTTAGCGGGAGATCAGCAATATTAATCAAGCGGTACACTCCATCACAGCGGCGCCTCGCATTTCTGACCGGTGTGAGAACGAGACAGGGTCCCATGCTGGAATCACTTATAGCGGAAGTATCGGATAAGCTGGTAGATCTAGCGGAAAAGGTACCTCGGCGAGGCATCGAATTGGGATTCGTAAATAATCTGACAGAAATTGGCTTGATCCTTCTTCATTCCGGGCCATACCAGAGTCAATCCGGCAAATCAACACCTGTACCTATAGATGAAGAAACCATTCTATCGCGGTGGTTGCAGGGCGTTCCGCTAGCCCGTATCGCAAGCGAGAGCGACGCAGTGATGGCCTATGTAGATGACTCGATCCGGTATCGGATCGTTTGGGCAATCCGAGGAATACTTAGCGCAGTCCAATGGGACGGGGAAGCGTCGGTGATCGCTGATCTGGTTCAGTACGGTGTACCAAACATCGGGGCACTACGGCTCATGCAGCACAGGGTTCAGTCTCGCGGAGCCGGCTTAGCAATATCTCGTTTGATACCGTTCGAAGTATCAGATGATGGTATCATGGAGTGGGTCGTTGGAAATGGAGACTACCTATCCGAAAACATTGGCGAAGAGCAACAAGCGGTTCTCCGCTCATATCTACTCGCTTACAAAGTTGAGCCTTTGCTTGGTGGCTCGATCGGATCGATCGAAATCGCGCCGAAAGGAGCGTCCGAACTCGGGCGGTTCCCGTTAGCCTTTGCGTTCCAAGGTGGGCCAGGAATTGCAACGATTACGGACGCGCATATGATAGAGATCGGTAGCGCTATTTTGCCTTCGGGCTTTCAGCTGCGGGCGAGTGGTGAGCGAGGAAGAGTCGAGGATGGCAGGTTCCATTTCTGGCGAGACACCTATAGATATTAACAGAGCGAGCAATTTGAGATCATCGCGATGCTCCGTTGCACTTGCCATGCTTGAATCGCAAGTGAGGCGCATGCCATATCTTTGGCATGCCAGCGGCAACGATGCCAGCTCATTTTCTAGCTAGGCGGCGAATGCGCCTGAGCTAGGTCTTTGTTTCGACTCGCCGCGGCAGCTTCCAATTCGGGCGCACGAAATGGCACGTATAGCCGTTCGGAATCCGCTGCAGGTAGTCTTGATGCTCCGGCTCGGCTTCCCAGAACGCTGACGCCGGCGCGACTTCCGTGACGACCTTGCCGGGCCAAATACCGGAGGCATCCACATCGGCGATCGTGTCTTCCGCGACGCGCTTCTGCTCGTCCGACGTGTAGTAGATCGCGGAGCGGTAGCTCAGGCCGCGGTCGTTACCCTGACGGTTGAGCGTCGACGGATCGTGGATCTGGAAGAAGAATTCGAGCAGATCGCGATACGTGATGCGGCTCGGGTCGAAAATCACCTCGAGCGCTTCGGCGTGCGTGCCGTGGTTGCGATAGGTGGCGTTGGGGACGTCGCCGCCGGTGTAGCCGACCCGCGTCGAGAGGACGCCGGGGAGTTTGCGGACCAGGTCCTGGACGCCCCAGAAGCAGCCGCCGGCCAAAACAGCCCGTTCAGTTGAAGAGTTCACGGCTCCCATAAAACGCTCGGAGCCGCCGGGGTGTCAGCTGCGGCCAAAGCGGCCGGCCGAACCGGCGCCTGAATCACGGGAAGGGCACGCGTCGGCGCGAAGCGCGGGGCATGCAAACCGACATCGTGACCCGCGACGGTACCTGTCGCACCTTCGTCTTCAAACCGCAAGGAAGCGGGCCGTGGCCCGCTGTGCTCGTCTACATGGATGCACTCGCCATCCGGCCGGCCATGCTGGAGTTGGGTGAACGCCTCGCGAGCTACGGCTACTTCGTCGTCTTGCCCGACCTGTTCTATCGCTCGGGGCCGTACGAGCCGATGGATCCGGCCACCGTTTTCTCCGATCCGGAAAAACGCAAGGAGCTCTTCACGAAATATATGGGTCCCGCGACACCCGAGGCGATCATGTCCGATACGCGCGCGTTTCTCGATTACATCGAAGCGCAGCCCGACGTGAAGCCGGGCCCGATCGGCACGACCGGTTACTGCATGGGCGGGTTCATGTCGCTGACCGCGGCGGGGACGTATCCCGATGAAATCGGCGCAAGCGCCTCGTATCATGGTGGCCGGCTCGCGACGGACGACCCGAGTAGCCCGCATCTGCTCGCGCCGAAAATCAAGGGGCGCGTCTACGTCGGCGGCGCGATCGAGGACGAGTCGTTCCCCGATGAGATGAAGGCGCGACTCGAAGCGGCGCTGACCGATGCGGGCGTCGATCACCTCGTGGAAACGTATCAAGCAAAGCACGGCTGGGTCTTCCGCGACATCCCGGTATACGATGAAGCGATGTCCGAACGGCACTGGCAAACCTTGACGTCGCTAATGAATGCCAAACTCGCCCACGCCGAGGGGTAAGCCGGCCCGCTTTTCGGTCGGCGTCAATTATTGGCCGCGTCGCCAAGGGACGGCGATGTGGCGGCTCTTCGACGAGGGCGAAATCCGCGAGGATTTCGCCCGAATCGCGGAGCTCGGTCTCGATACCGTGCGCGTGTTCTTGCGCTGGGACGAGTTCGCGCCGGAGCGCGAGCGCACCGATCCGGCGACGCTCGACCGCTTTGCGCGGCTGGTTGGGCTGGTCCGCGACGCCGGCCTTCGCATCATGCCGGTCTTGCTTGGGGCCGAAGTCGCGGGTGTACCGTTTCTTCCGGACTGGGCGCGTGATGAGCGACATCCGGGTCACGCAGGGAATTTCTATACCCGAGAGTTGCTCGATGCGCAGGTCCGCTATGCGGGCGACGTGGCCGCAAGCGTCGGCAGCGATCCGTCGATCGCCGCCTGGGATCTCGCGCATCGCTTCAGCTCGATGCGCGCACCGCGCAGCGGCAAATTGCGCACGGGCGGGCACGAAACCGCGCCGGCGTCGGACGCCGAAATCAGCGCGTGGGCGCTGGCACTCAAACGCGCGGTCACGGCACACTCGCGCCATCCGGTGACGATGGGGACGTCGAGCGAGGATCTCACCACCGATCGCAACGTCCGTCTCGCCGCCCTTGGCACAGCCCTCGACTTCACCTCGATCCAGGGCGCGAGCATCGCATTACCGTTCGCGCGCAACCGGCTCGATCCCGAAGCCGTACCGTTCCTCGCGTTCGTTGCCGCGTCGTTCTCGTTTCGCCCAGTACTCGCCACCGCCATCGGCGTCCCCACATGCGGACGCAACAAGCTCTCGCTCTTCGAAACGCTGCCGGCGCTCGAGGATCTCCCGTTCCAAATGCCGGCAACGGACGATCCGCTCTTCGAACCCTACGCGTGTCTGACCGAAGACGAACAGGCCACGTACGCGAAAGCGACGCTGGAACGGCTGCATGCAGACGGCCGTCTCGGCGCGTACTGGTGGTGCTGGTCGGATTACCCGGCCGATGCACCGCTTGCGCCCATTGTCGAACGCGCACCGTTCGTCCGCGCCTGCGGAATCATCCGCGCCGACGGTTCGCCCAAACCGATCGCATCGGTGTTGTCCGCATTTGCAGCGGACGCACCAACCGTGCTTGCGGCCCATGACATGCCGATGATCTCGGCGGAGTACTACTACCGCACATTGCCGACGAGCATGCGAACCGTCTATGAGGCGTTTTTACTGCACCGCACGGCGTGAACGCGGCGAGCCTGGGCGGTGTCGTAGGGGCGAGGGACTCGTGATTAGACCGGCCTTCGAACAACTCGTCCGGGAGAACCAGCGCATCGTGTATCAGGTCGCATACAGCGTTCTTCAGCATGCCGCGGACGCCGACGACGTCACGCAGGACGCGTTCGTCCGCGCCTACGCCAAAGCGGACGATCTGCGCGACCCCGAGCGGTTTCGGGCGTGGGTGTGCCGCATCGCGCGCAACCTCGCACTCAACCGGCTACGCGACGACCGGCGCCGCGCGCTGCGAACGGCGCGCGCGATGAGCCGTGACATCGATCCCGGCGACACGGCGCAAGCCGCGATCGACGGCGATTTCTCGGCTCGCGTACGAACGGAAATCGATGCGCTACCGGAACATCTGCGCGAGGTCGTGCGGCTCTGCGCGATCGACGGGCTCGAACCGGCCGTCGTTGCGAGCATGCTCGGAATCCCGCCCGGAACCGTCCGTTCGCGGCTCCATCTCGCGCGCAAGCGACTCTTGGAGCGATTCGTCCCGTGAACGGTTGCGATGCCTTCCGTTCGGATCTCTTCGACGTTGTGCTCGGCGCGACGCCGCACGCCAGGTTGCGCGCACATCTCGCGACGTGCCCGAGCTGTGCGGCAACACTCGCGGAGGCGCAATCCACGCTGGCCGGGATCGACTCGAACGTGGGCGAGAGCGTCGCCGTCGAACCGCTCGCGGGATTGACGGAACGCATCATCGGGCGTCTCGAGCAAACGTCGGCGTCGCGATCGTTCGCCGGCTGGGGACGCATTGCCGCAGCGGCCGCGCTCGCCGCCGGAATCGCGTTCGCGACCGAATCGTTCCACGACGGCGGCACAATCGCCGCACCATCGCTCGCTGCATGGCACTCGCCCACGCAGTCGCTACTGCACTCACACGAGAGCGTCATCGACACGCCGCTCCAGCTCGAATCGGGCGCACTGCCGCTCACTCGTTCCTAAAGACGACGTAAGGAGACTCCAAAATGTTCCGATTGTTCACGGCCGCGACACTCCTCATCGCCGCGCTCGCCGCGAGCGCGGGCGCGCAAAGCGCCCCCGGGCACGATCCCGTCGCAGACGCCTTGATCCCGCCCGAAGTCGTGATGCAGAACCAAGAAGCGCTCGGACTTACCGACGCGCAGCGCACCGCGATTCAGAACGACATCGACGGTGCGCAGCAGCGCTTTACGCATCTGCAGTTCCAGCTCGCGGGCGTGACCGAAAAGCTCGTCGCTCTGCTGCGCGCAGATCACGTCGATCGCGACC
>Ga0116229_10015325_pt1 | contig 10467 bp, 9 predicted proteins | sample S1TSphgellanicum_3_FD_87313 | JGI IMG/M metagenome (GOLD analysis project Ga0116229, IMG submission 87313) | Host-associated microbial communities from peat moss isolated from Minnesota, USA - S1T2_Fc - Sphagnum magellanicum MG | ecosystem: Host-associated > Plants > Peat moss > Unclassified...
AATGATGTTAGCTCATTTAATTCCATCCCCCTCTTAATTGAGGTGTGATTGGATGCCATGGGGGTGGGAGGGTCCACCTCTTGTTTCAAGGGGGAATCTTATACCCTCGTGTATGAATTTGTGGGGGTGAGAGGGACCTACCCCCCTATTTCAAGGGAGAATCTTCCATTCTTGGTTTATGAATTTAAGGAAGACTAATAAAGGGTAGCAAGAGGAGATGCAAAGTGAGAAAATACTTATTGGGATTTATGAGGGGAAAGCTAGAGTTGAATATTTACACATAAAAACATTCACAATTGGAAACTAATAAAAAATATTGAATATGTAGAATTGAAAAGACAAGAAGAAGCGATTAGGAATTTATGAATGAAAATATCAAGTTCCCATCAACGTTTTAAAAATTATTTATGTAGGCTAAGTGGCAATGATCCATATGAAGATGTAAAAAAAATTTGTGATCAACCTCAGGAAGATTTAGCCAAATATGGCTGTAACCCAAATATGAAGTTAAAAATCTTCAATCAACCTTTTATATTTATGGCTACACACTGAAAACTAAATATACAAATCTGACAATTTTTATTAGTTTTTCTCTCACTAAACCGTAAAAAATCATTTCATTTTTTTATTTTGAAATTTTTTTGCTTCACTTTTTGGTGAAATTTTGCCAGTTCAAAAAGGCCGGTTAACATACATACACAATCTAAAAGTGGATTCCAAAATATATTGGTATATCCCATTTGGGGACCACATATCCCATCCTTTCTTTTTCTTTTTCTCTCTTCTTTGTTCCCTTTCAGCATGGCTTATTCATATGCATTTTTGTTTCACTTTCTTTTTGTCCTCTTTAACTCTCATTGAGTTCATCTTTCTGTACTCTCTCCTTTTCTCTTTTTCTTTTCCACTCTCCTTTGCTCTTGTTTTGGTCTATTTGGCTTTGAGCACAGTCTTAGTAGAACCGTTCGTTCCTTGTAGATAAAAATATATATAAATAAGAAATGAAACATAAAAGCAGAAATAAAGGAAAAATGGAATTAAAACATACAAATATGCATTATTGTAGTGCATTTTTATTCCATTAAATTTTCACTACAATTTTTACTTTTTCATTCTTGAGCACACTTTTTCAAGCAAAGGCAAGATGCCAGTTTACCCCGTGCAAGTGGGGCCAATCACAAGTTGTGTGGTGGATGAGTGATAATGGTACACAAGGTATAAGCAGTCAGAGACTGGTATCAATACTGGTATCAGCACTGATATCAAATACCAAACCAGTTGTGTATGACCTAAGTCTGGTACAAGCACCAGCTGGTAGGGACTTGAGGTAATACCAATCTCATACCAGTCTTACACCAGTCCATGTACCAGACATATACCAGCGCAAAAATCAGTATTGAACCGAATACCAGTACCAGGCGGGTATCAGAACAAGTTGATACCAGACCAGCACTGGTAGCCCTATAAACTTATCTTACATCCAAACAGCACAAAAAGTTCAAGGCACAAAAAAGAACAGCAATTCCTGGGTGCATTAATACACTGGGTAATAGAGTTCTCCGTAAAGTCATGCAATTAGAGGCGAGAACGGCCATTCTCGCCAGTTTCGGCATAATAGGGCATCAAACCAGTAAGTGGGAATGAAATTTTTACAAAACCAAATAAAGGGGACCCAAACTAGTTTTATCCTGTCTTTCCTTTTTCCTGAGCGCCTCCACTGCGGCTACATATATTTTCACTGCTCCTACCTGTACAACTACTGTAATTTCTCTCCAACCTTGTGCATTAAATGCTGAGTTTCAGTGTTTCATACGGAGATTTAATAAAATTTCCTTACTTTGCAGATGCCACTGAAAGAGGGTATAGGGGGTGAAAGTAGGCCCAAAGAGAGGGTGTAGGCAGGGTGACTTTACGGAGAACTCTAATAACTTAATTGGAGCCAGTTGCCTAGATGTCTTACCTTAGATAGTACAGCCTTGCTATACCACAAACCCTCGACTTGTAGGTGTAAAGGATAAGGGCCCAGAAACAGGCCATTCTCGAAAATGCAGGCCTGGCGTTAGGCGATTAGAGTCAAGTGCATGATACGAATTCATAGAACAGCCCCCTTTCAGATCCTTGCCAACGTAAAGATCTGGTAGAATTTGTGATGCGATTCATTTGAGTCATGAGAGGGGCCATCTGCTGGTTCCACTTTTGGTGTAGTCAGTTTCACACGGAATGTGAATTGACATTGAAGAACATGCTCAAGATGTGATTCACAAAAAAGTGGGGAAAAACCAGTTACGTTCCGGAAAATGCCCTTTAGTAGAACTGGTTACCACCTTATGGAACAATGACATGGTGGAACATACCAGACTGGCCACATTCCTTGGTGGAATATGGGTCCTACTACGTCCGTTCCATAGTAAATTCAAACCCACTTGCTTGCGTGTATTCCAGGCATGCCCACCTAACTAACGGAGCAACAGCAGCGTGCTGTGCCAGTCTTGCCACATTCCGAATTGGAATGGGTCCTACTAGGTCCGTTCCATAGCACATTCCAAGCCACTTGCTTGCACATATTCAAGACCCAGTGGCCATGGCTTCTAGGGCGAGTCAGTACACTTCTTACCGAGGTTAAAAACCCCCCAATATTTCGGGTTGTTTAAGAAAAAACAGTATCAATATTTTTTGTCCCAAGTGAAATCAGAGTCTCTTTGAGTCCAAATTTAACTTTTATTGGGTTAAATATAGCCACTAATATAAATAAATAAATATGTATTTATTTATTTAGACTCACTAAGAGGCCTCACTCAAGTGTCAGGATGAACCTGCACCCCCATTCGGACCTTCACTTGTTTGAGTGAGGCCTCTTAGTGGCCATATTAAAGCCCAAAAAAGGTTAGATTTTAACTGGGAGAGCCTGATTTAGTCTGAGCATGGGATATTTGTAATGTTTAGAAATAATTTAAATGGATTTTGGGATTTTTACCATGGTATCAATATGAGTGCTGGTTCACCCAAGGCTGTGGTTTACCAGCCAGGGCTGCAGTAAACCACATCCTCTCACACTGTACCTAGTCCATAAATGGGTAATGCTTTCCTATAGATGGTTTTTTTTTTTGGGTGGCGAAAATAGGCCATTTTGCTTTGTTTTTTAAATAATAAATCTCCGGCACCATGGTCAGTCAAGGGACTTTTTGGAAAATTTGCAAAAAAATTGCCACATTTCAAGGAAGAAAGTTATGAAATCGTCAAGATTTTTGGAGGATTTGGGCAATTTTCCTAGCTTTTGAAATCGCCATATCTAGCTAATAGTTTTAGTGGTTCACCAACATGTGATAAGATTACTAGATTTTTTACTTCTCAAATTTGTCTTGTAATCAGATTTGGCTAAATCCTGTGATGGCTGATTATCACTTTTGAAGAAAAATGATGAAAAAAACTGTTTCCTATCCCTGGAAAATGACCAATTAATTACCCTAACAAGTTGGTAAAAGTCCCTCAAATAGGTAAAACAAAGATGAAAAAATCCTCAACGATAAAATCTACTCAAAGTATTCTTGCCGACGAGAAGGAAAACGTAGCTGTAGCGTATGAGAATGGTATGTACACTTCCGCGTACGTACTCCGTAGATTCTCTTCGCAGACTTTCCTGCCCGGGCGCCCGGATTCGTCGGCGTCGTCGTCGCATCCCCGCCGCTGCTCCTCCTTCTCCCCACTTCGGCGCTCCTCCTCTCGCAGTCGTCGCCAGGCACTCCCCCCCTCGTCACCCAGTCATCGCCTGGTGTAGGCCGTTAGCAGCCGCGTTGAATTTCGGGGGCGGTACAGCAGCAGCAGCACAAGAAGAAAAAAGAAGGAAAGAAAAAAGAGCGAAAAAAACACAAGAAAACAAGAAGAGAAGAAGGATCGCCGTCGGTTGTACCTGTATCGCAAACGAGCTGCACTTCTCAACATCATCATCCCTTGTACGTGCGCCCGCACATTGGTTCTACCGATACAGCTGGGGAAAGCTAGAACAACACTTGCAGCAGCTACATCGCGGCCTCCTCCTATCCTCTCGATCAATTGCATTTGATTCGATATCGCAACTCTGTATTGGGTGGTCTTTTGCTTTGGTTTTGGTACTGGTTTTTTTTTTTTTTTCCCTTTGGTTTGTTTTTTTGTTTTTTGGCCCCTGAGGTTTTCAGTTTTGGATTTTGTAGCTCATGGGAATCATGATCGTGTAGCTGCGGGACGTACTACTGCGATCCTCACAATAAGAGTTATGTAGTGTGCTTCAGTTTCGGGGTTTTGTGTCATCTTCCTGTTGTTTGTATTGGTGATGGGTTTGCAACGTCTCATCGAGGAGGAGGAGGAGGACGACTACACCACTTCTTAGAAGCTCTTGGGAAGAAGAAGAAGAAGAAAGTGAAGCGCTAGTTGTAACCCTTCCCGCGTGTTCCTTTTTTTTTTCCTCCACCAGGAACAGTACTTGTGAGCGGAACAAGCCCTGTTTTAGAAAAGCTCTCAGGGTGTTGTCTATCAAGCAAGCTCGGCGCGGGATACCATTCCAAGGAAAAAACCCCAACAGCCCATGATGTCAAACTAGAAGAAGTTCTGGTCTGGTTTTCGCCTCTGCTTCTTCTTCCCATTCTTGAGTGACGGGAGTGGTGGTTGTAGAAAGCTGCTGCTGTGCCAAGGAGGATTTCTACTCCCAAGTTCTCTCTCCAGCTGCTTTTTTTTTAAAAACCCCCCTTGTACCCACTGTTGTTGCATCAAAAGATCTTCTCACAAGAATGGGAGCATGCAGTGGATGTTTCAACTTGGACCCAAGTGCAACTTTCGTTTTCTCTTCAACTTTTGTCTTGGATCCATGGCAATTCTAGCTGAGGTGATCTGGGGAGAAGCTGTGTTGCAGAGGAGGAGGAGGCCATTGTCAAAGAAGAAGAAGAAGAAGAAACCCATTCCATTTTCATGTCGAAGAAGCTGAAATTTGATGATGCCGCCGCGGTTGACGATCAAGCCGGCAGTACTTTGGGGTGCAGCTGGTGGTGGTTCCAGCATCACTCAGAACTCTCATGCCCACAGATCATCTCCGAGAGGAAGATGAGAGTACTTCTGCGCTCTCTCAGGAGAGGGACCAACAGCTCCTCGTCAGCAGCTCCCACCAGCTCCCATCAAGTAGAAGCTGAAGGTGGCGCTGTTGCTGCGCCACCCGTGTTTCGCAACTCTAGTCCCTCTGTAAGACGGACGGGTAGCTCTCTTAGACTCTTGGCTAGTAAAGAAGGTCGATCAGGAGTCACCTTGTTAGGCAGCAAGTGGAAATCATACTACTTCTCAGCCCGGCGATGGTTGCCATGGCTGGTTCTGATTTGTTTGTGGAGCTATATCGGGTTTCACATGCAGACAAGATGGGTTGGGTGGGAGCTGGAGCCGGAGGAGATGGTGAAACTAGAGACAATCAATGATCAAAGTTCCAGAACCTCATTGACAATTACTGCCTCTTCTTCTTCTTCTTCACTCGATTCAAACAACTCTGAAGCTGTTGCAAATGAGGATTTGTCTGGTGTAGTAGTAGGAGCTGGCCATGAGGAGAAATTGAGCTTCAAGACATGGCTGTTCAACTGGATATCATGGCGGCAGCAGTGGCAGCAGCTGCTCAATCAACAAATTGTCGCCAAGGTGGTAGTGGAACAACAAGATGATCGAAGGGCAAAAGCTGTTGGTGAAAAGGAAACCTTACCGTGGAGGTGGAGGGCAGGGGAAGAAGGTGAAGGAGGAGTGGTTGCCAATGGTGATTTGCCAAGAGAACATCCTTTTCAACAGGAAAATGGTGATCATGACCATGAAGTGATCAAGCTAATATCTTCAGATGAGAGTCTGGAAAGCAGCTCTGGAGAGCATGATGTGAGGGAAGAGACAGAATGGTTTGTTGGAGATGGCACTGGCATTGATTTGCAGCCAAAGAAGGCAGCTGCTGTTGCAGGTGAAGATGGAGGTACATTGGGTAACATGCAGGGAGAAGTTCTGCTTCAAAAGCACAACAGCTCTTGGGGTGGGAGATTAGTGGGCCCATTTGATGGCATTATTGAGAGGCAAGTTCCAGGGTTGCTGCTGAGGCAGATGCTGCCACAGCAAGGGAGCCGGATGTGCAAACGAGAGGGACTTTTTCCAGAATTTGTGAAAGGGAAGAACATTGTTGTCGTCTTTCATGAGCTTTCAATGACAGGAGCTCCTCTGGCAATGTTGGAATTAGCGAGTGAGATGGTTAGATGTGGAGGGAAGGTGTCGGCTGTTGTACTGAATAAGAAAGGTGGCCTTTACAAAGAGCTCCTCAGCAGGGGTGTTTTTGTGCTGCGAGACAAGTTTTCTTTCAGCTGGAAGGCAGCAGCCAAGGCTGATTTGGTGATAGCTGGATCAGCTGCTTGCAACACATGGATTGGTACAATGAGATTCCAGTGTTTTTATTCCACTTTTCTAAAATTTTCGTATCTGCTGTTTCTGGGACTTAGTTGGTGCACAACCTTTTTCTCATGCAATTTTCTGATCATAATGGTTTTCATATGGCGTTTTCTGTCTCTTTTTTAGTCTTTTTAGTCCCCGTGTGAGGCACGATGGATATTTCTTCTGGGTCTTCTACTTGACCTAACCAGAGTTCAAAATCAACATGCCCTTTGTGCAAAATCCACATGCCCACTGTGTAAATCCACATGACCACTGTGTGAATTCCACATGCCCAGTGTGCAGATCATTATGTTATGGAATGTGTTGGGTACAGGTCATTGTGCCTGTTTCGCTGCCGGTTTGGAATTTTGGCTTGCCCAAATTCCTCACAGGCACCTCACCTGGCACATTCCATAATACAATATCTTAGAGCCCAATAGTGTCTAATAGTGTCCAGATTGATGGCAAAAAGAGAGTACAAATGAAACTGTCAGGTGACAGAATGCACAGTTGCAGATTTGGCCAGCTGACTGGTGACCTGGTCGTTGGGTCAATATGCAGGGCAGTACTTACATTTCAATAAGAAAGGCTCAGAACGACTCATATGGTGGGTGATGGAGAATAGGCGTGAGTATTTTGACAGAGCAAAACTATTGCTGGGGAAGGCACGTGCACTGGTGTTTCTATCTGAGACTCAGGAGCAGCTGTGGCGGAACTGGGCATCTCAGGAAGCTTTGTCCCTGCCTTCTATAGTGGCTATTGTTGGCCTCTCTGTCAGTGATGACCTTGCAGCTGTTGCAGGCCTGGCTCATTCAACTGGGCTATCTCATGATGGTAAGCAACCATGCCATCCAAAACTACTTGCCCAAAATGAACCTGGGATTTGTCTGTTACCCAGTCTTCAATTTCTCATGAGATGGCTACCGCACTTCTTTTGATTGCCTCTCCATTATTAGTAGTCATGGTGGATTTAGCACATGAGACTTTGTTTGGGCAATCTCTCCATTCCTGAAAGAAAAGAGAAGTGCCAACTATATATAGCTAGCAGCCATGTTTGGCTTTTGTTTTTCATTTCTGAAGCTGTTGCCAAATTTGTAACTGGGTGTCAGTTTGTCCATCACTTTTGGCCAATAGGGAACAGGGAGGACAAGGAAAGTTTGAAGGCCGAGAGGAACAGACTTGACCTCCGAAACAAAGTTCGGAGAGAAATGGGATTAGACTCGACAGATTTCCTTGTTGTTGCTTTGAGCAGCATTAACCCAGGAAAGGGGCAGCTTATGCTGTTACAAGCAGCATTGATGGTGGAGGAGGGCATTGAGGATGAAGGCCTTGAAGGGTTGAGGCATGTGGATCCAATCAGTCTGGATGAATCTGGATCCACTGGCAGCAGTGGGAATGCTCCTCGTAAGCTCTTTGGCCTTCGAATGAGTGTGAATCGCTTGCTTGGTCGATTGCGTCTTGAGAAAGAGATAGAGAAAGTGAGGAAAGAGAAGGAAGGAGGAGACAGCTCTTGTACAAAGGCTGAGATTCCTGGTAAGTGCTGTAAATACACAAGTTCAAAAATTTTGTATAAAATGCAAATTCGGTTCAGACAACCTGTAGTCCTTATTGTCCAAGTCTTTCATTTTGAAGAAGACTTCGAAACTTAAATGGATCATGCAATGGTTGGCATAGGTCTCATGGAAAGGAGAGTTCTGCTAAGGGAACAACCAGAGGGTCAAGCTAGCAATCGTAGTTTGAAGATACTGTTGGGCTCAGTGGGATCAAAGAGCAATAAGCCTGCATATCTGGAGAGAATATATGGGTTATTAGACCGCCACCCACGACTGGCGAACATGGTTTTATGGACCCCAGCAACAGTTCATGTCTCTCCTCTCTATGTGGCTGCAGATGCCTATGTGATGAATGCTCAGGTATGGTTTTTCAGAAGTATTGTCACTGACATTGTTATTACCAGTGTTGAGAGGTTCTCTCTTTTTGGAACCTGGATCTAGTGGGTAGGGTAGGGTATTTGTATACCCTTGACCAGAGGTTGATCAAAAGTCAAAGGATTGGTTCTGACCCTCGTCCATCAGTTCTTTAAAATCATAGAACCCAGTTTTGACATTTTGGCACTTTACTGGGGTTCTACAAAATCAAAGAACTGGGTCAAAGAACCTATCCTAAACTGCCAGTTTTATGCCGGTTCTTTCATGAAAACTGTCAATTCCTGGAGCCAGAGGTTCTTTTGGTTCTGGCAATATTTTAAAAGCTGGAACTGGAGGTTCCGTGATTCTGAAAATTTCCCAAAACCAGAACTGGAGATTTCTTGATTTCTGAAATTTTAGAAACCCAGAATTGGAGTTTATTATCAAAGTCAAAGAATTGCAGAACACTGGTTGTCACAGTCCATCCCCTTCAGCAAATTCTAATCTTTCAGACTTCTCAATTGATCCAGTTCTATCTTAAGAGCAGTGATGAAGGAAACCAATAAGATGTGTTCCAAAGTTTGAGAGTTTTTAGTTCAATACATGGATTCTAACTGAGAAGTGAACCATGAATACTGAATGCTGAGCTAAACTGTAGGGGGGTGTGATGTGCTAAGCAGAATTTGTTTAACCCTAAACAAAGTGTGAACAGTTTGTTATGAAGATTTTCCTCCCACCCAGGAAATGACATAATTTTGTTCTGGCTTGCAGGGCATAGGAGAGACATTTGGGAGGGTGACTATTGAAGCTATGGCCTTTGGTCTACCGGTATTTCCCCATCTCCTTGTACTTTCCCCTCCCCTCCTTTGGCACAAATTGTCTACCAAGCCAGAATACTGAAATACATAAACTCTTCTCTCATTATGAGTTTTGCAGTGACTTTATCAGATTTGCAAGTTAACTAGTCATACATGGAAATATGAACTTATGAGCATGCACTTGTGTATAACTCCTTGGAAATATAGTAGCAACATTCCAACAGTGGCATCTCAGAGGGCAAAAAATTGATGCAAATGTTTTGACAATTTGCAGGTACTAGGAACGGATGCAGGAGGGACGAAAGAGATATTGGAATCAAATGTGACGGGTGTCTTCCATCCTGTAGGAAAAGTGGGCATCCCAGTGTTAGCTCGCCATCTCCGGTGGTTACTAGATCACCCAGATTTGGGGATTCAAATGGGTGAGAGGGGAAGGGAGAGAGTAAGCAAAATGTTTAGAGAAGGACCCATGTATGACAAACTTGCCAGGATTTTCATTGATTGTGTGCGGGAGCAGGGAGGCTGATACACTCTCTTTTCCATATACCATGTTGTATTCTTCTGTCCGAAAAGTTTTATCATATTGTTAAACAGGGTCATTGCCAGGTTTGAGCACTGTGATTTGAATTCAGTTTCATTCCTTGTGAGATTTTACATACATGGTTTTTGTGGGTTTTTGGAGTAGAGGAACTTTGTTTGACCAGAGTTCTGTGAAGATTTGATTTGTCTTTTCAAATTGATGCACCAAATCTCTACTCTGCTCGGGCATGCTGCAGGATGAAAACAAGAAAGTAGGGAGTAAAGATGTTTTCCTAACTTAGGTCTTGGCCAATGTTATCACTGCTTGTTGAAATGTTTTTAATTTGCATTTGGGTTGAAAGAGAAACTTGCTCAGTGATTCATCATCTTGACAGCCAACTTTCTTGCCTAAATATCTCATATATCAATGAAACCTTCAACTTGAATTCTGCCACACCTAGCAACACTACAACAATATAACTGGAAGCAATTAGCAAAAATTGGAATAGCAAATGCTGTTTTACAAGTGGAATGTTTCTTTTCCTGTATCGAAGCGTTGTTCAACGAAGTCCATTATAATGTGTAATCATCGGAGGGCTGAACATTCTGCGGTAGGTACCTAGCAGCGCTACGATAATGTAACTGGTAGAAGCAAATTCTGGAAGGAAAAATAAGCTACGAAACAATCGCGAATCAAGACGGAAGCAAATTCTCCACAGAAAAATGTGCTCCGAAACGATGGCAAAACAAAACGGAAGCAAATTCTCGACGGCAAAATGTGCTACGCAACTATGGAGAAACAAAACGCAACATCAACT
>Ga0116229_10015326_pt1 | contig 10467 bp, 8 predicted proteins | sample S1TSphgellanicum_3_FD_87313 | JGI IMG/M metagenome (GOLD analysis project Ga0116229, IMG submission 87313) | Host-associated microbial communities from peat moss isolated from Minnesota, USA - S1T2_Fc - Sphagnum magellanicum MG | ecosystem: Host-associated > Plants > Peat moss > Unclassified...
ATAAAATTAATAGCAAATAGTTGGTTACACACACCAAAAAAAAAAAAAACAGGGAGCAAAATTTAGAAAATTGTCTTTTTTAAAAAAAAACCTTTTTGCCAAAAAAAAAAGAGATTAAAAAAATTGCCTTTTTCGCCAAAAAAAAAAGAAAAAAGGAAATAAAATGTGGCCTTCTTTACAATCCACTCCTTAACACTCTAGATTTGGTTCAGAGATGATAGCCCATGAGATCTTCTCTATTTGTGTGTCTGCATTGTGACACCATCCCAGCAAAGAGTGCAGATATGTTGGCAGGAACTCAGACACAAAAGAGATTGGGACTTGTGTACTTAAGAGCAGCTCCACACTTCTTACAGTGTACTTTGGAAGAAGTAAATTGGCAATGCAGGTGTTTTTGAAAGAAGTACAGCCTTCCTTCTTCCTTCAATTAATGCCTAGTGTGAAAATGGGTTTTGGACTTTGTACCCACTTGACACAGCATACACTACCTAGTCTTCTTCACAAGACCCTCTGCTGATTGGGTGGCCATAATGATTGGATTGGCCAAGGTGATATAGCATTTAAATTGTCTCTCACTTTAAATTGTCCAATTTTTCCATGTTTACTAGTGTGGCTTGTGCCTTTGGCCCAAGTGTTACCACATCCTCAACTGATTTTTCCTTCCAAAACCTGGTTTTTTTTGGGGAATTTATTTGAATTTTCAGTGTCAGAAATCACTTTAAAATCAATATCTCCCACATTCTGGATCCAAATATTTCCAAATAAATTCCATTAAATCCTGCTCATCAAGATCTTTTCAACATCACCAAAGGCACATTCCAATTCCTCCAAAATTTTCAGCTATGATTTAATTTAATTTAATTTTCAGTGAAGAAATCATTCAATATTCAAGAACTTTTTGCACCACAAGTCCAAACATCATGGAACCAAGCCCATGCACCTGTCGTTGTCGGGAGCTTTCCAAAGACACCATGAACACGATCTGAAGCATCTGGGTTCGGTGGATCTCACAACTATAAAATGAAACAAAACAAAACAAACTACCTTCATAGATAGATGGGTATAATTAGGGTTTAGGGTTTTAAAGTAGGGAAACAATAAACACTCCATGTTGGATACCATCAATGCTGTTTAGAGGCCCTAAACCCTAATTCTACCCATAAACCCTAAACAGCATTGATGGTATCCAACATAGGGGGGGTGTAAGTGGACTTGCTCTTATCAACAAGTATGCTCTTATCAACAAGTGGATTCAGTCATCATGCTCATCAGTTAGTACCTGGCACACAGCTTTTCACAGCTTAGTACACTTGGAGTGTACACAGTACAGGCTTCAGCTGGACATCATGAACCCAACAACAATGGGCAAAACACATTTAAATATTTTTATTTTTATTATTATTTATGTTATTTAAATACTCTAAGGAGTTCAATGTGGCATGTGGCCTTGTGCTGGGTCAGAGAAGCATGAACCTAAAACATATGCACTCATGAACCTAAACATATGTAAATCAAAGAGGGGGAAGGAGGGGGAAGAATCTTGTGCCTACTCATAGGTGTAAGATAGACAAAAGCACCCTTCTCTTTATAGGAGGGATATTCACGAATATAAGGTGGCTTCCAAATTTTGAATTACCTATATGTTTGGATGACATGTGGATTATCAAGTTGAAAATTATCGGAAAAAATAATGGATGAAATTGAGGGTGAGAAAGATGGAAGATTTGAGAAAGTTTGATGGTAAAAACAAAAGCATAGGAAATGATAGAAATAGTAGAACAAGAATGGGTGAAATGGAGGCCATGACCGATCCATCCAAAAAGTTGATGAACAAGATCATTCATTTGTGAGGAAGATAGGTAAAAATGTAAACAATGATGAAAAATGGATGACATGTGAAAAACTTTGTCATATGCATTATATATAATTAGTTAAATTATTCTTAAAATAGTCTTGTATTTGAGTTTTTTTTCACCCTAAAGCCCTTATTTCACCTTGACACCATTTTCACCCCTAAATGTTGGTTATTTGCGAAGTGAGTAACTTCATTGAAATTCGATTTCAAATGCTAAATCTGAAATTTTGTTACACAAGATTTGAAATATTTGTTAAATAGTTAAAACCATAATAAAGACAAATCTAAAACTCAAGGTCAAACTCATTTTCCCATAACATTTGGGCAAAAAGAGTTTCAAGCCTTGTTTAATATCAATGATTTTATTTTTTAGTGTCAAGTTTTGATCTCACCTTAACCTCTACCCCCTTGAACAAGAGAAATGTGACTTTTGGTGTTGAATCTCCTTTCTTTTGCAAATAACCTTAATATGTTAAGGAAATCTTAACTCATTAATAAAAAAATTAAGGGACTAAATTTTTTAATATCTTACAATAGGTCCAATTAATGGCCATGCCCAAATTTAAATTGCAAGCGTCAAAACATAACTCATTACACTTGTATAATGTCTACCCACCACACCAGAAGGTATGCATGTAGTTTGTTACAAACATAATGCCAATGACGTTGACCCAAGTGTGAACTCCGTACCCAACTAATTGGATTTTTTTATTGAATTTCCAATGACAAATATTAATCAAAATTCAATATTTCTTACATCTCAAGTCAAAAAATTAGAAAATCACTTCCATAAAATCTTAATCATTGAATATTTTTCAAAAATACCAAAATGTGTCGCAAATTATTTATTTATAGTTCTGATTTTATTGAATTTTCAATGGTAGATTTACTCAATTTGCAAAAACTCTTGCATTGTAGGTATAAACATTACAAAATCATCTTGATGCACAAAGGGCTTTCTAGTGATACTAAAAGCACAATGGGGGGCACCATGGCTTGAGAGATTTTAATGTGAAACAAAACAAACAAACAATCTTCTTTAAAATAGATAAATTATGTGGTCTATGCCAAAGGAGAACACATTTTTTGGAATTGGAAAACTATGTAAGTAAGAATATAAGGTATATATATATATATATATATGTTTTAAATTATGAATTAATTAACTTATACTAGGATCTTTATTTATTTCAAATTTTAAATATAATTAATATAGGGTGAACATCAATTTAAAGGATTTTTTGTACATTAAAAATAATAGCATATGTACAATGCACTTTGTGAATTTATTGTGGTGAAAGTAGAGGTCATTGGGTGAAGAGCAAGTGACACTTGATTTACACCTTTTAAAGAAAAAATAAATAAGTAGTAGGAGAAGAAATGTCATGTTGAATTGGAGAAAATGTATTGGGACATGTGTTATTTATAAACATCTTGTCCTTTTGATGAAGGACATTCAAATGCTTTACAATTTCAACTAAAACTAAAAGTTCAAACAAATATATGGTATAAATTTTAATGAAGATAAAATTTATAGATAATAATAAGGTGGGAAAATTTAATTCTCCTTCACATAATTTTCCCAAACAATATGATCCACATAATGTCAAATTTTAACATAAAGTGTGCACCTTATTGATCTATGCCATTGGCTCAAGAGTGAACAACACTATATAATTATTCCAAATGTGAATATGACCTTGATCGTAGAACCCAATTGTGAAAAAATGTTTTAAACTTTTGAATCAATTTCAAACAACAAAAATTATTCAAAATTTTTGTTCTCCACACCTTATGTCTAAAATGGATGAAATCGCAGCCAAGAAATTCACTCATTAAGGGACTTCCAACAATATCAAAAGCACATTCTCAAATTTTCATTTTGTTAAATTTTCTTTGAATAAATTATTCAATATTCAATATAACTTTTACATTATAAGTCTAACTATAACAAAAAAAAAAGAGGTTCAACTAAACAAACACATAGTAAAAGAACTTAAAGGATTTGTTCTTACATTATTTAATTCAACAAGCCACAAAGATTTATAATAGAAATTTAAAGTTTCATGCTTATACTTAATATAAAAGGAAATGGATTCCAAAGTATCTGCAATAGCTTCTAACACACAAGTGAAGTAACCAACAACAAGGTCTTTTACAACACTTCATAACATTATTGTCTATTATTGACTTGCACATCAAATTATGGTTGTTGGAAGTTTAGCTAAAGATTAGATCCCTCAATGTCCATTCAATTCATTTTGAGCTACTAAAATCCCACCCACAAGTATGGAATGCACTGCTATGTTTGATTCATTTTAAAACACCTTTACATCAATATCCTTTTCATTTATGTTGTTATTATGTAGTGTATAGTTTCAATGCAAGTGTCAAGTATTAGGTTTATATAAAACCACTATAAAAATGAGTAAAATGTGACACAAAACAAAGGCGTATGGATGATATTCAAAGTAACATAAATTCAACTTTTGCTCACATTTCTACTTCCTCTCTAAAATATCTTTGATGGGTTTCTCATGTTGGGCAACCCATTCAATCTTCCAAGTCAGATTGATTACATTCTTCGAATACAACCCAGATTAATGCAAGACTTTAGGATTTCCAACATGCATTTTATCTTACAATTCAAACCACCATGTTTGACATCACATCTTGACACCTTCATACAAAACCATGATTACATGTGCCATTTAAAACTTAACAGCTACGAACATAGCAAAAGAGATTTAACAACTACTAAAACAAACAACAACATGCATTCTATACATCTTTACAACAATCCTAGCAAGTGTACTTAGCTATTGATCTCATCCCACACCCACCTTATATTCTCCATTGCCTCGTCCAAGTTCAACAACTCCATCAATGTTGTTCCAGTCTCCTCCACTAGTAGCTTTGTAGAGATAAACTCTACATTATACACAAACAGCAAACTCTCCTACACTCCTTCACATGCCCCCTTGAAGTCGATATAATGATATCCAAAATGAAGGAGATAATTGATGAAAAGTTCTTTGCCATAACTATTGAAAGTTGACAACAACAAAATCTAAAACCCTAAAATTTCAGCCACATTGAACCGGCACTCACTAGCACACTTTGAAGGATGGTCAGGATGGCAAGTGGTTAGGAAACAATTTTTTGTTGGGTTCCAGTTCCCTAGCTAACCGTGATGGTTAGCTCAATTGCTATTTTTTTCTACCTACTTACCAATAACCCACAAGCAAGTTGTTAGTAAGTAGGTAATAAAAACAGCCCTTACCTATGTATAAACCATCTACGTATGTAGTAATTACCTATTTTCCTACCTATCTACCTATATATGAGACCTATTTCTTACAGAATTAGTTACCAAGGTGAAATCAAATATTAACTCAGTTGAGGTTCATCCACAACTGAGTAATAACGGGCATCCAGTGGATGGTGCACTGGAGGGTGCTGGTTCACTGTGGCCTAAAATTTAGTGTGTTCACACTAGTAGGAGTATATCAGTTCATCCAATTCACCTGATTTCAGTTCACATAACCATTACAAAACCACTTGTACTCATTGAGGAGGGCTTGCTTTTCCAAACAACAGCACCTAAGAGCTCACTGGCTGATGTCATGGCTTGGGAGAGATATTAATTGTGACAAACAAAAACAAACAAAACAAATAAACCATTCTCCTTATATATAGAGAGAGAGAGATAATATAACTTTTTGCCCTTTTTCAGGCCCACCCACCTCCCACTCCCTCTGCTGACTAGTTGTTGCAACAAGCATAGAGTAGGTAGCCCTCCGAAACTGGTTACAAAAAAAAAGTGACCAGTTAGAGTGGCCAATCCCATGCTCATACAAACCATGTTTTGGGGTTCAATTACCATTGAACTGCACACTTAGTAGTAGCTGGATCTGGTTGTAGTCTCCAATGAGTGAAGTGCAAATGTAGTTGTAGTAGTAGTAATGTGTTATCCTTATCCTAGTCAGTTCTGATCCCATCACAGGCTTTTGATGCAAAACACAATCTGGCTGGCTCAGTGTACATAAGTTTGTGAGTTCCAGCAACTTGTGAGAGATTATCTATTATTGGCTGTTTCCACATTGGCACCAGCCCCAGCCAGAAAAGCACACAACAGAAAGCTGCAGGTCTCAGGGGCCCTACTAGATTGGTATAAAGCATATATCAACAAAACCTGGCAGACATGGCCAAAGAACCCCAGTCCAAACCTGTCACATGACAATAATAGTAATAATAATAAAAGAGCTTTAAAATCTGTGCACATCAACAGTGACATGATTCTAAAACTGCACTCTGCAACTCTTTTCCAGGCATGGTTGACTCTGGTGGGTGTTGTGTGCTGGTTCTGGGATTTTGTTTTTATTTTAAATTTCAGAATTTTATTTTTAAAAAAAACTTGGGGTTCCAGTTTTTTTTTTTCTGCTTGTTTGAAATTGTACAAATCATAGAACATCTGGTTCAGGTTGAGGGTTTTTTTATATTAAAAATAATAATTTAATTAATTTTAAATATAATTAATAATAATAATTTTTAAAAAAAATTGTGAGGTGGGTGGTTTTGCACAAAGAAGACTTAGCCAAACTTGGATGTAGGTCAGAGATAATATTAAAAAAAAATTAGGGTTCCTACTATGTTCTGGTCACATGTTGTGGAGACTAAGTCAAATTTGGCTACAGGTCAGAGAGGACAATAAATTTTTTAGGATTCTCAGTATGTTTTGGCGACTTGTTGGAACTTTTTATCTAAATATGGCAAATTTCAGTTTTCTTTCTTCCCCCTTCCAAGTATGAGGACTTTGCCCCATTTTTTCCACCATTTTTTCCAAATATATACTCATTGTGTAAATATGGTGATGTTTTCAGTTTTATTTTCCTTCAAAATATGGTGGAGACTTTGCCTGGATTTTTCCCCAAAAAATCCTTTGCAGGATTCAAGCAGCCATATTTTTGGTCATCAAGTGGCAAAATTTTACCCCCGCAAAAACAAACTCTCCAGTTTATTTATTTATTTATAAAAAATCAGAATCAAAGCAACCTCGGGTTTCTGGGTTTTTGAGAATTTTCAAAAAATCTGGCAGTTTCTTCCATGCTACATAATACCCTATGCTACCCACAGATCAGGCATAGTGACATGATACTCAAAGAGCTTCATGGGTAAGAGAATAGGCATGAACTCTCCTCACAAGATGGTCCATTTAACAGCTCAAATAAAATTGATGTTTTGCTGAGTATCACTGCTGCCCATTTATTTTGCACTTGCAGACTACAACATATTTATGAAATTGTAGATAAAGCTCCACAGAGAGCATTAGACTGAATTGCCATCATGAATGGCAATGACTGGTAAGTCACCTAATTACCTCCCCATTGACTTCATGAGCTCTGGACAATGTGTGCAATTCAGTACTCAATGATCTGCTCAGAAACTTCAGGTACATGATTATGCAAAGAACTTATCCAAACTGAGTTTCTGTCATATTTTCAGAACCAATAAACAATGCAAAGACTTGGTGACCATTGAGTATATTGAATAACAAGAGTGTGAGCTCACAAAACAAATTGAAATTCTTACTTAAGCTGCAACAAGCTTGAGAGGGTAAGCTCTATTTCAAATTAGAATTGCCCCTATGCAAGCAAGCATCTAAGTGTTAAGGCATAAAGAGGCCTACTGCACAGAGGGTAGTAGTATTGGGGCCTCCTGCACCCAGAGCTTATCCTTGAAGCACACCATGAGGCCTGCAACAATGGATAACTCAGCCAATGATAAGTCTCAAACAACATGATCAGCAACCTCTACATCCTGTCAGGATATTCCAATATGCCCAGGTAGGCATGTGAGAAACTGAGAATAATACCAGCTCAAAACCGTAAGTCGCCAAAAATGGACATTCTGGAGATAACTGTGGACAAACTTCAGCAAGCAATTGTATCAGAGTAAACCCAATGCCCTTCACTCACATTGCTCACACATAAACTCCATACATCAGATCATAAGATCCCAGTATGTACAAAACACAAATACCTCACATGGAAGCATTGGCCGTGCTAAGCTACAAATCTTTAAATACTTGCTCTCTTTCTCTCTCTCCCTTGATCATCTGGTGCCATTTCTCAGTATGGTCTTTTCTACACTTTCTTCAAATCTCTGGCGCTGGCTTATATACCTCTAACCCTAGGTGTTGCAACACTCTTTGTTACACCTTAGGGAAAATTGAATGCTGTTAGCTGTAAAACTACCACAGGATTCTTTACCGGCAACTTTCTACAGAACAAATCAGTGCAGAATTAGTGCATGAAGATTCAGACATATAGCAAGCTAAGAAAGTCATAAAAGGAGTGGCAGAAGCTTGTGATGAAGTGGTGGTGGCAACACCACTGCTGGGAATGGGCGCTCAAGAGCCCAGGAGGTACTGGGAGGCTGCAATGGAACCAACTGGCTACTGTGACTTGTAACTGACCCCTCTGAGATCACTGATTCACAGGACGGACTTGAAACTTGAAGGCCTGCAGCTGGTGAGCCTCCTTTTGCATCCTGCACCTTAAGCGTCAGATTAAGCTCAAGCTCTGGTTGACTTCCACCACCACCATCATTCAATCCCAACCCACCAGCAGGAACCTCCTGTGGCTCCAATTTGGAAAGTTGATTTCCAGTTGTATGTTCTGCTGCACTCAGACGTGGCTTAACCCTGCGTGCAACAGGTGCAAGAACCACTGTGCTGTGAGGACCCACAGCCTCTGGGTGCTCCATTCCAACTTCTCTCACATCCCTGTGCTTATATGACAGCCCCAGTGCTTGCTCATCTTTCACCTCCAAACAAGTTTGGTCTTTGCTAGGATATAAACTGACCCTGATAGCTCTGGGCCAGGTACTGAGATGCAGAGCATTTCCTTGCATCATCCTGTGCTGCTGCAACTCTTGTACTCTACCTTTGTTTCCATTTAAATCCCCTCGCATCCCACTATGCACATTATTATATTGCTGCTCTTCAAGACCCCATGCTTGCTGCAAGTTCCTGTCTAAGAAACCCACCTCAAAGCTCCTTGGCTTATAAAATTCATGGCTGAAAAGCTGTGGAGGTGGATGCAATGGTACCACACTCGGGATCCTAGATTCCTGCATTTCCTTTGCAACAACTGATTTTTCCAGCCCAGTAGTATTCATGAAGCCCGGTGGAAGAGAAGAGGACAACAATCTCAAAGGTGATGGCTGTAGGGTGCCCCCTCTCAGGACAGTTTCCACTGCTTCTCGGCATAGGTGCCAGTTGCCTGTGCTGAGCAGCCCCACTGCTCCAAACACTGGGTTGACAGTCCTTCCACAGGCTTCATAGAGTAGGGACTGAAAGAGAGCTGCAAGATGAAAAGAACAGAGAGACACCCTTCAGTGTCAAAGAAAGCAGGAGTCTAAAGAAATAAAAATGTAACCTGTAACAACATGTACACAACATGTGAAGAAGGAGCTCCAAACACAAAAACCCAAAATCATTGTTCAGCCCACAGACATGATCTCTATAATCCATCAACCTCTATATACATATACAGTGTAGGAACTGCCAAAGAGATGCAAGATGAACAAAGTTGCAAACTATAGAGCTTGAGAATCAAGCACCCAACATAGCAAACAAGGAGGAGAAAGCCTATAGATCTCCAAAACATCATAAACTCATACATACAGCTGCAGGTCCAGCAAACAAGGTTCAAAACCCACAACATGACTGCATTGCCAAAGAAGGATGAATGATCGGATTGAGATAAACAATAGTCAGATAAAACAACAACACTGAACAGAATTGCACAAAGAAGAGCTGCAATATGCTTAGGGCCAGTTTCCATTGTTTCATCTTCATAGTTGCAAAATGAGGGCTATGAGAGAGAAGACACAAGCTGATGAAGGCTCAGTTTGGGAACGTCTTCTTCCCATCGAGACTTGGTTCTCAGAAGATGAGTTTCTCACATAGGTACTCATCTTCTTCTTCACTCTAGTTTCCTACAGAGTTGCACCCGGCTGTGTTTGCTAGACAAACTGGATTTCTTCACAGCTTTCAAGCGCTGCTGCTGCTGCTTGTGTGATCTATTATTTATTTTTTCTCTTCTTCACAGAACCCGACAAGAAGAAGAACTTAGAAATGATTTGCTTCCTTGCCTGCTTGCGTGCAACTCTTGCGAACTCCTTTGCTTGCTTGCCTTACGGAACTCTTACGGATCTTATCAAGGAAGAGCCTAATGATTGAAAGAACGAGTGACTACTGTCTCCCTCCGGTCCGGTGTACGAGCAAGAAAGATCGACGTTCTTCTCCACAGAAAGGAAAAGAAGAGAAAGATAAGAGGGATGATAGCGGAATCGTTTTACAACATCGCAATGTAACAGACTGCCAAAACCAGAACCTAAATTCTCGGCTTCCATGCGCAATGAAAGCTTCGCTGCAACAACAGTAATCCAAGCTCAGAACAACGTGGTGGTGGACCTCCTGTGCAACAGGCGATGATCTTTCTTCGGGGGGGGGGGGGGGGGGGGGGGGGGGGGGAAGGGAAAGGTATGGGTCCTTACTGGGGCTTGGGCGGCCGGCACGGGGCGTGTGAAACCCACGGGGCCCC
>Ga0116229_10015327_pt1 | contig 10467 bp, 9 predicted proteins | sample S1TSphgellanicum_3_FD_87313 | JGI IMG/M metagenome (GOLD analysis project Ga0116229, IMG submission 87313) | Host-associated microbial communities from peat moss isolated from Minnesota, USA - S1T2_Fc - Sphagnum magellanicum MG | ecosystem: Host-associated > Plants > Peat moss > Unclassified...
AAGACTGGCGCAAGATCAAGAACGATCCCTTCATCGTCCACTATACGGGACCGGACAAACCGTGGCTTCCAACCTTTAAACGTCCCAGGCTCTCTTTCTTCACACCCTATTTGAAGAACACTCTTTTCAAAAACGACGTCAAAATTTTTCCATCGAGTCACTCATAGGATACCGACTCTATTTTTTGCTTTGGAGCACCAAAAGGAACATCCATCGTCTCCTCTTGCACTGGATCGCTCGCCTCCGCGGAAAAAAAAACAGCTTAGAGGCTGCCGGGTCCACTTACGTTGACCGGTCAAAGACTGTCTCCCTGGCTTCAGTCCTCGTCCTGCTGAGCTTCCCGGTCTTGAGCAAACGAACGGTTTTGCCCGCAAAACAATGGGCCAACCCGACCCAGTGGGGCTGCCCAACGGATAGCGCCCGCGCGATCTTGCTGGAAATCCCGGAGGAGTTCGGCCAGTCCATGGGTTCGCCCATTTGGTCGCGATAAGTTTCAGCGAAAGCCGAATAAACCGAGGCGCTTCGATACTGGCGGAACTGCGGCTTGGTATTCCAGGATTTGATGCCGGCGAGGTGCACCAGCCAGGGTTTGGTCAGGCCCAGTCCATTGGATAACCGGGCACGAACACCGTAGGTCGTTACGCCCATTTCCTGCACAATGCCCGATCCTTCCACGATAAAACGAACGGGGAAAACCGGCATTTTCTCTTCATTTTCCGAGGTAAGCAGCATTTCAAAAATTTTCTGTTCGTAACCAAAACCTTCCAGTCGCTCGAATGGCGGAAGCGCTTGCTGCTCGAGAAAAAAGGGGTCTTCCAGGCAGTCCACCAGCTTTTCGAGCAAAACCTTGTGCCGGGCTGTGACCCGGAGAATGGCCGTGGTAACGCAATACTCCAACTCTCGATACGATTTGCGTCGATAGTGATTGAGAAGGTTGGGATTGCTTTTAAAAGCATAATCCATGTCCTGGGCGACCAGGACGGTATCGTCATCCAGCGGCGCAAGTAGCGGCTCTAAATCCCGCAGCACGAGAATGTCGGTATCGAGCCAGGTCACGTCGGTGATGCCGAGTTTTAAAACATGAAGCAGAGCCAGCGGTTTGACTTGCTTGATGGTCGTATGGGTAAAGGGTGGCAGTCGGATCAGCTCGACATGCGGCGCGAAACGCTGGCACCAGGCGGCAAATTCGGGCACTTCTTTGGTTGTGCCAAAGTAGAGCTTGAAATCCCGGCAGTGCCTTTCCAGAGAGAGAGCCAGAAGCTTGGCTCCGATCAAGCCGTCCGGGCGGTCCTCAAACGCGCAATAGGCTCTCATATCGCATGACGGTCTATCTCGAAAGCATTTCTCGTTCAACAATCAAACATCTTGCCGGGATTGAGAATCAGGTTCGGATCGAACAGCCGCTTGAGGTTGCGCATGATCTCGACATTCAGGCCGCCGACCGACTCGGGCAGGAACTTCTTTTTCGCGAGGCCCACGCCGTGCTCGCCGGTGATCGTCCCGCCGCGCCGCACCGTTTCTGTCACGATCTCCTGGAAGGCCAGCTCGACGCGGTGCATCTCCTCCGTGTTCTTCTCGTTGGTCAGAAACGTCGGATGCAGGTTGCCGTCGCCCATGTGACCGAACACGCCGATCCGCAGCTCATGCCGCTTCGCCAGCGCCTGGATGAATGCCACCATGCCGGCCAACTCGCTGCGCGGCACCGTCACATCCTCGAGAATCGTCGTGGGCGCGACTCGGGCCAGCGCGGAAAACGCGGACCGGCGCGCGGCGGCAAGGCGCAGCGATTCCTCAGCCGTCTGGGCCACGCGCACATCAATCGCGCCCTGCTTTTTCGCCAGCCGAGCCATGATCTCCGCTTCCTCGGCCACCACCGCCGGATGCCCGTCGCTCTCCATCAACAAAACGGCCTCGGCCTCGCGCGGCAGCCCGACCTTCGCGTAATCCTCCACGCATTGAATCGTCGTCCGGTCCAGGAACTCCAGCGTGCAGGGGATGATCGGATGTGCGATGATCGCGGAAACCGTTTCCGCCGCGTCCTCCATCTTGGAGTAAACCGCCAGCAGCGTCTTCTTTGCCGCCGGCTTCGGCAACAGGCGCAGCAGAATCTTCGTGAAGATGCCCAGTGTGCCTTCGGAACCGATGAAAACCTCCCGCAGCGAATAACCGGCCACGTCCTTCACGCATTTGTTGCCAATCCACACCACCTCGCCGCTCGGCAGAACAATCTCGAACCCCATCACGTAATCCTTCGTCACGCCATACTTCAGCCCGCGCAACCCGCCGGAGTTGCACGAGACATTGCCGCCAATCGTCGAGATTTTCATCGAACCGGGATCGGGTGGATAGAGAAGCCCAGCGCCATCGGCCAGGTCGAAGATCGTCTGCGTCGCCACACCCGGCTCGACCATCAGCGTCAGATTGCGCCGATCCAGTTCAAGCACCTTGTCGAAACGGCTCAGGCACAATACCACGCAGCCTGCCGTGGGGATGCTCCCGCCCGCGAGACCCGTGCCGCTCCCGCGCGCAACGATCGGTGTGCGCGTTTCATTCGCCCAGCGCAGCAGGCGGGAGACCTCGTTCGTGCTGGTGGCCAGAACCACCGCCGCAGGACGTTGCGAGAGCGCCGCCGTGCCGTCAAAGGAGTAGGGAATGATATCTTCCGCTGCGGTAAGAATGCGATCCGCGGGGAGGAGGGTGGCAAGTTGCGTGAAAATTTTTGTAAGATCCGTCACAGAAAAGGAGATTACCATGCTGGGACAGGGAGAAGCGCGAAAAAAACGCTACTGGTATAAGACGTGCTTATGCCTGTCCCACCATTACAATGCTTGCCAAACCCACCCGACTTCGCTTGAGTCCCGCTACTTACTTTATGAATCGACGTTCCTTGCCCGCCTTGTTCCTGGGATTCGCCCTCATTCTGTTGCTTGCTTCCAGCTCCCAGGCCGCCCCGTTGGCGCCGGATGAAATGCTCAAGCTGCCCTCGGGCCGCATGGCGAAAATCCTCAGCGTTTCCAAGATCGAATACTCCAAGGGCGTGATGGCCCTGATGGTGCGCTACCAGACCACGCTCTCGGTTGTCGATGACCGCAACGCCCTGAGCCAGGAAGTCGACGACGTGTGGAAAATTGCCCAAAAGGATGTCGAGCATTATGGCTTCGATGACGCCATCATCAGTTCCAATGAAACACCGAAGGGCATTTTCATCACCGAAAGCCACGTGCTGAATTTCATCTACGAAAAAGGCCCCGACGGCAAGTGGACGCGCCTCAACCGCGCCGACTTCATGGCCGCGCAGTAGCGATAGCAGCTCTCGCATCCCCGCGATGGACTCTCTTTCCGAGGTCTGATAGGACTCATAGGACCTATAAGTCGTATTGTTCCCATAAGTCCTATCCCACGTCCTACCTTGCACCTCTTCGCTTACTTCATCGAGCAACCCCATCCGTTTCTTTGGCGTTTCGGCCATTTCGGGGGCAATGAATGGGGCCTCCGCTTTTACAGCCTGGCCTATCTCACCGGGTTCTACATTCTCTTCGTCGACCTGCGCTGGCAGGCGCGCCAGGGCTGGAGCCTCCTGCGCGGCGACGCCATTTCCGATTATGTCACCTGGGTCGCAATGGCTGGGGTGATTCTCGGCGGCCGGCTCGGCTATTGCCTGCTTTACGAGCCGCGTGCGACGTTCACCGATCCACTCTATTTCTTCACCGTCTGGAAGGGCGGCATGGCCAGCCACGGCGGAATCCTCGGCGTCATTCTGGTGATGATCTTCTACGCACGCTCCAAAAAAATTCCCTTCTATAATCTCGCCGACGCCACGGCCTTCTGCGTGCCGATCTGCCTTGGCCTCGGCCGCTGCGCCAACTTCCTCAACGGCGAGCTCTGGGGCCGGCCCACCGAAGCCCGGTGGGGCGTGATCTTTCCCGATGCGCCCCTGGTCAACGGCCTGCAAGTCCCGCGCTATCCGTCGCAACTCATCGAGGCCCTGCTCGAAGGCCTGCTCCTCCAGCTTGTTCTTGTCGCGGTCCGCTTGTCCACCAGGCGGGAAGGCGGGGTCGCACTCACCTTCATGGCCGGTTACGCCCTGCTGCGCATCGCCGGCGAGCAATTCCGTCAGCCGGATGAAGACATCGGCTTCTGGTGGGGCACGATCACGCAGGGGCAGCTCCTCTCCGGGATCATGCTTCTCGTCACCGCTTTCCTCGCGTGGCGGCAGTTTTTCTCGCGACCAAATCAGATGGAGGGTCGGACTCCGGCCCGACCCTGATTTGTTTCCCCAAAGAGCGGCCGCACGTGTGCTCGACACACCTCACGATCACAGGCATTTTTAATCTAAGCCATGAGCGTACCCGTCTTCTCCCCCGCCGATTATCTCGATTTCCAACGAATCGATCATGCCGAAATCTTCGACGGCGTGCTCCAAGCCTGGGAAATCCTGCCGAAGCTCGCGCCTTTCTTTGGGGAGAAATTCGTCCCGGGCAATTCCGGGAAATGGCTCGGCCAACCCGTGATCGGAGATCGCGTCTTCATCGGGGAGAATACCGTGGTTGAGCCGGGCGCTTACATCAAAGGCCCCGCCTGGATCGGGCCGAACTGCCAGATTCGTCACGGCGCCTACATCCGCGAAAATGTCATCATCGGCGCGGGATCGGTCATCGGCAACTCGTCCGAGATCAAGAATAGCTTTCTGGGCCGCGGCTGCCAGGTGCCGCACTTCAATTATGTCGGCGATTCGATCCTCGGCGCGAAAGTGCATCTCGCGGCGGGCGTCATCGTCTCCAATCTCAAGCTCAACGGCGACTTCATCACCTTGCGCATGGACAATGCGATTCTGACCACCGGCCTGCGCAAATTCGGCGCGCTGATCGGCGATGAAGCCGAAGTCGGCTGCAACGCGGTGCTCAATCCCGGCTCCGTCATTGGCCGCCGCTCCCTGATCTACCCCGGCGTTTGCTGGCGTGGCATTCTGCCGAAAAACTCCATCGCCAAGACCGCCGATTGCATGCGCGAACGGCACAGGTAGAGACGCGAGTCCCTTCGCGTCCAACAATCCATGTCCGCCCAACGCACCGTCTCGAAACCTTCCGAGCTTCTCCCCTATCTCTTCGAGTCCTGGCCCGAGAGGAAGAAAAAGCAGGTGCGGACCTGGCTCAAACTTGGCTCTGTCGCGGTGAATGGCCGCATCATCACGCAATTCGATCACGCGCTCAAGCCGGGCGATACGGTGCTGATTCGCCCCAAAGGCATGGCCGCGCCGGAAACGAAACTGGCCGGCGGCATCCGCATCCGGCATGAGGACGCCGACATCATCGTCATCGAGAAACCGGCGGGGCTTTTGAGCATCGCCAGCGCGTCGGAAGAAGACAAAACCGCCTACGCCTTTCTGACCGATCACGTGCGCAGGGGCAACCCGCGCAGCCGCGAACGCGTCTGGGTGGTGCATCGGCTTGATCGCGAAACGTCGGGCGTGATGATCTTCGCCAAAAACGAGCCGGCGAAAATCGCGCTGCAAAAGGGCTGGGACGCCGTGGAGAAAAAATACCTCGCCGTGATTGAGGGAATGCCGCAAAGCGACGCCGGCAAGTTCGACTCGTGGCTCGACGAATCGAATCCGCTCAAAGTTTATCCGACGAAGATGGAGGGACCGGAAACGCGTCGCGCGATCACGCATTATCGCGTAACGAAACATGGGAAGGCCACGACGCTCATCGAATTAACGCTGGAGACGGGGCGCCGTCATCAGATCCGCGTGCAACTCGCCGAGGCGGGCTGCCCCATCGTCGGCGATAAAAAGTATGGCGCGCAAACGAACCCGGTCAAACGCATCGCGCTGCACGCCACCTCTCTCCGTTTCATTCATCCCGCGACCTCGAAGCAGATGGGCTTCCAATCGCCGCTGCCAGGCGATTTGGGAAGGCTGGTCTGATCTGGTAAGGATGAATCGCGATCGAATGGAGGAAGCGGCGGAACGCTCGCTCATGTTCGCGGAAGATTTTTGAGCTGCGCCTCGAGCTCGGCGATGCGTTGTTGCAAAGGCGCGACGATCGTATCCTTGATCTCCACCACCGTGTAGCGTGGCGTGATGTGTTGGGGGCAATTCCAGTCGAAGGAGACGACCTCAATAAAGAAAATGCGCTCGATGATGCCTTCAACCTCGGGTCCGGCGATTTGCGCGGCGAGATCAACATGCTCGCGCGCATCTTCGATGCGGGCGTGGCCCATGATTTTCAGGCGCGTCTGCTGGGGATAATCCATCAGGAAAAGAGTGACGCGATCTGAGTTTGCGAGATTCCCCGTCGAGAGCAATTGACGATTACCTCTATAATCGGCAAAGGCGAGTGAAGAGGGCGCCAGCACCCGCAGAAACCCTGTCGGGCCGCCCCGATGTTGAAGGTAGGGCCAACCGGTTTCGCTGACTGTCGCCATGTAGAAACTGTCGCGGGACTGGATGAAACTGATTTCATCCTCCGTCAGTGCGTCGCGCTCGCCTGCGGCCTTGAGATTTTGCGCTTTTCCGTAATAGCGTTCCTGCGCTTGACGGACGGCTTCAGTCTGGGCGAGTTGCTGGAATTTGGCGGCCATGGGAATAAACCGAATTTAGGCCACTTCACAAACGGAATCAAATTTGCCGCTCAAGGCTGAGAATAAAGTCGTACTGCTCCTCGGTATCGGGAACATCAAACCCGCGGGCGAGAGAAATCATGGCAATCGCATCCGGCGCGGAAACACCCAGCCGGCAGAGCAGCGCGGCCGCGACCACGGTGGATCGCCCGATACCGGCGCGACAGTGGATCGCGATGAAGCCCTGCCGCAGAAGGACGGGCACGAGAGTGTCGATGAAAACGTCGAATGCGGGTTGGGCGGGAATGCCGCGGTCGCCGATCAAATGACGGTGAAAATTGACGCCGATCTCCGCGCATAATTGCGGCTCGTCCTGCAGGCCAAGCTCGATGTCTTCATTGGGCGTGAGGAGGGAGACAAGATCCGTGACGCCGGTGGCCTTCAACGAACCAATCTCGCGGGCGAGCCATTCGCCTCCACGCGGTCGGGGCATCGTCGCAAGCCTTCCCTGCGGACAGGGCGCGATCTCGTACATCTCGGCGCGAATCACGGAAACAACTTACACCTGAACCGTCGGTTCGGCGATTGGATTCAGCGCGGCGACATCAGCCGTCGCGTCTTCCCAGGCTTCGTTGAGCTCTTCCTGTTTTTCGGTATTTTCGATCAGCTCGCGATTGAGCTTCATCACGTCGCCGCCCTGCGCGTAGGTTTCGGGCGCCTCGAGCTGCGCGACAATTTCCTTGTGCCGCTTTTCCAGCGCGGCGATCTCGCTCTCGATCTTTTCCAGATGAGCCTGCGCCTTCTTGCGCGCGGCGGAAACGGCCTGCCGCTCCTCGGCTTCCTTGCGCTTTTGTTCCTTCGATTTGCCGGGCGAGTGGTTGGCGGCTTTCGGTGCGGCGTTGGGGGAAACTTCAGCGGGACGACTGTCCGTCAATTGCTCGCCCGCGACGAGGCCGAGCTTCTCGGACAACGCGCCCGATTTCTCGAGGTAATAATCGTAGTCGCCGGCATAAGGCGTGAGTTTGCCCGCGCTGATGTGGAGCACGGTCTGCGCGAGCGCGCGGATGAAGTAGACATCGTGGCTGATGAAAACGAGCGTGCCCTGATACTGCTTGAGCGCCTCGATCAGCGCGTCGATGCTCGCCATGTCGAGGTGGGTCGTCGGCTCATCCATCAGCAGCAGGTTGGGCGGATTCATCAGCAGCTTCACCAGGCCGAGCCGCGATTTTTCTCCGCCCGATAGCACGCTGACCTTCTTGAAAGAATCGTCGCCGGAAAAAAGAAACGAGCCCAGGATCGTCCGCGTGGTGACTTCCGGCAGCGGAGCCGGAATGCTCAGCGCCTCCTGCAAAACGGTGCGGTTCGCGCTGAGCATTTCGATGCGGCTTTGCGAATAGTAACCGATCTCGGCATTGAGGCCCTCCTTGCGTTCGCCCTGCTGAATCTGCAACAGGCCGCCGAGAATTTTCAGCAGCGTCGATTTGCCCGCGCCGTTCGGCCCGACCAGCACGATGCGCTGACCCTTCTCGATCTCGAGATCGATGCCCTGGTAAACTTTCAGCGTGTCGTAGGCGAAATGGACATTCGTCAGCGTCATCACGCGCTGGCCGCTGCGGTTCGGCTGCGGAAACTTAATGTGGATTTTTTTGTCCGCCGATTCGGGCGCATCGAGAATGTCCATGCGCTCGATCTGCTTCAGCTTGCTCTGTGCCTGCGACGCCTTGCTCGCCTTGGCGCCGAATCGCGCGGCGAAATCTTTCAGCTTCTGGATTTCGGCCTGCTGATTTTTATACGCGGCGAGATGCTGTTCCTGGCGCGCCTTGCGCTGCTCGACATAGGCATCGTAGTTGCCGCGATAGCGATGGACCTGCTTGTTGCGAATCTCGAAAATATTATCGACGAGGGCATTCAGGAACGCACGGTCGTGCGAGATCATCAGGATCGCGCCGGGATAATATTCGAGATAATTCTGGAACCAGCCGAGCGATTCGAGATCGAGATGGTTCGTCGGCTCGTCGAGCATGAGCAAGTCGGGCTCCATCACGAGCAGCCGCGCGAGGTGCGCGCGCATGATCCAGCCGCCGCTCATGGTTTTGGCGGGACGATGAAAATCGGTTTCACGGAAGGCGAGGCCCTTCAGGATGCTTTTCGCCTTGGGTTCGTTCTGGTAACCGCCGAGTTCGGCGTACTTGCCCAACGCGTCGTGATATTCCTCCGTATCGGTCTGGCCCGTGCGCGTGCCCTCGGAAAGAATGCGCATGAGCTTGCCGTGCTCCTCGGTGATGGCGCAGGCCAGTTCGAGAACGGTTTCGTCGCCGCTGGCCGCCGTCTCCTGCGGCAGGTAGCCGATAGTCGTATGTTTGTCGATGACGACGGAGCCATTGTCGGGCTCGGTCGTGCCGAGAATAATCGAGAAAAGGGTCGACTTGCCCGCGCCGTTCGGCCCGACGAGCGCGATCCGTTCCCCGAGATTGATGCTCAGGGAAACGTCTTCAAAAAGCGTGCGCGCGCCAAAGCTTTTGCCGATTTCGGACAGGGTAAGCATAAGCGGGCAACTATACCCGAAGGGGATGCTCACGGCAAGCGCGGTGGTTGCGCCTGCGGTGGAACTTTCCGGCGAGGAAAGTTCGGCGTCTTCGAGATAACACTCAGCTTTCATGTTCGCCATGATCGCACACTCGCGAAAAAGGCGCTCATCGAGTCGAGCCGCACGCGCCCGGACCATCAAGTGGCCTTGGAGGCAAAAGCTCCCGACACCGATGCCCGTTACACCCGCAAAGGCAACCAGCGTTACTACGGTTACAAGGCCCCTGTCAGTGCCGATGGCGACAACCAACTGGTCTGCCGGGCCAAAATCACCCCGGCCAACGTGGACGAGAGCCTGGTGTTTGACGAGCTCATCGACGGGTCGACGCGGGCGGTTTACGCCGATAAAATCTACGACAACGGCAAGAACCGGGACGCTCTGGCCGGACGCGGCCTCGCCAACGGCATTTTAAAGAAGAGCGGCAAATACCATAAACTCACCCCCGAGCAACACCAACGCAACGGTGGCCGAGGCCGCAAACGCCGTCTCATCGAGCGGGCCTTTGCGCACTTCAAAAAGTGGCAACACTCCCGCACCGTGCGCTACCCCGGTCGGGTGAAAAATCAACTCGAACTCACCCGCAAGGCGGTGACTTATAACCTGAGACGGTTGGTCACCCTGGCGGCGGTTTAAAACCGGGGCCAGAAGAAGAAAAAGGCCCACCGGCAACGGCCAAATCATCAAGCCGATCTCGTCTCATCGCCCCCATACGGCTCATAAGGCCCTGGTCGCATCAAAAATCGGCCAGAACTTCATGCCGTTGCTCTCGCCTCTTGCAAATATCCCTTTTCGCAGTGATCTCCGGAGGGACGATAAAGGCACCGCCGCCCGGCGTGCGCCGGCTACCGACGGAACTGATCCATCGACAAGGATGACAGATTTCAAAAGAGGAGCTCCTGCCACCTGCCGCCCGCCGGCTATCTACTGCCTGCTACGGCTTGCGCTCGTGGCGGATGTCGACGGCCTGGTAGAGGTAGTAGACTTCCTCGGCGATGTTCTTGCAGTGGTCGGCGACCCGCTCGAGACAGCGGGCGACGATGGTGAGGTTGAGCGCGCGGGTGATCGTGGAGGGATCCTCGAGCATGAAGCTGGTGAGTTCGCGCGCGAGCTGCTTGTTGATCTGGTCGACTTCCTTGTCGCGCTTAACCACTTCCTGCGCGAGGTCGGGCCGGTGATCGATCAGCGCGGTGATGCCGTCGCGCAGCATGCCCTCGGCGATTTGCGCCATGCGCGGAATATCGATGAGCGGCTTGAGCAGCGGCTCCTTGTTCAACTCACGCGAGCGGCGGACGATGGCCGTGGCCTGGTCGGCGATGCGC
>Ga0116229_10015328_pt1 | contig 10466 bp, 8 predicted proteins | sample S1TSphgellanicum_3_FD_87313 | JGI IMG/M metagenome (GOLD analysis project Ga0116229, IMG submission 87313) | Host-associated microbial communities from peat moss isolated from Minnesota, USA - S1T2_Fc - Sphagnum magellanicum MG | ecosystem: Host-associated > Plants > Peat moss > Unclassified...
CTGAAGCCTGATTATTGGGTCGCTTACAACAACATGATGGATGCACTCATGGGGGTGGGCGATGAGGAAGGCGCTGTCCAGACAGGCGAGCAACTCAAGAAGTTAGGTGGAGGCAGGCCCGGGCGGGTTCCAGAGAGCATGTACCAGAATTACGATGAACTGGTTTTCGATCTGCCAGCTTATCGCGCGGACCAGATGGCCGACCTGGAAGCCCATGGCGGCGTAGGAACGTCGATCACCAGCGCGGGCGCGGAAAATCTGAGCATAGCGACAACCGAAGCGCAGATGCACGACACTGTGGCACCTGCCTTGCGTCTCAAGACAACGTCGGTCGATGCGAAAGACCCGGCAAGTGTCGCCGCGATTGCGAATGTCCGCGCGTTTCTGGCAGAGGAAGCGGGAGATCTCAAGGCTGCGGCCCTGGAGTGGGACAACTACGCGGTGGCATATGCCGATCCTTTCGTTTCGGCCAACAGCTCCTCGCAAATCTGTTTTGCTGCCGTGACCTACGAAAAGACCGGGCAAACCGCAAAGGCGGACGCTGCACTGAAGCCCTACGGCGGTGCACCCTTTGTCGATTGCTACCGCTTCAAGGGCGATGTGCTGGATCTGCGTGGAGACTGGGCGGGTGCACAGGAGTGGTATGCCAGGGCAGTGAAGCTGGGTCCCAGTATGCCGGCGGGGTACTACTCCTGGGGAATGGCCTTGTTCAGGCATGGCGATCTTGATGGCGCGGCGGCGAAGTTCAAAGACGCCAATCATAAGAGTCCGCACTGGGCGGATCCGCTGAAAGCCTGGGGCGATGTGCTCGTCAAGCAAGGCCACACGAAGGACGCGCTGGCAAAATACGATGAGGCACTCAAGTACGCGCCGAACTGGAAGCAACTCAAGGAAGCAAGAGAGAGTTTGGCGAAACCCTCGACGTAATTTCGCCCTGCAAGCTACTCGATGTTCTGCACCTGTTCGCGCATCTGCTCGATCAGCACTTTCATCTCGACCGCGGTGCGCGTGGTCTCCAGGTCCTGCGACTTGGAGGACAGCGTGTTGGCCTCGCGATTGAATTCCTGCATCAGGAAGTCGAGCCTGCGGCCGGCGGGCTCATCGGCGGCGAGCGTGCGTGCTGTTTCCACCAGGTGTCCGTCCAGGCGGTCGAGCTCCTCTGCAACATCGAAGCGCTGCAGCAGCAGCAGGATCTCCTGCGCGACGCGGTCCTGGTCTACCTGGGCGCCGAGATCGCGCAGTCGCTCCTCGAAGCGCTGGCGGATGCGGGCCTGCGCCTCCGGCAGGCGCGTGCGGGTGGCGCTGACCATGCCGGCGAGCGCGGCGCAGCGGGTCGTGATCAGCGCTGCGAGCCGCTCGCCCTCGCGCGCGCGCGCGCGCGCGAGATCGGCCAGCGTGTCGCTGAACAGCGCACGCACCGCGATCGTCAGCGCTTCCGGGTCGGTGGCGTCCTCGCGCACGATGCCTGGAAAGCGCAACAGCTCGATCAGGTCGACCTGCGTGTTGCCGGACACGGCAGACGACAGCTCGTTGACCCGGGCCAGCAGGCGGGTCAGCGCCTGCTGGTCGATTTCCAGCGCAGCGGCGCCGGCGGCCCCCGCGCGCTGCTGCAGCGTGCAGTCGACCTTGCCACGGCGCAGTTCGCGCGCCAGCGCCTGGCGCAGTTCCGTCTCCAGGGCCCGGCAGCTGTCGGGCAAGCGCAGCGTCGCATCCAGGAAACGGTGATTGACGCTGCGGATTTCGCACACGAGCGTGCCAAAGGGGCCGGCGGACTCGCGCCTGGCAAAACCCGTCATGCTTGCGATCATTGGGAGGACGATGTGGTGTATAAAGCGCGGCGAAGTCTAGCTTAATGCGCTGGAGATCGCTTGCGGGTCGAATATGCGGAACTCAGTCTTCAGGGCGGGCGTGAATCCAACCAGGATCGCGTGACCGTGGCCGTGGCCGACAAGGCCGCGCTGCTGATTGCCTGCGATGGCATGGGGGGTCACGCCGACGGCGAGCGCGCCGCCGAGGTCGCGCAGCAGACGGTAGTAGAGCGCTTCTGGCAGACGACACAGCCGCTGATCGACCCGCTTGGATTCCTGCACCTGGCACTGGGCGCCGCCCATGCGAGCGTCGTTGCCCTGGCGCCGAGGCTGCCGCTGGAGATGCGGCCGCGCGCCACCTGCGCGGTGTGCGTGGTGCAGCAGACGTCGGCCTATTGGGCGCACGTCGGCGACAGCCGCGTCTATCATCTGCGCGCCGGTCGCCTGCGCGAGCGCACGCGCGATCACAGCCACGTCGAGCTGCTGATGCGCGAGGGCGTCATCAGCGCCGGCCAGATGCAGAATCACCCGATGCGCAATTTTGTCGAATCCTGCCTCGGAGGCGAAGCGCTGCTGCCGGAGATGGCGCTGAATCCGCGGCGCGCGCTGCAGGCGGACGACCTGCTGCTGGTGTGCACCGACGGCTTCTGGGCCAACCTGGAGGAAAAGGTCATCGCCGGCGCGTTCTCGGATGGCGTGCTGTCGCTGCAGGATACGCTGGCGGCGCTGGCGTCCCAGGCAGTGGTCAACGCCGGCGGCGGCAGCGACAACACCTCGGTGGCGGCGCTGCGTTTCCTCGAATAGCAACGCTGACAGGAGAATCCACTGAATACGACTTCGCGCCGAGACGGACGCGGCGCCGACGCCCTTCGGCCGGTGCGCTTTACGCGCCGCTTCACGCGCCACGCGGAAGGCTCGGTGCTGGTGGAGTTCGGTGATACGCGCGTGCTGTGCACGGTCAGCATCGATGAGGGCGTGCCACCGTTCCTGCGCGGCAAGGGCCAGGGGTGGGTGACCGCTGAATACGGCATGCTGCCGCGCGCCACCCACACGCGCAGTCCGCGCGAGGCGGCGCGCGGCAAGCAGTCCGGTCGCACGCAGGAAATACAGCGCCTGATCGGCCGTTCGCTGCGCGCCGCCGTGGACCTGCAGGCGCTGGGCGAGCGCACCGTGACACTCGATTGCGATGTGCTGCAGGCCGATGGCGGCACGCGTACCGCGGCGATTACCGGTGCCTACGTGGCGCTGACCGACGCCTGCGAGGCGCTGCGCGCGCGCGGGCTGCTGTCCGCCAGTCCGCTGCACGGGCAGGTGGCCGCGGTGTCGGTGGGCATCGTACGCGGGGTACCGATGTTGGATCTTGATTACGCCGAGGATTCGGAAGCCGAGACTGACATGAACGTGGTGATGAACAACGGCGGCGCCTTCATCGAAGTGCAGGGCACGGCCGAGGGTCACGCGTTTCGTCGCCACGAGCTCGACGCGCTGCTGAATCTTGCGGCGAGCGGCATCGGCGAGCTGTGTGCGCTGCAGGCGCAGGCGCTGGAGTCCTGAATTGCCTGAACTGACGCAAGCGCGGCTGCACCGCAGGCCAGCGGTGTCGGCAGGTCGGCGGTGAAACTGGTACTGGCCAGCGGCAACGCCGGCAAGCAGCGCGAATTTGCGGCGCTACTGGCGCCGCTCGGCATCGAGCTGCTGCTGCAGTCCACGCTGGGCATCGACAGCATTGAGGAAACCGGCACGACATTCGAGGCCAATGCACTGCTGAAGGCGCGCCATGCGGCCGGTGGCAGCGGCCTGCCAGCGCTGGCCGATGATTCCGGGCTGGAAGTCGATGTGCTCGGCGGCCGGCCGGGTGTGTGGTCAGCCCGCTTCGCGGGCGCCAGCGCCAGCGACGCCGACAACATCCAGCGTCTGTTGACCGAGCTGGCCGGGGTGCCCTGGGAGCGTCGGGCGGCGCGCTATCGCTGCGTGCTGGCGCTGGTGCGCAGCGCCGGGGATGCGGCGCCGCTGATTGCTGCCGGCAGCTGGGAGGGCCGGATTGCGATGCAGCCCGCGGGCAATGGCGGCTTCGGCTATGACCCGCTGTTCGTGCCGGAAGGCGAGCAGCGTAGCGCTGCGCAGTTGCCGGCGGCGCAGAAGAATGCAAACAGCCATCGCGCCCGGGCACTGGCCGCGCTGCTGGCACAGCTCGCGCCGCCCGCATCGCTCGCCCCGCTGCAACGGGCCGCGCTGTAAACCCTATGTCGCCGCTGCCGACCATGGCCCCGCCGCCGCCGCCGCCGCCGTCGCCGCTGCCGACCATGGCTCCGCTACCGCCGCTGTCGCTATACGTGCATTTCCCGTGGTGCGTGCGTAAGTGCCCGTATTGCGATTTCAACTCGCACACCTTGCAGGGCGCGCTGCCGGCGGATGAGTATGTGGAGGCGCTGCTGCGCGATCTGTCGCTGCAGGCGCAGCTTGCCGAAGGCCGCGCGCTGCAGAGCATTTTCCTCGGCGGCGGTACGCCGAGCCTGTTCCCGCCGGCGGCGCTGGCGCGACTGCTGGCCGGCGTGCGCGAACGCTGCGGGGTGGCGGTCGATCTGGAGGTCACGCTGGAGGCCAACCCGGGCACGATCGAGCATGGCCGGTTCGCCGATTATCGATCTGCCGGCATCAACCGCGTTTCGCTCGGGGCGCAGAGCTTCGATCACGAGCAGCTGCGGCGGCTGGGCCGTATCCATAGCGCGGCGGACACGCAGCGCGCGGTGGATGAGCTGCAGGCGGCGGGGCTGACGAATTTCAACCTGGACCTGATGTATGGCCTGCCACAGCAGACGATCGCGCAGGCGCTGGAAGATATCGAGCAGGCAGTGGCGCTGGAGCCGCAGCATTTATCTGTGTATCAGCTGACACTGGAGCCGGGGACGGTGTTCGCGGGCCGGCCGCCAGCTGGCCTGCCAGACACGGATCTATGTGCCGATATGCAGCTGGCCTGCCAGCAGCGGCTTGCGGCAGCGCAGTTCGCACAGTACGAGGTTTCGGCGTACGCCAGGCCGGGGCGGCGCTGCCGCCACAACCTGAACTACTGGCAGTTCGGCGATTACCTTGGCATCGGAGCCGGGGCGCATGGCAAATGCACCCGGGCCGTCGAGGGGCGGCTGGTGATCGAGCGCAGCACGCGGCCACGCGAGCCGCGACGCTACCTGGCCGCGATCAGCGCGGCCGGGCTTGCGGGTCCTGGCGTCAGGGTGCCCCAGGCGGCGCTGCCGTTCGAGTACCTGCTGAATGCGCTGCGGCTGAACGACGGCTTCGATGAGGTGGATTTCGAGGCCCGTACCGGCGCCGCGCTGAGTTCCATCGCTGCGCCCCTGGCGCTGGCGCTGCGCCGCGGCTTGCTGCTTCGTCGGGGCAGCCATTGGCGCGCAAGCGAGCTGGGATTTAACTTCCTCAACGACCTGGTGGCGCTGTTCCTGCCCCCAACCGGGACCGTAGAGAGAGCGGACTACGCTGCCACCATGGATGGCGGTGTAGTGCAAAATTTTCCAACCGCGATCAATGCTTGGGTGTAGCACGGCGGCGTTATGCACAGCGCGGCGCGCCGCCTTACGCAAATTAGCCGATTACGTCTTATATCGGTCATATAGCGCGATGATAGACCGTTAAACTATTGATTTTAGAGGCTGAAACATATTGGTCATTTTTTGTTCAAGTGGACGATTTCTCGCTTTTAGCGCGTTTTGGATGCTGCGGGATAGGGCTTACGCACAGAGTTATCCACAGAAATTGTGGATAATCGGCACTCGTGAAGGAGCGGTATTTTCGCGTTCCGGGCCTCTGGCCAAACAGCGCTTGTGGAGCCGAAAGGCCGCGGCTAGAATTCGGCCCCTTTTTTCCGCGCCGACCGGGTAGCGCGGCCTTGTAAAAGTATCCCGGCGGCCGCAAAACGGCAGTGCGGCTCAAGACGCCAGCAGCCGCTCCTGACAGTGCAGTGCGGCGCGTCGGCAGTTCGGCTCAAGACGACCATCAGCAGGAAGTGACCATCATGAAAGCCTCCACCCATCCTGAGTACCAGGAAATCAATGTGACCTGCAGCTGCGGGAATACCTTCAAGACGCGCTCGACCGTCGGGCACGACCTGAGCCTAGACGTCTGCTCCAACTGCCATCCGTTCTATACCGGCAAGCAGAAGATGGTGGATACCGCCGGACGCGTGGACAAGTTCCGCAAGAAGTACGCCGGCATCGCGGGCGCCCGCTAAGCCCACGCCTGAGCCTTGTTTCCGCGCGCCGGCGCCTTGATCCGCAACGGCGGCGCCTTGATTCCGCGCGCCGGCCATGTAAGGCTCAGGCGCTGTCCGCCGCGTCCTGCGGCGGCTTGAGAACCAGTGGCGGTTCGAGAACCTTAGGATCGCAAGCGGATGGCCAGCAAGAATTTCGAGCTCAGGAATCCTGAATCGGGGTTGACGACCTCGCTGCCGGTACGCAGCGGCAGCATCGGTCCGGATGTGCTCGATATTTCCAACCTGAACCGGGATCACGGCGTATTCACCTACGATCCGGCGTTCGCGGCCACCGCCTCGTGCGAAAGCAAGATCACCTACATCGACGGCGACGCCGGCGTGCTGCTGTACCGAGGCTATCCGGTCGAGCAGCTGGCGGAGCAGAGCACCTTCATGGAGGTGGCGTACCTGCTGATCTACGGCGAGCTGCCGACACCGAAGCAGCTGCAGGAGTTCTCCGGCAGCATCGGCCGCCATACGATGATCAACGAATCGTTGCTGCGGTTCTTCAATGGGTTTCATCACGACGCGCATCCGATGGCGATGGTGTCGGCCGTCGTGGCCTCGATGTCGGCGTTCTATCATGACTCGACCGACATCCATAATCCGCGGCACCGCGAGATCTTCGCCCATCGCATCGTGGCGAAGCTGCCGACGATCGCCGCCGCGGCGCACAAGCACGCCCTGGGCCAGCCCTTCATCTATCCGCGCAACGACCTGGATTACTGCTCGAACATGCTGAGCATGTTCTTCGCGGTGCCGTGCGAGGCGTACGCGGTCGATCCGATCGCCGCCAAGGCGCTCGACCTGCTGTTCATCCTGCACGCCGACCACGAGCAGAACGCCAGCACCTCGACCGTGCGGCTCGCCGGCAGCACCGGCGCCAACCCGTACGCGGCGATCTCGTCGGGGGTTGCGGCGCTATGGGGTCCGGCGCACGGCGGCGCCAATGAGGCGGTGATGGCGATGCTCGACCAGATCGGGCGGGCGGAGAACATCCCGAAGTACCTCGGCATGGTCAAGGACAAGTCGAGCCATTTCCGGCTGATGGGATTCGGCCACCGTATCTACAAGAACTTCGATCCGCGCGCGAAGATCATCCGCGAGATGTGCCACCAGGTGCTCGCCAAGCTCGGCCGCAAGGACAATCCGGTGTTCGACCTGGCACTGCGGCTGGAGGACATCGCGCTCAAGGACGAGTATTTCGTGTCGCGCAAGCTGTATCCGAACGTGGATTTCTATTCCGGCATCATCTACAGCGCGCTCGGTATTCCGAGTTCCATGTACACGGTGATGTTCGCGATCGCCCGCACCGTCGGCTGGGTGGCGCACTGGCTGGAGATGATCTCCGATCCGTCGATGCGCATCAGCCGCCCGCGACAGCTGTACACCGGTCCGGTGCGGCGCGACTACGTGTCGACCGTGCAGCGCGATACGTTGCTGCAAGCCTAGCCCCGATAGCCGGCGTGCACCCTGGCCGGCGCGCAGCCTAGCCGGCCAGCAACGTTTCGAGTTCCGCGGCGTCGGCACGCCGCATCGGCTTGCCATCCACCGGGCTGACCGGCGCCTGGCGTATGCCATCGAGCGGGAACACGGTCGCATCGACGCTGCGATTGTCGACCGCGAAGCGCAGACCCGGGTAGGCCTTGGTGCGCTCGGCGTCCAGGCGCACGCGCCGTTCGGTGACTTCGTGCGCGATGCCGCGATCCATCAGCTGCAGCGTGACGTTCTCGGGGCGGTCGGCAAACAGGTGCAGCTGGATATCAGCGTGTGCGGTCGCGGTACCGGTCAGCACCGGACCGACCAGCCGCGGCTCGAACTGCGACAGTCCATGCATCGCGTGCAGCGCGGCGCGCCGCTGTTCCTGCAGGCTCTGCTCGTGGCCATTGGCGTCGAACAGCCGCTGGTACTGCGCCAGCGCATCCTCGATCTCGGTGTTGCGCGGCAGCGCCGCGCTGTCGGCGACGCCCAGGCGCTCGGCCGCCTTGCGCTTGGCGGTCAGGAAGTCGTGGATGCCATGTTGCGCCATGATGCGCGCGGCTTCCTGCGCGAGCGCGCGGCGCAGGTTGTTGTTGCGGGGTGAAGCGCGGCGGGTCATAGGCCAAATCCCTCAAGTCGGTCCGTCGACGCAGGTAGCAGCGTATCAAAACAGCGGTTCACCGCTACCGGTCGGATTCTGCGGGGTGGCGCCGGGCCGGCCGTTGCTGCTATCGGCTGCGGGCGGCAGGTGGTCCTGCATGAATGTTTCGTTGATCGCATCGGGGTCGTTGGCGGCAGCCTGGGCTCCGGTCCGGGGCGAGATGCGCAGGGTCACCAGGCCTGGCGGCATCGGTCGCGGCCGGTCAGGCTGTGACCGCAGCGCCTCGCGCATGAAATTGATCCAGATCGGCACCGCGGTGCGGCTGCCCTCCTCGCCTTCGCCGAGCGGGCGCTCCTGGTCAAAGCCGACCCAGACCGTAGCGACGATATTGCGGTTGAAGCCATTGAACCAGGTGTCCTTGGCCTCGTTGGTGGTGCCGGTCTTGCCGGAGATGTCGCGTCGATGCAGCGCCATGCCTGCGCGTACGCCGGTTCCGCGGGTAATCACGTCGGCCATCATGTCGTCCATGATCCACAGATTCTGTGGTGAGATCACGCGTTCGGCGATGCGCTGAGGCGGCATCAGCGGCGGCAGGGGATTCGGCGGCGCGTCGTTTGGATCGGCGTCTCCGGGTACCGGCGCCGAGGTGGCTGCGGTGGCCGCGGTGTCAGCGGTCGGTGCAGTGGTCGCAGCAGTCGCAGCAGTCGCAGCAGTCGCAGTGGCCGCAGTGGCAACGGCCGGGTTGGTGGCTGCAGTGGGCGTGGTGGCGGCCTGGTCGGCGGTGGCCGGGTTGGCGGCTGCAACGGAAGGGTCAGCGGGATCGCAGCTCTGGCACACCACGGTTGGCTTGGCCTGGTAGACGATCTTGCCGTCAACGTCCTCGATGCGGTCGAGGTAGTAGGACTCGACTTTGTAGCCGCCGTTGGCGAACACCGCGTAGGAGGTCGCCATCTGCAGCGGAGTGGCCGGCAGGCTGCCGAGCGCGATGGTCATGTCGCGGGGCATGTCGTCCGGGTTGAAGCCGAACTTCGCGGCCCAGTTGATCGCGGTGTCGATGCCCAGCTGGCGCACCACGCGCACCGTGACCAGGTTGCGCGAATGCACCAGCGCCTCGCGCAGCCGTGTCGGGCCGGAGAAGCTCTTCTCGTTATTCTCCGGGCGCCAGATTTTCTCCTGGCCGCTGTCGTCGTAGACGATCGGCGCATCCATGACGATGGTCGAGGGGGTGAAGCCATTCTCCAGCGCGGCCGAATACAGGAATGGCTTGAAGCCGGAGCCCGGCTGGCGTCGCGCCTGGGTGACGCGATTGAACTTGTTGTCGAAGTAATCGAAGCCTCCGACCAGGGCGGCGATCGCGCCGTCATTCGGATCCAGCGCCACCAGTGCCCCCTGCGCCTCCGGCAGCTGCGCCAGCGCGGCGCTGCCGTGGCCATTGCTGACGACGTAGACCACGTCGCCGCGCTGCAGGATGTCCTCGGCATGCTTGGGAGCCGGGCCGACGCGGGTATCCGACAGCCGCCGGTGCGCCCATGACATGCCGTCCCATTCGATCTGCGCATAGCCGAGGGCGCGGATATAGACGCGCGCGGCCTGCGGTGCGACCGATACTACGAGCGCCGGCCGCAGGTCGCCGATCTCCGGTATCTCGCTGAGCGCGGCATCGAGCCGGGCGGGCGCAGCGCGGTCATCCACGCTCAGCTGCTTGAGCGGGCCGCGGTAGCCGTGGCGGCGGTCGTACTCGATGAGTCCGATGCGCACTGCACGGTTGGCCGCGGTCTGCAGCCGGCCGTCGATCGTTGTGTAGACCTTGTAGCCCTGGTTGACGGCGTCGTCGCCGTAGCGGCTGACGATCTCCGCGCGCGCCATCTCGGCGACGTACGGTGCCTCGACGTCAAACTGGATGCCGTGATCGCGCGCCTCGACCGGCTCCTCGCCGGCGCGCTGCGCGCTGGCGGCGTCGATGTAGTTGAGCTTCTGCATCTGCGTGAGCACGTAGTGACGGCGCACCTGCGCGGCCTTCGGATTGGTGATCGGGTTGAAGCGCGACGGCGCCTGGGGAATGCCGGCCAGCGTCGCCGCTTCGGCTATCGACAGCTGATCGAGCGGCTTGCCGAAATAAGTCTCGGCGGCCGCAGCCACGCCGTACGAGCGCTGTCCGAGGAAGATCACGTTCAGGTAGGTGATCAGGATCTGTTCCTTGCTGAACTCGTGCTCCATGCGATACGTCAGGAATATCTCCTGCAGCTTGCGGCGGATGGTCTTGTCGAAGCTCAGGAACATGTTGCGCGCCGCCTGCATCGTGATGGTGCTGGCGCCC
>Ga0116229_10015329_pt1 | contig 10465 bp, 8 predicted proteins | sample S1TSphgellanicum_3_FD_87313 | JGI IMG/M metagenome (GOLD analysis project Ga0116229, IMG submission 87313) | Host-associated microbial communities from peat moss isolated from Minnesota, USA - S1T2_Fc - Sphagnum magellanicum MG | ecosystem: Host-associated > Plants > Peat moss > Unclassified...
ATCTAGTTGATCACCATGTAACCTCAATGCCCTCCAATCATCCACCTTGGTGAATCTTCAAATTTCACAACATATATGAAAGGCTAACAACTAGCCAACACTTGCCACAGTGACAATTCATGAGAATATATGAATCAAAAGGAAACATATGTCAATTTTCATGACAATCATCAATGCCATAAATAAACATAGCGACATCCTTGTGAACTAGATCAACAATATTCAATTAAACATTGATAATAACTGTACCAAGTTCAAGAGGAGACATTAAAGGAACATCTAAAGTATCTAAAGGAGATTGATAAAGAATTTACAAGATGAACAAAAAAATGGTGGACGTTTTTTCAAATATGAGTTTTATAATGTGTCGTGTTTTCATCAAGGATAAAACAAAAATGCCACTTTTAATTCACATTTATGAATCATCATTTGATGAGCAGTTAACACTAAATAATCAATATACAAATGAATAATAATAATTCTACAATTCATGTGAAACTGGGTTAAATTGATCCATTGAGTCAAATTACCATTTGAAAATTTTAGTAACCATGTGAAAATCAATAAAATAATTAATGCAAAGAAAAGAAATTTAGTTTTATGAGTTTACCATTTAAGTTAAGTGAATTTAATGAAACAATTTGATTACATATTGATTATTTCTATTTGAATGAACTTGCCATTTAAACTAGATGAACTTAATTTGTGATAATTCATTTGAAGATTCATTTCCATTTCCACTTTAATTTGATTATCATTTGAGCTAAACAAATACAATGCAACAACACATTTGAATACTTGACCATTTTAAATTTTAATTTGATTATGGTTTAAGCTACATGAAATTAATGTACTAATTCATTAAAAGAAAATCATGTGTTCATTAGCTGACTATTTGAAATACAAGAAGTTGATGCAACAATTCCAAGTTAAAGTTTTGAAATGAACCAATTTTAAGGGGCTTACAATTAAATTAAATGAAGTTAATGCATTAATTTTAGATTTAAATATATTGCAATTATAGCTAAATGAATTCAATTCAATTTCAATAAGAGCGCCAAATTTGAAGATGGCGATATTCAACAATTCAATAATTCACCTATAGAAAAATAATCCAATTTGAATCAAAGAAAATTTCAACATTCAGTTTAATTCAAAGGCAGTTTATTCAAGTTTGTTCATTGTTTATGTGTTTGTTTATTCCCTAAAAAAGTTTGAACAATTAGTTGTTGGTTAGATCTTGAAATTTCATTACCTTTTTAAATGGGGTTTGCTTGATTCAATATTACATCCATCATGTTATTTTGATGTTGTATTATAACATTGCTTTAATGATCCTCTTGTTCCAATTAAAGTATCAAAGCATGTACATCAACATCGTGCCCATCCAAAATGAGATTATATAACATGCAACAACAAGCAACAACATCACATGCATGAAATATATGCAAATTGCTTTTCAAGAACATATTTTCTAGATGTTTTTTTAAGAATGCCAAATGCATTTTCGATGATGATCTTCCCCATTTAGAGAGTTGTTTGTTAGCAAGTGCTTCTAGAACAATATGTAATTTAACATTTACGTTTTGCTTATGGGGAATCATGAGCAAAGGTATACATGGATATCCATTGTCCATTAAAATGTAGGGGTGAATGCCATTTTCTAAACCATGCTCAAAGTTGAAGAGGCCATTGTATGTCGCCTTCTAGTAGAAGCTAAATAGTTGAAAAATTCTAAAGTTGTTTATAGATCCTAGCATTCCCATAAAACCATCTTGAAATCACTCCATGAATAATAATAGCTTGTAGTTGTATATTGTGAGCTTGGGACTTAAAAGATAAAAACACCCTTGGGCTTTTGTATGTGAATTTGTGTGTAGTCAATTACACCATGAACATATGGGAGGCCACACCAATCTTCGAAGCCCATCATTACTATAAATAGTTATTCCTCCCATGGCCAACAAATTTGGCCTTTGAACACAATGTTGACATTAAAAACAAACTCATGTAACACCATGTTCATAAAAGGCTTCCCAATTGCAAATATTTTGTTACATTCAAAGTAATCAACACCATGGGCAAGTTTGAAAAAGAGTAAGTAACTTGAATGCCAACAAGAATAACAAACCTTATGTTTTGTGTTTTTTTTCTCCATTGAAGGTCGTAGTTTCTATGTGATTTGTAAAAAAACCTCCTTGGTAACTTGAAAGTGCCTGACCCATTGTTCATCATCATATTGCGTCATGAGAAAGTTCAAGTACTAAGTAATATTTATAGTCTTCACCTAATTGCCCATCTCCTTTGTCATCAAAACTTCAAAAGTCCAAGACCATGGCATTCCTCCAAGCTTGGAACAAATACTTGTTGTCAAATGGCAAGAAACCTCCCAAAAAATCCACATCAACATCGTTTTGATTTTCAAAACAAAAAATTAGAACCTCATTCAATCGTATGATGATTTGTAAAAATTAGAAAAATAAACACATCTTTATTGGCATCATGATAGTAAAGATATGCAAAACTTGAAAAAAGAAAACAAAATAGACAAACAAACAAAAGAGGGAGGAAGATTTTTCTTGGAAGAAAACCAATAAAAAAATGGAGTTTTGAAACTATGAAAAAAATGCACAAACTCCTTCCAAAATGATTGAAGCCTTGAATGCTCTCAAAGAAACTTCACATCAGCAAAGTTTTGATCACAAAGCCATAACAACAAAATCACCTAGACTCCTTCCAAAATGATTGCTCTCAAGTAGAGTTTTGATCATATAATTTTGATGATAGAAATGCACATGCTCCCAATACGATTGTAAAACTTTGACAACAAACACGTAAAAACTTCCTTCAAATTGAGATGATTCAAATTTTGAATGCTTTCAAACAAATTTCACAAAAACACTACATCAATCACAACGCCTTGATGACAAAAGCACATAGATTCCCTTCGAGATAATTGCTTTCGAAGAAACCTCACACAAGCAAAGCTTCAGCTCTCAATCAAATGTTCTCAAAAAAAATCACATAAGCAAAGCTTCAACTCTTAATCAAATGTTATGAAAAAGAACCTCACACAAGTAAGCTTTGTGATGATCGAAACATGAGCTCTCACAAACAACAAATTGAATTCTAGCATGTAGCAAATTGCAAAACTTTTTCAAAAACAACAAGAATGAAGCAAAAAAAACATATTGTCACTTTGGAGACAACAACATCATGACAAAGCATCAACAAAATTGAAGATGACAAATCTTTTTTTGCCAAAATAATGATAGGCATTAATGTTAACTTTTGATCACACATCATGAACGAAGATATCATATTGTAACAATGATAGGGTATCTCTGCACATGATGCTATAAGCTTGAACAATGATAGGAAAAAGAAATAGGGTACCTATCAATAAAACACCACCTCATCAACAAATAGTACCTTATAATTGTGCCCTAACTTTTTGCGGTTAATTGCTGGTCTGAAGGGACCTTTAGAATGTTATTGACTTCAGCAACGCCTTGTAAAGATATAAGGAATACTGACTATCTTCAAACGGAGTTGCAATAGATCGTTTGTAGCGTTGGGTAAAGCTGGAGGGGAATAAGAGCCCCTGAGGTGGAGCTGAGGGTGTGGAGGACAGGCACAAATCCTGTGACTCCCAACAGGCACCCATCGGATATTCACCGGGTATCACAAGGAACAAAAACCAGCCAGGATTACATTTTTTTTTAAAAAGCCCGCCCAGATATTCCACCTGGTAACACAACGTTCCACTACTCTAAAAAAAAACTGGCCAGATTATTAGGAATGTTCTAATGGTTTTCTCTCAAAGCCTGTTTTTTTAATAAAAAAAACATAAATCACCTGCCAGAAATTTTGCAGTGTATCTGTTTGCCTTGTTTTCTCCATTTTTGGGAGGGCGTTTCGTTTTTCATACTGCCCCCCTCCTGTTTCACCTCGGTTTCTCCACTGATTTTTACCCTACACGTGCAACCCTCTCAAAATCCTTGGCCTCTTTCTCACGGAACCAACGTAAACCAGCCACAATCAGATACAAAGTTTGTATGCACTTTGCCCGGATGATACTTTACGCGGTCGCTGCACTGGCGTGTGTAAGTCCTCTCTTGGGTACAGCGTTCTGGTCTTTTTCAACTGATTGAAAGAAAGCACGGATCCTAGGAGTTTTCGGTATAGGGAGTCTCACCCCGATTTTCTTTCGTCTTTACCCGTATAAACTTTGCCTCTCTACTTCCTTGGTCCACGTTCAGACTGGGGTTTGTGTTTGATGCCAAGTCGCCGCCTTGAGAAGTCGACAGTCTGTTGATAGGGTTTGCGTTTCGCACAGAGTTTTCGTCCTGGTTCCTAGTTCCTACACATTGTGGCAGGTTTCCGCGAACAGAGCGCGAAAGTATGTGCGGTAATGTGGGATGCGTACTGACCAGTCGCTTGGAATCACTTTGGTCTGTAGTAGATCTGGCGATTACTTCTGAGCAACAAGCGGTGTCGGAAGTGCAAGATGGCATCAGTGTATGTAAGTTAGTGTTGTGAGCAGGGGTTTCAGCCTAGTTTCAGCATTCAGAAGTTTGTTTGCGAGGCAATAGAAGGGGTACACGGCGTGGCATCACTCGAAAGGACTAGATGGATGGGTTGGGGGATGGCTACGAGGCGTTTGTCGAGCGCCTTCAGTCAGACTTCGCTGCCACAAGCGCTGCTAAGAGCTCAGGAACCAACACCAACAGCAATGTAGCTACACATCCTCCGCATCCTTCCCAGTCGCAACGGCATCAGTCTCGCTATGTCGGTTATCCTTCACCCACACACGCTTTCACGGTCAAGAGGGAGACATCCCCTTCTGTCTCAGAGTCGTCTACGAGAACGAGAGACTCGTACTCAGTCGATGTTCCCATGCAAGATGTGACATCACCAGGACCTTCTTCTGCATCAGGGCCTGGTCGGTTGCCAACTCCAGCTCACAATTTCAGCAACGATGTTAATCGAATGCCTGATACTCCTCCCCGACAAAGGGGTCACCGCCGCGCTCAGTCAGAAATTGCATTCCGTTTACCCGAGGATGTGTCTTTTGAGCGCGACCTTGGATTTCACTGTTCCGAAATGCCTGCCCTTTCGGATGACACTGAGGACCTTTTCTCCATGTACATTGACATGGAGCAAATCAACAGTTTCAGTGCTACATCGGGCATTTCAGGTGCGAAGGCTTCTGGAGATAGGGGCATTGTGCCACTGGTTCCTCCATACCACTCAATGAGTCCCTCAATGGATGGAGTGCCGGCAGTTTCCAATGGTGGTCGCTCCAGTATTGCCATAGCATCTGGCAGCTCCATTGCCTCAGATATACGGCGAGCGCGACATCAACACAGTAACTCTATGGATGGCTCAACCTCCTTCAAGCATGATCTCTTAACTGGCGAATTTGATGGCGTCGATGTCAAGAAGGTGATGTCTTCTGACAAGCTTGCTGACATTGCCCTGATTGATCCAAAACGAGCGAAGAGGTATGATTCTTTGTCCCTTCCAGATGGTCTTTCGTCTGTTGGTGGGATTCAGTTTGCAACAAAGCGCTCACTATCTCTGTTGTTGAATTCTTTCCTTACCCTCTCATTGGAGCTAAACGACTAGCAGCTGCTATTGAGCTGTCAGTTTGAACATTTCAAGGCAGATTCTCTGTTATCCTGCATAGCTTGTGATAGAGTTGTCCCAGTTTATCGCTCACTCTATTGGGCATGGTATCCTAATGTGAGGGACACCTTACATTGAGGTTTTGGCATAGTCCAGGATTTTGGCCAACAGACAATCTGCAGCTCGCTCTAAGGAGCGAAAGATGCGGTACATTTCAGAGTTGGAACGCAAGGTGCAAACCCTGCAGACAGAGGCAACAACACTATCTGCACAGCTAACCATGTTACAGGTATGATCCGTCCTTTGTACCTTCAACCATAGTCAATATTATGAAGCAGAGCTTGAGTTAAGATACTCATGATTTGTTGTTGAAGATAATTTAAACTTTCTCTCCAGTTTCAAATGTCAGTCTGCCTGGACATAATACTTTGGGGACAAAGCAAGTGCTTATTGAGGAATTCAGAATGGCTGCTTCTTGGAATCTGTTGCCAGCTTGTCCTAATGCTTCCAGTGAGCTCTCATTTGTCTGACTAAGTCTGCCACCACCAAGTCACCTGATCTTTGGTGATGTTTTGGGTCTGCTGAAGATTCCTGTGGAAGTCAATAAGAGCACACTCGTTCACTTCCATAGCTTTTCTCTTCCACCTTTGCTGGTATTAGGTCTACCCATGGCATTTGTTGGGACCAGAAGTGGTTTACAGAGAATTTGTGTATCTCCTCAGGTATTTTGTTGGTCAACATGTTATCAATCCCTTCGTGCTCACAGTGCATTCACTTATGATGGCTATGAAAGATAGAGAGTATGTAAGTCTGAGATGGGTTTGAATATGTTAGCTTCGTACCCTTGATCTGATGTGGGACTTTCTGAAATATCTGTAAATCTGACATTTAATATCATGTGTGATGAACTTCTATCCCACTTTGGTGCAGATTACAAATGTTTATTGCTTGTGGATCAGTGATGACAGGGAATGGTGAAGTAAATTAAGATCTCTGGCTCTTAGAATTTGCGTATTATCTAATTAGGGTGAATGAAGCTTTCTTGTTGTAGTCAGGTAATGGTACTATGTATTGGTCAACTTTCCTGTTTTTAGTTTTGTAGTAGACCTTTGTTGTGTATTTTTAGTTCATACTGAGGGTTCAGAGTAAAGGAGGGCTACTAGTGGTTATTTTAGAGCTGCTTGAAGCAAGGAGTAGAGTACAATCTTTTATAGTTACATGTTGTTCTGAAACTTGCCACAAATTTTTAGGCAGGTGGTTTGGTTGTGTTTGGCTGAGTTGCAGAAAGATTCATCAGGCCTGACCGCTGAAAATAGTGAGCTGAAGTTGCGACTGCAGTCTATGGAGCAGCAAGCCCAGTTGCGGGATGGTATACCTGTTTGATTGTTATCTCTCTTGTAGAATTGGGCTCTAGCTGCACTTTCAGAGAAATCATATTTGATGAGTCCATTCAGATGTGAGCAGATGAGGAACTGGGGCTTTGATGAGAGTAGTGTCCTCAGGCAGATATCACTTTGTGGAGTGGAATAGGGGTTTTGCACTATGGTGTGCTGAATTTGCTGAGTGGAATGCAGCTTTAAATGATGCGCTGCGAGAAGAGGTGCAGCGTTTGAAGGTGGCAACAGGACAGTTAAATAACAGCAGTGGCCAGAATTTGGGTGGACAGCACTTCTATCATCTGCAAAGCCAACCCCTTAATTCACAGCAGCTTCAGCAACTGCAACAGGCACAGACAGGGCTTGATAACCAGCAGCAAATTCACTCAGAATTTTTGCAACATGACACTCTCTGTCTCTCCAGCAGCTTTATCAAGCCAGAAGGACCACATAATGCAGTGAACCATACAAGCAGCACTTCATTTTAAATATCAGACATTGATGAGGATGAAAACTTTGGATAAGGTATGGATAACGAGTGCTTACATGTTTCCATCAGTATGCAATTGCCCATATTACATGTACAAGTTGTGCAACATTCCCATGACCATTGCCTACAGCTAACCTGCAAGATGTTTCTCATCTAATTTAAATTCCTGGTTTCTTGGATAAATCTGTTGTGACTCATATTTTCAAATCCAGATGTTTTATGGTGCTTGAATTTTAGGTAATGCAAACTTTTTTCCTTCGAGGGCTTCAGAACTTGTTGCGGATCATTCAATCTGTGTAGTCACTTTGTGACCAATTGAAGTACTTCCACAGGCACTTCCAGCTTGAATTCAATCTTGGCTTGATTGTGGGCTTGCTTTTAGTAGTTGTTCTGGATTGTTCAGTGGTTGTTTTGCTTGCCTGTCAAAGTTGAGCACCACCACTTGATGGGTTATTTGCAGTCTTGATGCTACTTAATTATGGTGCAAGATCTCTTATTCTCTTTAGAACCTACTCTCCAACTTTATATGTTCTGTTTATTATTGTCCATTGTTCCATGCTATTATGAGGTGTATGGTCAAATTCATATTTATTCCTGAGTCATAAGTTGAGATATATTACTGCTATGGACCAAAATTAAATGACAGGATCATGTATTAAAAAATGTATATAGGCATTGTCACTAACTCTGAGACTTTTAATTGTGGCCTGATACAGGTTTTGAAGATCCTTCAGATTTTGTGGTTAATGATTCAAAGTTTGCAACCGCATCCCTACCAGTGATTTATTTTGATAGAAAAAAGAACCAAAAAGGGCTATTAATTCACTGAGTTTGTGACTTTTTTAATTGCCATACTTTGGGGCTTTCTTTATGGAAATCATCAAAATTTCTACATTAAGTAGTCAGAAATAGAGAAGGATGTCTGAACTGTTCTGGAAGCAAGATTTTTTCTCAATGTTGTGGAGCAGCTTAGCAACGTTGACAAAAATTTTGGCTCCATCCGTGGCCACTTTGCCTTGCATTGACAAGATCCTAAACGACACATTGAAAGTCTTTTGTGTTGCTGACTTTGGTGTTCGTCTTGGCTCGTGCTCCATCTGTGAAGCAGCATTTATTTGTTCATTTTGCCTATCTAAAAGCTCGTCTATGAGGGGCATCTTTGAGCCCCTTCAAAGCTTGGACAAGAACAGCAGCAACATTACATTGGTCACCTGAAATGTGGGCAACAACAGGAGTTATAACTATCCTACAACATGCAAAAAGTGTAGCCAGATCAATTGACCTTGGTGGGTTTGCTTAATGCTTGTGCTAGTGTATAGTAGTTCTCTCTCATGTTGTGGTGTTGTGGAGTAGTTCTGGCATTGACTTTGCATCCTATGTACACATTTGGTGTGCCCCATATGACATGAGGAGGTCATACCAGGTCAAAACAAATCATGGTTTAAATTAGGGCCACACTACATTTTTCAAGCAATTTGAAAGGGTAAGTAGCTTTATTGACATTGGAATGCCATTGATTGGTCTATTTGTTGGAACTGTAGAGATATGTTCCTATGTAAATTGTCCATGTGTGTTCTCCAAGGATGTGTTCCAAAGAAGGTTTTAGTGTATGCTTCTGCATTTAGTGCAGAATTCAAAGTAAGTCACAACACTAATTAAATTGGGAAAAGGAACTTTTACATTTTTTATTTGAAGCCTATCAGGTGTGCTTATAATGTGAGGATATGATGGTCATTGGATTAATACAATTTAGGGTTTTCACCAAGAGGGAAAAAAAAACGTTGTTTTATATTCTACCACAACCTTTTAGTGTGAATTTTGAACTTTAGTTTTTTTTTAGTTGTGGTTGTAAGAACAAGATTGAAAAAAAGTCGTGTCAGATATCAATGGTGATATCACTTTCAATTGGAAAAGACTCATTGCTAACAATGTATGCAAGTTGTTGTTAGAGTCCAAGTGAGTTTTTTTCTAGGAAGTGTTTTTTCATATGTGATATGAAAGGGGTATTATTGTGAATGTTGTTAAAGTCCATGCATTGGAAATTACATTAATAATTGTGAGTTGATTTTCTCTAGGTTTATTAAGTGGTATCAAGGATAAAGAACCAATCAATTTATTTTTTTCAATTGAGTGCGAGCCCAAAGCACATTCCTTAGTTCCCACCCAAAAAAAGGATGCGAGAGCTTCAAGATGGGATTTAAATGAACTCACAAGCAAGATCAAAATGGTGAACTGACACATTTCAATCACAAAGTGTTGCATTTCATTGTTAAGCATATCAAGTTATTGTTAATAATGGACATGTTGTTGTGTTATATATAAAAAGGTAGACCTTTGTTTCTTTGTTATATGTGTTTCTTCTACAAAAGTCCTATGGCTAGGTGATGGTCTACCTTTGTCACCTTCAATAATGTGTGTTTGATATTTTATCTTATTTGCAACAATATATAAACTATGAATATATGATAAATGACATATCAATTCATCTCTCATATCACAACTTGTACTAATATACATGGCATTACCATAATGAACTAATGGCACAACCTTTAAAACATGTTGACTTGAATGCATTAAAGAGCATACAATAAAACACAATATCATTTGCAAACCACGCAAACAACCTTGAAATTTTAAAAATCTAGGATGACTTGTTTACATAGAACTTGATAGAACGTAAAGTTCATTACCTCACGAATCTTTGATCTTGTACTTGTTTTAACAATGAAAATTTGTCTTAATAAATATTTCATGTATCAAAACCACAAACTACAGTGTTAAAAGTTTTTAGTAAAAAAATACATGCAAGAATTTCACAACATGCATGATTTACACAAAACATAATCAAAGCTATAGAAATCAAGTAAGAATTAAAGAAAACAAGAATTTGTAATAATGAATTGTAAAACAAAGTCTATTCAATTTCAAAGATGATAGCCAACCTAACCTAACCACTAATCTAGCCTAA
>Ga0116229_10015330_pt1 | contig 10465 bp, 5 predicted proteins | sample S1TSphgellanicum_3_FD_87313 | JGI IMG/M metagenome (GOLD analysis project Ga0116229, IMG submission 87313) | Host-associated microbial communities from peat moss isolated from Minnesota, USA - S1T2_Fc - Sphagnum magellanicum MG | ecosystem: Host-associated > Plants > Peat moss > Unclassified...
CACCCCCCCCTTGATGCTAATGTACCTTATTGGAGGTTTTTTTGAATCTCACCGTGTGTATGACCAAACTCAGGGTACTGGTGTTGTCTTTTCCTGACTTTACGGATATCTCTTTTGTTTTATTGCTGGGAAGTAACTGGCAAAGCCAACAGTGAAGTCCCTTAATCGAACCTTGTAGGAATAGTATCAAAGTCTAGTAATAAGACACAAAGAATAGACACCAACAAACGCCAATTTTAGGACCGTGTGGCAAATTGCTCATAACTTGAATCTCTTTTTTCCCTCAAATTTCGCACTAGTTGTAAGCCCACCAGTTGCATTGCATTGCAACTGGGTACCTATCTCATGTGTACTACTAGAATGCGGTGTTGTAGGCAGGCCACCAGTTCCAAGGCGTCTAGTATAGATTTTGCATCTGACAGAATAGTCTCGGATGGATGGTTAGTGGTCAGGAAACAGTTTTCTGTTGGGTTCCAGTTCCTTAGCTAACCATGATGGTTAGTTTTGTTGCTTGTTTAACTTACCTACTGACAACCTGCTTGTGGGTTGTTAGTAGGTAGGTAGTGAAACAGCCCTTACCTAATATATATAAACCATCTCCTTACCTAGCAGTCACCTATTTTCCTACCTATCTACCTATATATAGGAGCTACTTCTCAGAGAGTCTTACCAAATGGGTTACCAAGGTGAAACCAGATATTAACTCAGTTCAAGCTCAACCACAACCGAGTCATAAGGGGCATCCTGGAGATGGTGGGCTGGTGGGTCTCAACACCCCTTTGCACACTTTTGTGAGCCACAAATAAAGAAAACTTTAGCAATTGAGAGTCATGAGGATCTTGAAGTTTTGGGTTCAAACCCACATACGCTACATGTTTGAACTTGGAAATGGACTTTGAACATGTTTCTCAAACCGTATGCATGGAATCACCCTTTTTGCACACTTTTGTGTGTACCACACATAAATAAAGAAAGGTCCTTGAATGCATCTTATAAGAAAAGTTTGCAATACCTTTCCACTTTTATTTCAAAACAAAAGTATTCCATAATTCGTAGTCCTTCATTTTCATTTCAAGTTGTGAAAAGTATTATTGAAAAGTATATTTATTTGATAAGAGTAATCAAAGGTTATATTTCTTGGACCTAGATGCACAATGTGGCTTGGTCCTTATGTGACCTCAAGTTGGTTCATGGAATAACGAAGGCGAAGTCAATAATAAAAAACAAAACCCATCGTTATACTTGTTGTGAAGGCTTTTTCAAACATTTCTAACACTAGATGTAGAAAATTTAGATGTTTTCAAACCTATTTTTGCTTGAGGCATATATAAATGTAACATCACAAGTGAAGTTTGATGTTAATTTCACACAAGTCAATTTTTACAAATCTTTACAAATCTTAGTTTTCATTTTAACCAAAAATTAATCAAATCATGATGAAATCACTTCTCGTGTTAAATTCTACAATCCATGGAAATTTTTAATTTGGACTCATTTCATCATTTCTTATGTGGCATAAAACAATACATGACAATTAATTATACTTACAAATGCAAGTAGAAATAATTGTTCTTGAACATTCAATACATGATTCCATATGGAACTAAAGTTTTACATTATATAATAAAACATTTATATGTTAAAAAGTTAGTCAATATCAAGAGTCTTTATTAATATCAATGAATCATTTGAACATCAATTTGTGACATATGACATCCATTGCATAGAACCCTAAACAAATTTTTAAAAACATAAGTTATGTGATATAATTATTTTTATTGCTTAAATTCAATGAATGAATTTTATCTATGTACATTCACTTTTGATCCATAAGATGAATACAATTTATGAAGCACATTAAGTCCTCTTAAAAATTGTAGTCACAAATATAATCTTTCTACAATTAAATTTTTTGAAAAAATATGAACATCAAATCTTGGATATTATTTTATTTTAAAAGTATATTTGATTAGCTTAAAACTTAATCTAATCAATTATTTTTCAAAATTCAACAAACATTCAAGAATTTGAATGTATTGAGTATATTTGCAACAAAATAATACTTGACACAAAGTTTGAAAATTTGCATATATACTTCAAAACTAGGGTTGTGGGTGAAATTCTTGGGTGAATGTTTTTATGGTGTATGATATTGATATACATCAATTAAATCTAGAACCATTCAAAACATTTAAGCTTTTGAACAAAATTCCATTCAAAATTATGTTTTGTTGCATTTGTTTACAAATAAATGCATAATAATATTTTTTAAAAGGAAAAAACCACTACCATATCAAAAAGGAGAAGATTCTATAAATGGGCTTTCCATGATTTTTTCACTTTTCTTTTGTTTGATATTGTTTCATGAACTAGAAACATGAAACCCTATGGTCGTTGAAAAACTATGCATTAATTTTATCCAATCCTTTTCATCTAGTCATTGGATCAAGATTAATTTTGAGTCAAAATGAATTTTGAGTTCCAAAATGTTGTCATGCAAATTCCATTTTTTTTTGCTTATGTTTAGGATAACCAATAGATGCCAACAATATTTTAACTTATTGTGTCTTTTAATACTAGTTATACATCACCTTTTTTGGTGAAAAGTGGATCACCCTTAATGTGCTTTCACCCCATTATCCTTTTCATCTTTTTCATCCATTTTATTTAATAAATTCCTTATGAAAGATTATTGACTAATGAGCTTTCGAAAAAGTTAGTTATGACAACAACATAACCATTGGGCACAATGTGACCCATTTAAACATTGACTTTGACCAACATTAATTGAAGTATGACTTGTGACCTATCATTACATTCAACTTCATGTTTGGGTTCAAATTCTTTAAAGTGTATCAAAATCTTGTTACAACATTGTCCTTTTTTATGTTTTTTACCATGTAAAGACACATTTATGGATGATTATGATGGAGTTTAGAATTATAATGGTTTAATATATGGTACTTATGAAATATTTGACATTTTTTGATTCATTAATTTTGATGGGGATAAAAATATAAGGAAAAAAAGATTGCAATAAGGACTAGGTCTTGTTTGTCCTAGGCGGGCCATGATACACCTTAATAGGTTTTCACCCATTTATGATTGTGCAATATTTTTGTAAATTATGAAGAAATCAATTTTAATTTGGAATGTTTTGTAGTCATGTTTAGATTGATATATTATTGCATAATTAAATGTATGTTTAAGTCTTTCAATGCATTGAAATTTGGGTGCAAACATGATACAATGAGCCAACGGGATTATTGTAAAATAGGATTGTATGTCCTTATCCCAAAAAGACTTTTTCATATTAATGAATTTTGGAACAATTTTTTTTGCAACTTGTTGTGATAAATGCTTATAGTTGTCCAAATACATGAAATGTTTTTTTCTTCATCATTTTTTAATATATATGAATTTTTGAAAGTGTCTTGATTCCTTGTAAATTTAGTGTTTCACCTTTAACAATAATAATTATTTCAAATCATAACCATTTTTTAGTTTTTTACATTTTTATGTTTTATTATATAATAAACTATAACTTTTCTTAATACATCATGTACATTTTACCCCATTTATGTGTGGTAAAGGACTTTTGAAAATTTAAAATTTTGGATCAATTTTGGAAAGTTTTTTGAATTTTTAAAGTTTTACAATTCCACAATTAAATTTTTTTAATGTGGTTAATAGGTATTTATCCTCTTAATTTTTTTATTATCAAATTTGTTTTATTATATGAATCCTTTTCATAGTCCTTTGCAAAATTGATTCTTATCTGACATGTTGATGTTGACTTTTAAAGGTCCTAAATCAAAATTTAAATTAAAAATTTCATCAATTGGATTTTTGGTTTGAATTCCTTGACATTCATGTGAATTAAAAAGTAATAATTTTCCATGATTGCAATGGTTTTAAATGAAAAAACATAAATATTCATTTATTTTCACTAGTTTTTTTTGTTATCTGATGCCCATTTTGGCTTGTTGGATTGTGACTACACCCATTTATCAAAATTTTGTGCTTGTGATTTTCTTTTAATGTTTAAGTTCATAATAAGTTGACTAATTTGTCATTTTTAACTAATGGATATGTACATTTTGACTAAAGGCTAAAGGCTTGAATGACACATGCAATGTTTGATTGATCAACTTGACTATAATGGTTTACTGGAATAAATACATATAGTCAAGTGAAACATATAATCAAAGATGGCCAAGGATGATTAATCAAATGCAACATGGTTTGCTACCCTATGTATCTACCTTTTACCTACTCACCCATTTATTTACTTAGCTAATCACTTACATACCTATTACCCACCCACCTACCCACCTACCTATGACTTACCTACCTATCTACCTATACCTTTTCACCTACCTACCTACCTATCCACCCACTTACCTACCTAAATTTAGCCACTAGGTGTAGCCATTAGGTTTAACCACTATGTTTAGCCATTAAATTGATTTAAAATTTAGCCAAATTTTAACCAATGAATTTAATTTAAGTTTAGGCATTAAATGTAACCAATATATTTGACCACTAGGTTTGGCATTAGGTTTAACACAAGTTGAACCATTATATTTGGTTATTAGGTTTGAGCCTAAATTGAGCCACTAAGTATAATTTAGGTTAAGTCATTAAATTTACCCAATAGGTTTACCTAAATTGAGCCACTAAATATAGTTTAGGTTAAGTCATTAGATTTACCCACTAGGTTTAGCCTAAGTTTAGCCATTAGGTATAACCTAGGTTGAACCATTAGATTTACCCACTATGTTTAGCCTAAGTTTAACCACTAAGTATAGTTTAAGTTAAGCAATTAAATTTACCCACTAGGTTTAACCTATGTTTGACCACTATATTTAGCCACTAAATTTAACCTAAGTTTAGCCATTATGTTTAGTCAAGTTTTAGTCATTATGTTTAACCATTAAATTGAACCACTAAGATTAACTTAAGTTTAGTCATTATGTTAAAACACTAGATTTAACCATTGGATTTAGTTATCATTTTAAACTAGAGTTTAATCATCATGTTTAACCATTAATGTAATAATTAACTTTAGCCAAAATTTAGCCATTAGGTTTAGTCATTATGTTTACCCACTAGGTTTAGCCACTTGATTTAAACATTAAGTTGAACCAGTAGTTGTCATTTAGGTTTAGCCACTATGTTAATGATGTGAAAAAATTGTTTGAAATAAAAAAATTGACAAAAGTTGAACATTTTTTTATTGTGTAGTCCATTGGTAAAAAGTTCATTTACCATTTTGAAGGTTTGGGGTTCAATTTTTTATACTTGTAAATTATGTGCATGCTTAGAGGGCTTAGATAGGTAGGTTAAATTAAAGTAGTTTGATGAGGTTAGGTTAGGTATGTTGGGCTAGGTGAACACCTACCTACCTACTTATCTATCTACCTATTAATTTTTAAAATAATAATCCGAATAATAATTTTAATTCATGTATAAATTTGATCCAATCAAATAGTTTTTTTTTACTAGTCAAATAGTTAATCACTTTGTTAGTCAAAATAACAAGGTCAAATTGACTACCCAATCACACTAATAGGTCCAAATTGACTTGTCTAGAATGACAAGGTAGTCTTTTCAACACTTATTAATTTTTTTTTACCAAAAAATTTAGTAAAAAAAAACCATGAATTATAGTAATGTTTGTTTGGGAAAAACTTAATGAACTAGGAAAACATTAAGCATGAGGTAATGTTAATAAGTGTTGAAAGGTATTGGGTGGTGTCAAAAAGTTTAAGCAACAAGCTAAAAGCACCCAAAACATGTTGAGAATGCTTGATAGAATGTTGAGAACATAAAAAGCTAAAAATAACAATGTTACTACCCCTTAATGCACCATGCATGTTAGATAATACACTAGGATCATAGAGTAAAACATTGGGAGCACCAAAGTTTGAAGCATAAACTTTTTTGTTTACATGTTGAGGATAAATTTAAGCAACACACTAGCACATCAAGTATAACATTCGGAATGATGGCTACAACATAAATTTGAACTAAAAGGGTAAAAATGTTTTTAAGAGTGTAAAAATGTAAAATGTTGTTTTTATGATTAGGGGTGCCTATGGACATCCTTAGTGACATCTTAAGGTCGTGGATGTCCCTTTTGGCAACCTTGGTTTTCATACCTCTTGCATCATTTTTAGAAAAAAAATTATGTTTGGAATTGTGTTATGTGGAAAAATAAAGATCAAATACATAATGACATCTCGCATAGAAAATTTGAATTTAGCTAATCATACAACCATAAATATTTATATATAAACTTGTTCTCATGACCCTAGCCTTAGGCTTGCAATCAAGGCTAAGGCATGAGAGGAGGAATGGACTTTAATAATGTCCCAAGATAAACATATTCCCACAAGTGTGGGAAAGTGAGTCCCAACACTTTCAAATTGTTTTCCCACTTTGGGAATTAGAGTCCCATGGCATTTTTTGGAACAAAAGTGAAGATATTAAACTTTGTTGAAATTGGGCATTCTTTAAGCTATTTGGAAAGGTTTTGAAGTATAGATATAAAAACTATGTTTGTGTTTTTCATTTGAACATTTGAAGTGTAAGTTATGGCTAAAAGAATGGTCAATAGTCACATTGGTAGTTTTGTTAGTTTGACTCAAGCAACATTAAAATTTAGGAAACATGCCAGGTCAAAACACCTCATATTAGAATTTGCAATATGTTGTAGGAAAGGTTTTCTAAGGACTACAATGTTTTAGTTGAAAGATCTTCAATCAAACCTCATAAGTTGTAGGACTTTTTAATCGGGCAAATCAATGATTTTCAAGACCATATAAAAAATCCCAAGACTTTTTGCACTTTCATGTAACCCTATCATTAATCATAGAATATATTATAGGAAGGAAAGTGATCAACGCTTTCCAAGTTTAGGCCATGGTGTGTTTTGTGAGTTGGGTTGTTCATGTTCATCCACACACCATTTTGGTTTCAATTTGTAGTAACCATTCATTTTTTAAGTTGGTGCAAATTGATTTCACTTTGAACTTGTGCTTGTGAGTTCATCATAATCCCATCCCAAAGTTCCCACACCATATTTTTGTAGTTAGGGAGTGCACCTTGGGTTCATATTAATGTTGGACAGGACACACCCAAGTTAACAAGTTAGGTGGGGACAATTTTGATCTAATTTCAAAGAACCTAAATAGAATTGGGTCCCAATTTGAAAACTAGGTTGAATTGGAATTGGCTTAGGAGGAGCTAGTTTTGGAATTGGGTGGAACCTTGTGGCCTCCCTTTGAATTATTTGCCTATTTAAAATCATATGTTCACTTTTACAAATGATGTTATTCATTATATAATTATTAATATTAGGTATTATTATACCTATTTTTTTCATTAAAATATTTTTTTGGTAAATTTATCATTGCATTTTAGTGACAAATTATGACACATGCAATTGCAAATTTAACTTCATAGTTGCTTTAAGCAAGTGGCAAAAGGCATCATTTAACACCTAGTCATTATGGTAGTTGCATATCTTCTATAATTAAAGGATAATTTTTCATCCATTGCTTTTCTTCAATAATTGCACCTTATATTTTTTTGCACGTCAGTTGGAAAAAAATTTCCTTGGTTATTTACATTGCTTACTTACATTGCCTAGCCCTCTAGGCATGTGAATAGGTATAATGATGAACTTTCACCTTCATGTTGAGACACCAATTCTTTAATGAATGCCCCACAACTTCACAAAGTAATTTTTTTGTCAACTTGTTGAACATTATTTGTCAACATATTTATTACACATATTTTTAAATATTATTTAAGCTATGAAATAGGTAGGAAGATATATATAGGCAATAAATTGGTAGGTTGTATATAGGTTTAAATACTTTGTTTATTAACCAATTGGAACCTATGTATTACAAAACCCCAACCTATTGACTTACCTACCTACCTATTATTAAGCTCCAAGCTACCTATCACCAATTTATCTACCTACCTACAACCTATATACAACCTACTTACATATTACATGTACCTATTTAATTATATTAACCCTGAATTTACTAATCATCCACCTACATACAACCTACCCACCTATATTCCAACAAGATACCTATCTAACTATCACCAACCTACCTACCCATGTACCTACATATTATCTACCTATTTACCTATTACTAACCTCGAGCCATCTATCACCTATCAATCATCTTTTGTTGGATGTAACTAATTTGGATGACAAAAGTTTATTTTTCATCACCTATTTATTCAATCACAATAGATAGTCACACCTACAACTACAATTTAAGCTCAAAAATACATACAATAATTGAAAAAATAACTTGTTTATCATCTATCTTTGGATGTGATTCACTATATATGATTGACATGAGCTAACTTTTTAAATTTTCATACACAAAAAATTGAACGTTTCTTATCACTAATCACATCAACAATTATAAATTGGGTTCTCGGTATTTATTTTTTAAAAGATGTTTTCAATCTACTCTTATAGTGTCATCTTTTGTGGATATGCAAATTGTTTAAAAAGAGCAAGGCAAAAAAATGCATAGAAATTTTTAACATTTTGATGGCAAGGAGTGCAAATGTTTTGGTAATTAATTATTCCTTTATTTCAAGGTCCTACATTTTGACATGCTTTCGAATCCTTGTACAACTTCACACAACAAATATTTCCTTGTTTATTATTATTTTTTATTTTTGGCAATGTGAAACATCTTCTAAAATGATGAAATCACATCTTGTTGTCAATATAATGAACTAAAACAAAGTGTGAAATGTATTTTTTCATCAATTTCCCATGCCTTCACATTGGATCAAATGTATTAAAAAAATGATTGAAAGCAATATGTCATCCACATTCAAAACATTAATGGATCTAAATTGGGTATAAGAAGTGACTTGCCCTTAATGAGTCCTTAAAAGTAAAATATTTTCTAAAATATATTAAAATTATGATTTACAAATCGACTTTTAAATTGTTTTAATCCTCACAACCCAAAATATGTTGCATTATACTATAATATAAAGGGGTACATGAGAAAAATTCCCATAAAAATTTCACTTTCAAATCATTTCAAGTCTTTAAAAATGTCCTATAAACAATGAAAACATTAGCTACATTATGTTTAAATGCATTTGGGTATTCCATACTCATTATATTCATTTCAAATTTATCAAAGATTCCCATGATATATAAAAAATATTGTTGTACAAGTTCATTCAAAAATTTCAACATTAATTTAAATAACCACTTATCATAATGAAAATTAAGCAATGGTTACATTTTGGAGCAATTTAAAAACCCAATTTGGACCAATGCTAGTTGGTTGGTTGGTTGGTTGATTATAATTTTTTACAATAATCACCATGTAGGTTTTTTTAGAAATATGTATTTTTTAATCACACAAGTTATCAAAATCAATATTTAAAAAATTGGGTTAAATCATTAGTTATGCATAAGAGTAGGTTATCAAATAATCAATTGAAAATTGTTGATTAACATGTTAATTATCCATTGATGATATCTTTTTTTAATTTTTAAATTAAAATTACATATTAATTTTTTTATATTAATGATAACTGTTCATCTAGGTAATTATTAGGTTTTGATAATTCAATATTATTTAGTTATCCCAAAAAATCAATAAATGATGGTAGGTTATTGATAGTTGATTTGATAACTATGTCAAAACTCAATAACTACTCAACACTAATTTGGATTTTAATGTTCATGTTAATGCCAATTAAGCTTTGGAACATATGTTTAAATGTATGCAAAATCAGAAGAAGATTTTTTTGAAAAGGTAGTTTTAATATAAAATTGGAGGAAAGGTTTTAACCCAAAAAAAAAGATAAAAAGATAAAAAGAAATTAAAATGGTTTTGATAATTTTAGGTCAATTTTTAACATATTTGCATGGGAGCTTAACACCTTGTAAATAGGTCACATCCCTTTCATCATTTGGAAATACATTCCACTTAGGGAACTATCATCATAGTTTCTTCCCACGGGTTGTTCCATTATTTTTACATTGTTAACTTGAAGGTTGTAACTACTATGGACCATTTCAATTTTTAATCTCTTTTTTCTAAGATTTATTTAATATAAAGTTGACATGTTCCTTGCATTGGACATTAATAAGTTTCTATGTAATGAAATTTCCTTGGATAAGGTCCATCTAGCCATCCAAATAAAAGCTAGTTGATTTTCATTAAACATCACCTTTTCAAGGTATGAAAAAGGTAACGAATTTATATTGAACTTTGCAATTGCATGAAGACTTACACACATTTCCCCTCTATTGTTGAGAATTCAAGCTGAACTAATTAAGCTTCATTAGTTACTGGAGTAGGAAAGTAACTAGGTTACTTTCACAAGGTTGAATTACTTTCTTTACTTATTTTAGTTTGGTTATTTGTGGTTTGGTCTTGTAGTTAAATAC
>Ga0116229_10015331_pt1 | contig 10465 bp, 7 predicted proteins | sample S1TSphgellanicum_3_FD_87313 | JGI IMG/M metagenome (GOLD analysis project Ga0116229, IMG submission 87313) | Host-associated microbial communities from peat moss isolated from Minnesota, USA - S1T2_Fc - Sphagnum magellanicum MG | ecosystem: Host-associated > Plants > Peat moss > Unclassified...
CCAAGTTCGAGTAACCTTTAACATACTTTCGGTAGTAACCTATCAGACCTAAGAATGATCTGACGCTTGGGACATTCTTCAGTGTTGGGAAATGTAACACCACTTCTATTTTTCCAGGATCGGGTCAGATACCTTCCTTGCTCACCACGTGACCCAAAAAGGTGATAGTCTTAGTAGCAAAGCAACACTTGCTTGGGTTGAGTTTTAAATTCACTTCCCTGAGTTTGCAGAGCACTGCATCCAAATGTTGAAGGTGCTCCTCCCAGCTTTCACTATGCACATTGAGGTCGTCAATGGACACCTTTAGAAATCTGCTCCCTAAGTCCTTGAAAACCTCTGACATGGTTCGAGTGAATGTACTCATTGCATTCTTGAGTCCGAATGGCATCACTATCCAATCATATAATCCAGTCTTGGTGATCGGAGCTATCTTCTTCATATCTTCTGGAGCCATTCGAATTTGCCAAAAACCAGACTACAGGTCTAGAGCTGTAAACCACGTTGATTTTCCCAGCTAATTAATCACATCCTCTACGAGTGGCATTGGAAACATATCTCGTCGTGTCTGAGCGTTGAGAGGCCGGTAGTCCCCACAAAAACGCCTACTCCCATCTTTCTTCACTAGCAGAGTTACCCGACAGGCATATTTGGAGTTGTTGGGCCTCATTTTACCCAAGTCTACCAATGCATCAATCTGTCTTTTCACTTCAGCTTCCTCCCAGTAAGACAGTCTACTAGGAGATGTTTTGCAAGGTGGAAACCCTTGCGTGTCGATACTATGCTCACCAATGGTACAGCAACCCAGTTCGCCCTTGTTCCAAGCAAAGACGTCTTAGTATTTCTCCAGGATTCCCTAGAGTTGTTGCTACCCAATTTCACCCAAATCGGCGTCGATCTTGATTCGTTCACAGATCTCCTTCCATCTGATGCCCGATTCATGACGACTGGGCGATATAAACTTCTCAATGGGCTCGCAATCAGGGTTGCCATCTTTTACCTGGATGGTTTGGAGTATCATCAAAATTGTAGAGTCGTGTTGGGGATAGTGTTGTTGCAGCAACAATGGAACAGGCACATCGTGTGTGGATTCACGTATGATCTGCCTGCTCTTCTCTGCATCAGACACCCACCTGATCCAATCGGCATAATCATCCCCATCCGTGATCTCTTCTGTCATGATCCCGTCAGCCTGCTCCTGTAACATCAGTCGCAGCATTTCCTGTGGTCCTTCTGAACTGGCTAGCTCCTCAAATTCAGCATCCACAAACTCATCCTCTAAGTCGATCTGTTCTATTTGATGAGATTTCGAATCATAGTATTCACTGGTATCGCTGTCATCATCGGAATCTGAGGTGGACGTGTCGTCCTCCTCGTTGACTACTTCTCGATCCTGATCGGGTACAGCGCAACCACCTTGGTGGGCACGTGCGTCCTTCCAAGTGGTCGACGTTTCTCGCACCATCGTACCCGCACTCATCCTCTGCAGCAAATTTACCATTGTCAGTGGTAACACCTCTACATTAGTCCTAAGCCCATGGCTTACATGGATCAGACCTCATTCCACATCAACCACCATTCCAATCTTCATCAAAAAGTCCAGACCTAGTAGCACATCGTACCCATCCGTGTCTACTATCATGAAGGTCATGGCACATTGTATGCCTCCAACTTTCACTTGTATCTCATCAACTCGGCCCAATGCCCGAGTGATCACTCCCGATGCGGTCTTGTAACTTTCATTTCCTATCACAAGATGCACTCTCTTACTATAGCAGCAGCTAATACGGACATAGATGCTCCTGTATCCACTAAACCTTCAACAATGCAATTGCTGATTTCCACATGCAGATGTAGAGTTTTGCTCCCATGCGTCTTGACACAGATCTTCCTTAGTGACGGGAGTGCAGAGACCATTGACATTTGATTCTCGGTGGTCTCCGAATCCCTTTTTCTCCTTGCCAGCTTTACTAAGCTCTCAAAGTGCTCCAGCTTTCCAGGAATCATGAAAATGGTTTCCATGGGAGATAAGGGGATCTTTCCTTTTATGAAATGTGACAAAATTTTGGACCTCACAGAAGCGTCCCTGTTCGCACCAACTCCCTCCCTTTCAGCTTCAAGGATTGGCGTAACCCCTCCTGGTGCTACATCGACAGGAGTCCTTCTCCTTGGCACTCGGGTGTAAGAAAACAAAATTTCATTTCCACACAGCTTGTTAAGCTGTTGCTCGATCGTCGCTCCATCGTCAAGCAACACTTCTAAGAAATTCGCAGCTCCAGCTGTCGATTTCCCATCTTTGGGCTTCTTCTAGCATTTGTCTTCAAAGTGCCCCAGTCCTGTACAGAAGGTACATTTGATTCCATAGTTCTCTGTCCTATGTGACATATTGCACTTTGCACATTTTGGCCGTGCTTCATTTAGCCTTGGACAGGCAGTGGCCATATGGTCCCCACCTTTACAGAGCTGACATGCTCCAAAGACAACGGAAGAGGATGATGATTTGGATCATGTGAATTCCCCTTGAATAAATGGATGATTGTGTTGTTCAACGCAACAACTTGCTTCTCTATGTTGCTCTCCGACGTCTCTTCTTCCTGTTCCTCTGGAAGAGACTCATACGGTGTTTCCCCGAGTTCACCCAGAACTCTCTCTACCTCCGTTGCAGCTCCAACCAATTTTTCAATATCTGCGAATGTCCTCACCACGCAGAGCTTTCGGATCTCTGGCCTTAATTTGGCCAGGAACGTCCTCTTTTGCTTTACGTCCTATATCTTGCCCTTCCGAAACAATTTGTCCAAGCGTTCAAAATATTTCTGAACCCTTTCTTTGGGTTCTTGCTTGATGGTATCCATCTTCATTCGGATATCATCAGCATCTATGTTCCCGTACTTCTGCACCATCAGTGTCCGTAATTCAGTCCAATCGGCTGGCACCGGCTACAGCCTCCTAAACCACTCCTTGGTTCGACCCCGCAAATTCAGCTTGGCGATCTTGAATAGCTTATCAACAATGAGATCGCGCACTTCGGCAGCCATGGTAAGTCGCTTCGCCCAATCATTCACATTCTCATGATCTCATCCCCAAAATAACTCATCCATTCCTTGAGGACTCGTCATCTTCACAGAAGTTCAGCAATACAGCAAAATGCAGGACTTCTCTACACACAATTCTTCAATTCAAAACAGATGCAAACAAAATTGATTAGAAACTCAGCTACTGCAACACAGTTCTGATTCTTGAAAAACAAATGTTGTCCAAATCATCCATCAAACTCGGACTGAACACCCTTGGCTATCGGTTCTAGAGGCGCAATATTGGATGGAACAGTGGTGAAGTTCTGCTCATCCGTAGACTCTTGCTGGAATTTCCATTCTCCTTCCTCGCTTCACCACACTTTCCAGTTAATGAGGCGGGGTCTTGATCCGCCATGCTCCACTCGAAGCAAATGATCTCCTTTTTAAAATAAATCCTCCACACCAGGGATGTACAATCTCACAAAATGGTTAGGTGACACTGCTGACTTAGGAATCCAAATATCCCTTAGCCTTGGTACTGCATGCTGTCTCTCAGCATATGTAGGAGCAACTCTATGCAAGGTAGGAGGTGAAGTAAAAGTTGGCCTGTAAGTCTGAGGTCGATGCCCACCCCCTTGCTCCATCGATTACCTTTAACCAGACTCGTGCACGAGTGTAGAAACCACTATGAGCTACTTCTACAACAATGTCTCCTACACGAGCTTCGTCAAGATCTATCCTTAAAATCTCACCACTCCAAAACTTAGAAAGTGCAAAATCACTGCTCCTCTCTGTGGTCCATTTTGAACAATAAGGAAATCAAATCTACCAACAAGCTGTTGCTCACGAATTTCCTGAGTCATCTACTCCACAGGAATCCCCTCGTCACTAGACGAATACATGATTCTCAACTATAATTCTACTTGAACATCTATAGGTTCTACCAAGGTTGGAAACACGGAACCATGCTCTGATACCAAAAGGAGAGGGTCCGAAAACACACAGCACACTAACTGCCCTCAACGAACCTAAGCGCCCATGTTCTCCTGATCTATTCCATACAATTCAGACCTTCGATCTCACACAGCGCTCTAACTACCTACTCATTCTTTCAGACGAACATCACAAGACCCAGGGACGTACAAGTGCCTTGCATTCCACACAACAACAGAGTAGGTTTCGCCCAATCACACAGATGCTAGTCAGGGAACTCTTTCATTACATTTGTAGAATATGTACATTCCCGAAAGCACAAGCTCACTTCTACATCAAATGTTCACAAAAACGCTGGATTCCCAGTGCCGTCTACTCTCTCTCTCTCTAATTCTTCTGCAGTAGTTTCACCGATTGTCAGGCGCATCGGAAAGTTCTAACATTCAGCCAAGCTACTCTCACTCACCAAGCTTTCTCTCTATGCTCCCACAAACATTCCTTCCTCTATCTCCCTTTGTGCTCTCTAGTCCACCCGGCCAAAAATCCACTTCTCTTCCCTTCACCGAGCTTCTTCTTCTCCAAAACTCCGTCACACCCAACAGCTTTTTCCATTATGTTCTCCACTTGGCTTCTCCATCAAGACTCCTCTTCCTTTTCCATTTCGGCGCATCAATGCCGCTCCACTCCTGTTCATCATTCGCGCCGCCTTCATTCCTATACACCTTCTCACACAAAACCTCCCATGCACAACCATGCAACCGTCATGGAAAAAACATCCGCCGCCAAAATCAAGACGGCTAATTATACCAAAACAAACCCTCAAGGCCCAGATGTTCACACTGTGTGGAGACCCACTTTCGTGTTACAGTATATCTAGGCTTCACCTAGTTTTCAAGTTCATAATTCCAAAATTAACATAAATTTAGATGATTTTCCATTTCCCTTTCATAAACCTTTTCAAAATCAATGACACAACAACCTCCTATTCAATTATTGCAACTAACTACACGTTTTTATTGGAATGAAAAAATTTGATTCTACATTAATGAATATTTTGAAAAATAATTGGGATTTACCATTGGAGTATGTTGTTTCATTGTTCAACGCTTTTTGTAATACAAATATTACTGAAAATCAAATTAGAAATAATATTCAATACTTACAAATGTTTTTGAAAAATAACACAAATGTTCGTGTTAATGAGAAATTTTTTTAATCTTTTCATTTCAATTCCCTTTATCAAAGTTTTTTAAAATCCCAAAATTCAAATGGAACATGTCCATCTAATTGTTGGGTAAAATGTAACACAATTTTTTTTTAATTTTTTGATTGAGCATTTTATGATAACAATATTTTTGAATTATTAAAGGTTTGTCCACATCTAATTTATTACGCAAGAACATTTAAATTCATCAACATATTTCCAAATATTAAAAGAACAAGATCACAAATTATGAATCACATGAAATATATATATATATATCACCATTAAAATTCATAAATGGCAAAATTCAATTGTCATATGTTCAATCAAATAAAATATAACATAATATTAATATAAAAGAAAATACACAATTCAATATACATTGACATTTATAATAAACAAATCCAAGTTGTTCCCATAATTCCACGTTTTAGTTGTGAAAGATTATGTTTTCTAAAACAACTTAAAAGTTTTTCAAATCAATTGTCAAAATAACTTTTTATATACTTTCAAATTCAAATGGAAACTAGTTCAACATCATACATATGTACAAGTTATTTGCATAATATTAGTGAAAATAAACCACCCTTATATCAAGTACCAAATACAACTTTTAGAAATAATTTATTCCATCAATCAAAAAATTAACACAATTAAAAAATAATCTTATTTCACCATGTCTTACTTTTGCTCAAATTTATGAACTCCAAGGGTATGGGCAATATAAGATGCATGGTAGTGATTTGAATGTTAACATTCATCATTAATGAACAAGTTTGTTTGTTTTGCATATGAATTCAAAATCACAAATTCCCATTTATAATAATGCATCATTTGATAATTTTAATTTTGACAATGAAAAAATACATTGCACACCAACATATTCAATGTTACATAATTTTTTAAATGCTCCAAAAATAATGGATTATGAGAATACTATATATTATATTGTCTAAAGTCAAGACTTTCACCCTTTAGGTTTATTTAAAAATTCAATTTTCCAACATTGTTTTATGGGCAACCTTGACAATTTTCTGAAGGTTTGTCATATCAACAAATAGCTCAATGGGAATTACTTCATAAATCTAAAGATTTTTCAAATATTAAAGTTTCTATCCAAAAAGTCATAGGTTCTGGTTAGGTGTGAATATGAAAAGGAAAATTATGTGGTAGAACTTTAAAAACTTATCAAATACAAGATAAATCAAATTTAGATAATATCGTCAAATCATACTTATGTTGTCATGATTTGGAAGGTTTGTGTAATGCACCTGATTATTTTGAAAGGTTACGGAAAAAAATATTTGTAATGATTCAACAACTTGGTCCTCCAACGTTCTTTATCATTTTTACATATGTTGAAAGATTATGGGATCTTTTCATTAAAGTTTTACACACATTACATGCTTCAAGATTAAGTCTCCCAAATAAAATAGAAGACATCTAATATCTTCATATAATAAAATTAATACGAATTGACCTTGTTACATGTGCAAGATATTATTATCTAAAACATTTTGTTTTTGCAAATTTATCACAAAAGATCATTATCTTTTTAGGTATATTTTTGATTTTTTTTCATCATTAAATTCCAAAATTGTGGGAGCGAACATGACCATGGATTTTTATGGATAAAAAATGCACCTATGTATAGAGTGCACACAAATGAAGAAATTGAAAAGTTTGTAAACATGTATATTTTTTGTGATATATCATTGGTATCAAACCCATTACAAAATGCACAACAACATAACACACTTGTACATGTAAGAAAAAAAACCATGTTTTTTGTAGAAATCATTACCCATTGCCTCCTATGCGTGAAACAAAAACTTTAAAACTTTTTTACATAAATGGAAATTATCCATTTTCACAATAATACCTTAAAACATAAGCAAACAAAATATTTCAATTTTAAAAATATTTTTTAAAAAAATGATGATATATCATATTTCTGAATATCTAAAATTTTTAAACCTTGATGAAAATACATATATATTAAGTTTAAAAAATGAATTAACAAAGTCACACATTTTCTTAAAATGAATTCCTAAAAACATAAAAATTAATGCATTTAGTATTTGTGTTACTCATTTGTGGTTTGCAAATACATATATTCAGTTTATCTTAGACCCATATGTAGCTATAACATATTGCACCTCATATATAACAAAAATAAATAAATCAATAACGTTTGAACTACATTCAATCATAAAAAATGCATTGCAGATAATATAGATGCAAATACAATAATTTAAAAGTTAGGTAATGCTTTTCTTAATGCCCAACAAATGGTTGCTCAACTTGCTATTTATCTTGTGTTTTCTTTACCATTATCTCATTTAACTCGAACATTTCAATTCATGAATAGTTCTTTTTTGAAGAATGTGTTTTTGTGTTAAAATCAAAAGTTGCATTAAATGAATTGGAACCAGATTCAATTTATATAATGTGTTCATCAACAAACAAATATATTAATTGTCCTAATCAATATGAATTGTTGTCAGTAACAAAGTTTTATTTTTTTTATAACATTAAAAAAAATTCAAATGATCGCAAACCCAAAATTATTAGGTTTGTAAATCATAATAAAAATAAACACATTGAAAATTGGTTGAAAAAACAACTTTTATTATATTCACCATTTTGAAATTTAGAAAACTCTCAACTTGGAATTAATGTAACTTGGCATGATGCATATTGCCAACAACATGATGACATTTTTAAAATTAAATTTATTTTCAACTACCAAATGCCATATCTAAATGTAGAAGAAATGGATGATTCAATACAATGAAAGTCAAAATCATTATGTTCAACTAACATTTGGATTGATAAAAAAATAATGAAGTAAATGATCCACATCCTACAATTCCTGTAAGAAACACAATCAATATTGAACACTATGATTTATGATTTGACTTTGTTATTCAATCATGTAATTGATCAAACCAAAAATCAAAATTTATAGAAGATGGAAATTTCACAAAATCATCATATTCCATGATGATGGATGAATTTGAATATTGTAGTTTATTTAAACAACTAAATGAAGAACAAAGATTAATATTTGATGATGTTATGCATAGAAAACAATTGTACCTTGATACATTAATATGTTTATCTTTTACAGGGGGTGCTGGAATTGAAAAAAAGTTTACATTGAAACTCATAATTCAAGGATTATTACGATTATACAATAGAAACATATCTTTCAACTTTAATAAAAACCAAGGCTTTACTTATGGCATCAACATGTAAAATTGCCTTCAATATTAATGGTTTAACAATACATTCAACATTGAACATACTTATTCAACAATCCTTGTATAGTTTACCAAACTTATCATCAAATTCATTGAATAGGTTTACATGTTGATATGAACAATTACAACTTGTTGTGATAGATGAAATATCACTTATTGGTGTTAGAATGTTTAATATTATAAATAATAGGTTAGGATCCATAAAACACATTCAAATTTTTTTTTTGATGGTGTTAATGTTATCATGATAGGTGATTTCTATCAAACACCCCTTGTGAAAAATAGTTGGATTTTTCAAAATATCAAAGATAATGTTAATACATTAATGTCAAATTTTTGCCAAACATATGTCCAATGTTATGAACTAAATAAAGTTATTAGACAATTTGACATGGTTTTTATATAAACTTTGAGCAAATTTTCATATTGTAATAAAAAATACAAAGGATATTAAATTTATAAATTCAATTGTAATCGACAACCACCCAATAATTTTACTCTGTATTTGTTTCATAAAAATAAGCTTGTGCAAAAACACAATGAAAATGTGTTCACTAACACATTAAGTCCCACATTTATTTTCAAAGCAATGGATATCAACCATTAATCATGTTCACCATCTTACAAACTCTCAAATGATTTTTGTAAAACTATGAGTTTTCATTCTACAATTAATATAAATATATATATGTTGGTTGAATTATGTGCTGGTAACTATGCAACATCTAATGGTCTTGTGAATGGAGTTGATGGCATTTTTGAAACATCAACAACATATTGTGAAAAAACCATTATATTGATAATGTTTTAGAATTTTGAAATTAAAACACTAACAAAAGAAAAATATAATCATTATTACAACAACAACATTGATTTAAAATGGACACCAATTGAACTTATCATCAAAGATATAAAAGTTGGTAAATCCTAATAATTTATCATAACAAAGATTCGATTTCCAATTCAACTTGTAGCAACAAGAACCATTCATTGTCCTTAGGGATTATCACTAGATGAATTGGTTTTTGATCCCACTAATGTTAGAAAACATGGGTTAGCATATATAACATTATCCTACATTCAAACAAAAGAAAAATTATTTTTGTTAATTCTTTTCCAACATGAATTTTTTTATGTGGATCTAAAAGTACATGTAGAAATGAATAGATTGAAAACAATTACAACTTGGATACCATTAATTCCTCAATAAAAAAACTTACATAATTTTCATGTAATTATCCAAGCTTTGAATACAATTTTTTTACGCCAACATTATGAAAACATCAATCATGATCATAACTTTCAAATGTTTCATATCTTATGTTTTATAGAAACAAGAATACATGATGCGTCAATAGATGTGCACAAATTTATAAATTCATTGAAGTATTCATATATTTCAATCCATGATGGTCATGGGTTAATGATGATGTATGACATACACATGCATTTAGATCCTTTGAATACAATAATTAATGATGATTCAGAATATATAACAATGACTTTTAATATTAATACATGAAAAAAAAAAATTGTATATGTGTATATAACTCATTCATGTTCAATTTTTTACATTCCTAAACAATCTTCCAACATAATTCAAGAATCTCTTAAACATTGTCCAATCATCATTATGGGAGATTTTAATGTTACATTCTAAGAGATAATAACCAACCAAAAAATAAACAAAAACTATTATATTTCATGGATTAAAAAATCCAATTAAAGTCACAATTTAGTGAAAACAACACAAAAACAAGATCTCAATTATACCATACTAGTGGTAACCCGTGCCTGCAAAACACAGACGGTTTTAGATGATTTCTTCTAATTTCAATTTTTTGGATTCTGATTTTTTAAAAAAGAAATCCCCCAACCCATAGTTCTCTGGTTCTGAAAGCTTTGAAAACTGGAACCGGGTTTAACAGAGCAACAACATCCCATGAGAGAGCCGTTAGCAAAGTCTCCACTTCGAAGAGGGGAAAAAAATGCAAATTAAAGTCCTAATTCTTAAGGGGTCAAAGAATACCCTAAATTAATAACTTCATTTC
>Ga0116229_10015332_pt1 | contig 10465 bp, 15 predicted proteins | sample S1TSphgellanicum_3_FD_87313 | JGI IMG/M metagenome (GOLD analysis project Ga0116229, IMG submission 87313) | Host-associated microbial communities from peat moss isolated from Minnesota, USA - S1T2_Fc - Sphagnum magellanicum MG | ecosystem: Host-associated > Plants > Peat moss > Unclassified...
ATTCACAATCTATTAGTCTCTTGGTGACAATCATCCGCGCATCATTCGCCGGATCCACCCCATGCCCGCTATCCGATTGTTGTTGTTGCTGCTTTCGGTCACGGGCTGCGCGGACCGGGCGGACCCCACAACGCGCGCCATCGCCGCCGCCGATCGCAGCGGGGGAATCTGCACCAATGAAATGGCGCCAATCCTCGATTTGAACGGCGGCATGCTGGACAACTGGGATTGCGAGGATCGCGCCATGCGCGGCATCGCCGGCCTGGTCTTCAGCGATCAGGAATAGCGCTCTTCCAGCCACGGATCGGCGTTGTTGTTATAGCCGCGGGTTTCCCAGAAGCCGGGATCGTCGCTGGCGGTAAATTCCATGCGCTGCAGCCATTTCGCGGATTTCCAAAGGTAGAATTTTGGAATCATCCCGCGCAACGGGCCGCCATGCTGGCGGGAAATTGGCTCGCCGTTCCAATGATGCACCAGCATCACATCCGGCTGCGCGAAATGTTCCAGCCGGACATTGGTTGTGTAGTTATCATGGGAATGGAAAATGATGTGCTTGCAGTCAGGCAATGGCTGTACGAGGGCAAGAATCACCTCGGCGGAAATGCCCTGCCAGCGATTATCGTAGCGCGACCAGGTGGTCACGCAATGCATGTCCGATATCTGCTCCGTCTGCGGCAGCGCCATAAGGTCGGCCCAAGAAAGCGTGATGGGGTGTTCCACAGCACCATCCAGCGTCAGTGTGTAGCTTGTCGTCGGCACATGCGGCTGAATCCCTAAATCCAGGACTGGCCAGTCTTTTACCAAGTGCTGGCCGGGCGGCAGGCGCTGGGCGTGGGGCGCGGTCTCGCCGGTCAGCCCCCTGCCCTGCTCCGCCCATTCCTGTTTTTTGCCGATCAATTTGTCCTTGATCTTGCCGAAAATGGTGGGCTCCTCAGCCATGACTATGCCCCCGGTGGATCGGGTCGATCCATTCAACCGCCTCGGGTTTCTCCACCGGCTCAATATCCAAATTCACGACCACCGCCTCGTTATCCGAACGGATCACAACGCATTCCAGTTTTTCGCTGGGGGAGGCGTTGATTTCCTGATGCGGCACGAAGGGCGGGATGAAAATAAAGTCGCCGGGGTCGGCTTCGGCCATATATTCCAGTTTTTCCCCCCAACGCATCCGCGCCTTGCCGCGCACCACGTAGATGACGCTTTCAAGCTCGCCATGGTGGTGAACGCCGGTCTTGGCATTGGCATCGATATTCACCGTGCCGGCCCAGATTTTCTGCGCGCCGACGCGGGCGGCGTTGATGGCCGCGGCGCGGGTCATGCCGGGGGTCTGCGCGGTGTTGGGGTCTAGCGTGCCGGCTTTTATCACCTGGACGCCGTTATGTTTCCAATGGTCGGTTTGCATTTTTGAACCTCATTTGTTGCGGAGCAGCCGGGCTTTATCGCGCTGCCAGTCGCGGGCCGCGATTGCGTGGCGTTTATCGTGCTTCTGGCGGCCTTCGGCGATGCCCAGCGTCACTTTGGCCAGGCCGCGCGGGTTAAAATGAATGTCCAGAGGCACCACGGTCGCGCCGTCCCGCGCAATGGCACCGAACAGAGCGTTGCGTTCCTTGGCCTTTACTAAAAGTTTGCGCGCGCCACGAACATCGAAGCGGGACAAAAACCCGCCTTGGTATTCGGGGATATAGGCGTTAAAAAGGAAAAGCTCGCCGTCGCGCTCTCCTGCCCAGGCTTCCGAAAGGGTGGCGCGGCCGAGGCGGAGGGATTTTACTTCCACGCCTTTCAGCACGATTCCGGCTTCGACGGTGGAGAGAATCTTGTAGTCAAACCGCGCTTTTCGGTTCTGCGCGGCGATACCGTGCGAGATATAGCCCGATTTGCTTTTGCTTTCTGCCTTCGCGGTCAATTCAACAGCCCAATTTCGGCCATCGCGGCACTCACTTTTGCCGCCGTCCCGTCCGACACTGGCGCCAAGGGCAGGCGGCACGTGGCCGTGCCAAAACCTAGGAGGGAAGCGGCGTATTTCACCGGGCCAGGATTGGATTCCACGAACATCGCATCATGCAGCGGCACCAAGCAGGCCTGAATCGCCATCGCTTTCTTCACATCCCCGGCAGCCCAAGCTGTGTGCATCTCGCTGCACAGTTTTGGCGCCACATTGGCGGTAACGGAAATGCAGCCATGCCCGCCGGAGGCGAGATAGGCGATCACTGTATGGTCCTCGCCAGAAAGCTGAATAAAGCTTGCCCCGCAGGCCCGCGTGGTGTGCAGGGGGCGCGTCAGGTTCGCCGTCGCGTCCTTCACGCCGATGATGTTTTTGTGGCTGGCCAGCCGCGCCATCGTCTCCACCGACATGTCGATCACCGACCGGCCCGGAATATTGTAGATGAAAATGGGAATATCCGCGCTATCCGCAATCGCCGTGAAGTGCCGGAACAGACCCTCCTGCGTCGGCTTATTGTAATAGGGGGTGACCACCAGCACGGCATCGGCGCCAGCTTTTTTGGCGTGCTGGGCCAGGTGGATGGCCTCGGCGGTGGAATTCGAGCCGGCGCCGGCAATGACCGGAATTCTCTTCCGCGTTACCTCAATGGCCAGTTCAACCACGCGCTTATGCTCTTCATGGCTCAGCGTGGGGGATTCGCCGGTTGTGCCCATGGGGATTATCCCATGCGTGCCTTCAGCAATCTGCCAGTCGATGAGACGCGCGAAAGCATCCTCATCGATGCTGCCATCCGCGCGCATCGGCGTCACCAACGCCACCATTGAACCCTTAAACATCCGCAAACTCCTGTTCTCCCGCAACTAATCCCCCAGGGGATGGCCTGCAAGCGGTGGGATGCTAGAATGGGCGCCATGAGATTTTTGCTCCTGCTCTGCTTGGCACTGGCGCCGGCAACGGCCTTCGCGCAACAAGCGGCCTCCCCCCAGATTATGGCGGATGTGAAATCCGGCGACTGGACGGGTGCAACGGCCCTGGCCGCGGCCACCGGCGATCCGCTGATGACAAAGCTGGTGACGTATTACCGGCTGCTGGCGGGGGATGGCTCGGCGCAGGAATTGCAGGATTTTATCGCCTCCAGCCCAGACTGGCCCAAGCAGGGCCTACTGGCATTGCGCCTGGCGGAAGCGAAAGGCGAAGCGCCTGCGCAATCCGCGCCGGAATCCGTGCCATTTCTGGACCAGGTGCAAAGCCTGCACGCCCAGGGGCAGGATACGCAGGCCGCCGCATTTTGGGCCGCGCAAGGCGCCGCGGCCGCGGCCGCGGCGGACCCAGGGGCGCGGCTACAATTCTGGCCGGTGCAAGATGCGCTGGCCCGCGCCTTGCTCAGCGCCGGGGATGCGAAGGACGCTTATGCGGTTGTTATTGCGGTAAACCCGCCGATTTCCGGCGCCACGGCGCGGGGGCAGATTGCGGACCGCGACTTTTTCGCCGGTTTCTTGCTCCTCCGCTTCCTGCATGAACCAGCCGAAGCGGCCACATGGTTTGAAGACCTGCAAACCTCCTCCACCGCCGTCATTACCCAGGCCCGCGCCTATTATTGGCTGGCGCGCTGCGAAACAGGCGCGGCGGCGGCGCAAAATTACGAACGCGCGGCGGCGTATTCGGACACGTATTATGGCCAGCTTGCCTCGATGGCGCTGGGCGAATCGCCGGCGGCGCTCGCCGCGCGAATACGCGATGCAACCGAACCAGGCTTCACCGCCGGGGACGCGCTGAACTTTGCGATCATGGAACTCCCCCGCGCCGCCGCCCTGCTGGTGCAGATGAATGATTCTGATGATGCGCAGATTTTCCTCAATCGCCTGGGCCAGATTGGCGCCACGGACCAGATACGCGAGCTTGCGGCGAAGCTGGCCCTGGGGCTGGGGCTGCCGCAAAGTGCGGTTTCCATCGCCCGGACCGCCGGGATTGACGGGCAGATGCTGATCCGCGAAGGCTGGCCCACCCCGGTTTCGCCGCCAGGCGGGGTGGAGCCGGCCGTGGCGCTGGGCATCATGCGCCAAGAAAGCAGTTTTGACCCGACCGCCATTTCGAACGCCGGCGCGCGCGGGCTGATGCAGTTGATGCCCGCCACCGCGCGCAGAACCGCGCGGCAGAACGGCATTCCCTATAACGGCAATCTGTTTGACGCGGATGAAAACATGGCGCTCGGCACCGCCTATATTAGCGGTTTGATCCAAAATTTCGGCAATTGCCTGCCGCTTGCGATTGCCGCTTACAATGCCGGGCCGACCAATGTGGCGAACTGGCTGGCGGAAAACGGCGACCCGGAACAGAAAAACACGTCTGGCGGCGCCAATATAATCGACTGGGTGGAAGAAATTCCGTTCAGTGAAACCCGCAATTACGTGCAGCGCGTGACCGAGAGCATCGTCATCTACCGCGCCTTGCAGACCGGCAGCGCGGATAGCCCGCTGACCCCTTGGCTTACCCCATGAACGCCGCGGAATTTTTGGCCAGCGGCGGCGGGACCGGTTATGCGCCGGCGGCACCGGGCACGTTTGGCTCGATTCTGGGCCTCGCCATCGGGGCGCTGCTGCTACATCTCGGCCATGGGCCACTACTGGCCGGGATTGTGGTGGCGAGTTGCCTTGGCGTGTGGGCGGTGTGGGCCGTGGGCGGCCAGGCGGACCCGGGCTGGATTGTGATAGACGAAGTGGCGGGGCAGATGATCGCCATGCTGGCGCTCCCGCGCCTCTCCTGGCCGGGGGTGATTTTAGCGCTCGCACTGTTCCGGCTGTTCGATATTTGGAAGCCAGGGCCAGTGGCTTGGGCAGATAAGCGGCATGATTCCTTGGGCGTGATGGCGGATGACTGGATAGCCGGAGGACTTGCCTTTGGCGTTCTGGTGCTGCTGCGCTTGGTGAATTTGTTGTGAGCGAAGAACTGACCGCCCAGCTGGTGGCTTTGTGCCGGGCGCGGGGCGTTGTGCTCGCTACGGCGGAAAGCTGCACGGGCGGCATGGTCGCCGCCGCCATCACCGCCATTCCTGGCTCATCCGCCGTATTTGACCGCGGGTTTGTGACCTATTCCAACGAAGCCAAAACCGAGATGCTTGGGGTGCCTGCGGGCCTTATCGAAGCCGTAGGCGCGGTGAGTGAGGCCGTCGCCGCCCGCATGGCGGAAGGGGCGAAAAAACGCGCCGGCGCGGACATTGCGGTTTCCGTGACCGGCATTGCCGGGCCGGATGGTGGCAGCGCGGAGAAGCCGGTGGGGACCGTCTGGTTCGGCCTTGCCAACCGTCACGGCAATGTGCTGGCGGCGCAAAAGATTTTTCCCGGCGACCGGGCCGCCATTCGCGCGGCGGCAACTTCCTTCGCCTTAACCCTGCTTTTACGGGCAACTGAAACATGAGTAAAAATTTAGCCGTTTGGGAAAAAGCCAAGCGCGAAGGCCGGCGGATGAGTTTTATCACCGCCTATGACTACCCGTTCGCGCGCATCGCGGATGCCGCGGGGCTGGATGGGATTCTGATTGGCGATTCGCTCGGGATGATGATCGCCGGGGATGCGGATACGCTAAAAGTCTCGATGGAGCAGATGGTTTATCATACGCGCATTGTGGCAAGGGGGGCGGCGCGGGCGCTGGTGATGGCCGATTTGCCATTTGGCAGTTTTGAGGCGAGCCCGGAGCAGGCTTTTAAGAGCGCGTCGCGGCTGTTGAAGGCAGGTGCGGAGATTGTGAAACTTGAAGGCGGCGCGGCGATGGTTGAAACCGTCGCGTTTCTCTCCGCCCGCGCCGTGCCGGTTTGCGCGCATATCGGGCTGACGCCGCAGCACATAAGGCAGTTCGGCGGCTTTAAGCGGCAGGGCAAGACACAAGAGGCCGCCACGCGGATTTTTGAAGATGCCATTGCGCTGGAAGAAGCGGGGGCGCGCATGGTGCTGATGGAGGCCATTCCCACCGAGCTTGCCACCGAAATCACCAATCGGCTGACGGTACCAACAATCGGCATCGGCGCCGGGCCGGGTTGTGACGCGCAGATTCTGGTTCTGCATGACGTGCTGGGCCTCAACATGGATCGCGCGCCCAGCTTCGCCCGCGCCTATGTGAAGGGCGCCAAATTGATGCAGGACGCGCTGACCCAATATGCGGACGAGGTTAGGGCCAAAAAATATCCGGCTTAGCCTTGGATCAATCAAAACCCGCCAGCACCACCTTGCCGATATTATGGCCGCTTTCGACCAAGCCATGCGCCTCGCGCAGCCGCGCCGCGTTAATCGGCCGTAATTTCGTCTTTGCGGTCGTGCGGATCGAACCGGCATCAACAAGTTCAGCCAGTTCGCTCAAAATCTGATGCTGCACAATCATGTCGGCGGGTTGCAGGATGGGCCGGGTGAACATCATTTCCTGATGGATCTGGATGCTGCGCATAAAAAGCTTACCGGCATCGAACAAGCCGATGCTGGTGGCACCCTCAATGAGCCCCAGCCGGCCGCCGGGCACAATCAGCTCCGGGATGACCGAGGCATGTGTCTCCGTGGCCGTGAGCGATAGCAGAATATCGACCTCGGCATGGCCAATCGCCGCGAGTTGTGGGGCCAAGGGTTTGGTGTGGTCGATGACATGATGCGCGCCAAGCGCGGTTGCCCAGTCGCGCGTCTCTGGCCGCGAGGCGGTGGCGATGATCGTGATATCAGTCAGCGCTTTTGCATATTGGATCGCCATCGAACCGACGCCGCCAGCGCCACCGATGATCAGCAGTGACCGTGTATCGGCACCCGGCCTGCGCTTGACGCCGATGCGCTCAAACAAGAGTTCCGACGCGGTGATGGCGGTCAGCGGCAGCGCCGCCGCCTCGGCAAAATCAAGCGTGGCGGGTTTTCGGCCAACAATCCGCTCATCCACCAGATGGAATTCGGCGTTGCTGCCCGGCCGGTTGATGGCGCCCGCATAGAACACCGCGTCACCTGGCTTGAACAGCGTCACATCCGCGCCCACGGCATCAACAATGCCGGCCGCGTCGAAGCCGAGCACGCGGCCTTCCGGCGGGAACTCGCCGCCAGCGCGGACCTTTACGTCCACCGGATTAACGGAAACGGCCTTGACCGCGACGCGCAGATCGCGCGGGCCAGGGGCGGGGGTATCGCGGGTTACATCTATGAGCGCGTTGGGGTCGGTCACGGGTAAATGGGCGGTAAAGGCGATGGCGCGCATGAATTTGTCTCCTTTGGCCGGGGGTAAGGGAGGCCGGCATGGCGCAAATTTTGCGGGTTGCAGGCAAATGAGCAAGAATGTACAAATTTGTGGCATACTACCCAATTTGATCCTATTGCGATTTTCCTTGGAAATGACGTGAAAAATGGCTCACAAGCAGATGGACTATACCTCGGTCAAGCAATGTCCCGTCGAGGCTGTACTCGATCTCGTCGACGGCAAATGGAAGGGCATCATCCTTTATCTGCTCGGCGATGGACGGCTGCGATTTGGCGAATTGCACCGCCGCATGTCCGGCGTCACGCAACGCGTCCTGACCAAACAGTTACGCGAATTGGAGGCCGCCGGCCTAATCGCCCGGCACGTCTACGCCGAAGTACCGCCACGCGTTGAATATGAGCTGACCCCGCTCGCAACATCGCTGACGCCCATCCTGCTCTCGATCAAGGCCTGGGGCATGACGCATCTGGAGCCTTGGTCAAGTGATGCGAGAAACACCTGGCCGTCTTCTCCACAAATTTAGATGAGCGCGCGGAGGCTGGGCAATCATTCTACCGCGCCGGCCGCCTCTGGCTCGGCGCAGCGAATTCTTGCCCAGCCTTGTGGCTAAATTGACCTCTCGGATAAAAAATGATTTATCATGATTTTATGGAACCAAAACCGATCAAAACGCCGCCCGAGTGGCTGGTAAAGCAGCTTGAAGAGAGCGAAGCCGAAATTGCAACAATCGGACCGCTGCCTCTTGAACCGTTTCTGGATCGGGTTCGGGAAAGTATTGCGCAGATGGAAGCGACGAAAGACGCCGCCAAAGCTGCCAAAGCCGCAAAGAACGCAGGCAAGTCATGACAGTTGAAAAAGACCCCGCAAAAGCCACGCCAATGGTTAGCCCCAAGGCGCTTGCACAACTTAACCAGATACTTGCAAAGTGGGAAAAAATCGGAAAGGCCAGTGCCGGGAAGAAATTCCTGGACGCCCTTGAACAGGCCAAAGCCAAAATCGCTGAAAAGCCACAAGGTGGTACGCTGAACCCGCTTCCTTATGCCGAATTTAAAGTCGAGGGCCGCCGCTGGTTAAGAGAGGGAGCCTATTGGGTTTCCTATAGCCTGGCCGAGCCGCCGGTGATTTCCGGGTTTTTCTTTGTCACGTCGAATGAGCCGAAACAGGCATAGAAGCCGGCTTTTACCTCCACATACGCCGCAACTCAGGCTGCTTGTCCAAAAACTGGTGTTTTAGCGCGCCTAGAATATGCAGGCCGAGCACGCCGTAGAGAACATACCCCAGATAGGTGTGCACCACGCCGAATAGGGTATGAACATGCTCCTTGGTTGCCGGGTCAAGACCGGTAATGAACCCGAGCCGGAACCATGGTATCACCCAGTATAAAAACATCGGGTGAGTTGCCGCGGCATTCCATGCGGAATCATGAATCCAGCCGGTCGCGGGCAGCGCCAAAATCAATACGTATAGCCCGATATGCGCGGCATGCGCTAACGCCGCTTCCCACGGCGCGTAATCCGCCGGCAGCGGCGGCGGACGATGGGTCAACCGCCAGGCCAGGCGCAACAGCGCCAGCCCCAACACGGTAATGCCTATAGATTTGTGCAGATCGATCATCGGCCGCACCAACGCATCCGGCACGTAATTCGCCCCCAGCCCCAGGATGATGTTGCAGCCGATTAGCCCCGCGATCACCCAATGCAGCGTCACCGCGGTGGCTGTATATTTTTGTGCCGGCGTCATTCGGGTCTCCCGTTTTCCGCGCTGTTATACGGCAAACCGGTTGCGGGGCCAGATCAATTGCCGGTGTGGCGGGTTGGCAAAGCCGGGAGAACCGGCACATAGGAGGTTCCACCCAAGGGGCGCCATGTGACCGCAAAGCTGGAGACCACACTGCACGAGATTTCGCCGCGCTGGACCCGGCCGGCAACGCCGGCCGCCAGCTTGCTCATCCATGGCGCGGTTTTTTGGCTCTGGGTGGCGCTGTTCATCAACGCGTTGCGGCCCGGCGGCGCGTTCACCTGGTCCATCGGCATCGTCTATATTTTTTACGACAGTTTTCTGCTCACCTTCACATTTTGGCAGACCCTGCCCCTCGCGCGGGCGCCGGCCCCAGAACCGGCGCCCGTAAGCCGCCCCAGCCTTGCCGTCATCATCGCCGCCTATAACGAGGCGCCCGTCCTCGCCACCACAATCGCCGCGCTGCTGGCGCAAACCGACCCGCCGGAAGACATTATTTTGGCTGATGACGGCTCTATTGACGGCACCGGCGAGCTCCTGCGCAACCAGTACGGCCTACCCATGCCCGACCTGGGCGAGATCACCCCCGGCCCCGGCCTGCGCTGGCTGCGCGCCCCGCATGGTGGCAAGGCAAGCGCGCTCAACCGCGCGCTGGCGCACCTCACCACTGAACTTTTCCTCACCGTCGATGCCGACACAAAACTGGCGCCGGACGCGGTGGCCGCCATGCGCAACGCCTTCGCCGCCACGCCTGGCCTGGTTGCGGCGACCGGCGTGCTCAGCCCGGCTTGCGACTCCACGATCAGCGGCCGGGTTTTCGAATGGTTCCAGAATTATGAATACATCCGCAATTTTCTCGGCCGCTATGCCTGGTCGCGCATGGATAGTTTGCTCCTCATCTCCGGCGCCTTTGCCGGGTTTCGACGGGACGCGGTCATGACTGTCGGCGGGTTCGATCCTGATTGCATGGTGGAGGATTATGAACTCATCCACCGGCTGCGCCGCTATGGCTACGATAACGGGCTGAACTGGCACAGTACAGCGTTGGGCGCCGCGCGCGGCCGCACCTCCGCGCCGGCCACGCTGCCGGCATTTTTGCGCCAGCGCCGGCGCTGGTTCGGCGGTTTTTTGCAAACCCAGCTCTGGTACCGGGACATGGTGGGGGCGGCAAAATACCGCCGCCTGGGGATGTTCATGTTGCCGGTCAAAGCCATCGACACCATGCAGCCGATTTACGGGCTATGCGCCTTCGCCCTCCTCATCTGGTATTTTTGCACCGGCCGTATCGGCGTGCTCATACCGGCCGGCGGGTTCATCGGAGCGAAAATCCTTATCGATCTCGCCTTTCACGCCTGGTCCATAAAACTTTACCGCAACTGGGCCGGCAGCCAGGCGCCAGCAAACATGCCGCTTGCCATTCTCGCCGCGATCATCGAGCCGTTCAGCTTCCAATTGCTCCGCCACGCAGGTGCTGCCTGGGGCTGGCTATTCTTCCTCACCGGCCGCCGCGGCTGGGGCGTGCAGCGGCGGACGGCCCCGGCGGAATAGTTTTTAGTTCGCGACGATCAC
>Ga0116229_10015334_pt1 | contig 10465 bp, 9 predicted proteins | sample S1TSphgellanicum_3_FD_87313 | JGI IMG/M metagenome (GOLD analysis project Ga0116229, IMG submission 87313) | Host-associated microbial communities from peat moss isolated from Minnesota, USA - S1T2_Fc - Sphagnum magellanicum MG | ecosystem: Host-associated > Plants > Peat moss > Unclassified...
TACTTGTGCAATGAAGAAAAGAGAGCCAAACCATCAACACTAAGGTATTTAACTAAAAGACCAAACCACAAATAACCAAATTAATATAAGTAAAGAAAGTAATTCAACCTTATGAAAGTAACCTATTATAGTAACTAGTGAAACCTAACTAGTTGAGCTTGAATTTTCAATAATAATTTAATATATGCACAAACAATAGTTATTGAACAAAAAAGTGTCCATGACAATAGGACCATTTTTCCATTTCAAATAAATTTCTTGTAAGATCATAAATTGTGTTTTCCAATAGACTCAACAATAATGGATTAACATTTTTAATACACTTCAAAGCAAATTTAAAGGTCTAGCATTTTTTAGTACAAGAATTTGAGACTTTACTTGGAATGATCACAAAAGTCTTGAAAACTTCTTAGCTGGTATCAATGCAATTTTATAACATGTTATGTATTCAATTTACATATTTAGTAAATATTTTTGAGAGTCTTGATTGCCAAATGTTCAATGTCAATAAATCCATGAAATGAAGGGTTTCACTATTAGAAATTTTGTCTTTTGCAACTTGTCTTATGTAATTAAAAAATGTCGCATGCAACTACACATGTCGCATGCAATTCCAAAATAATTACATGTGAGATTTTTAAGTTGCATAAGACAAGTTGCAAAAGACAAAATTTCTAGTAGTGTTTTTTGATGATATATTGATGAAAAACGTGTAACAAATAATAAACAAAGAAACGTGGCACATTAAAGTTGTGCATGATTTAGGTTGTTCATTAAAACATGATTTTTCTCACACTTGATTATAAATTAATTTACATGTCTTAATGAATGACTAATTAGGATCCAAAGTGCTCAGTTCAATTTCAACATTGCCATGGTTATTGGGCATAACATGATGAAACCTAAGAAGGTTTGAAAAATCCATCTCATGAATCCTTTTAGTTTCTTTTGAAACAACCTCCATATCCACCTCATTTAATAACATGGCTAACACATGTGACATCAATGGGCGTGTTGAGTTTTGATGTTTGCAAACATAATAATGCCATATCAATCACATGTGAAAATGAACTAGAAAATAATTGAAGTGTGATCTTCAACTCTTATAGTTGCATTGGAAGAAACATTCCAACTTATATACATAAACAATGTATCCATATTTCTTTGTTTAAAATACATGAAATAAGTAACATTGTTATGCTTTATTATAATTTGCATACTAGAACAAAGTAAATGTGAAATTGTAAAACATATGCGTGTGTCCATTTAGGGGAAAACATGAAGGTATCTATTGCCCAAATTGTGTCATTTGATACATGATTTTGAATTATGATAAATTGGAGTTGGACTACTCACAATGTTGAAATGAATAATTTTGAAAACAAAACCAAATTTAAGGAATACCCCTTTTTTATAGTTTTGTCCATAAAATGTGCTTATACTTAGTTTAGTATTGCATATTTAAGCCATGTCTTCACATTTTGGGTAGATAAATTAAAAAACATAGTTGTAAACCGTGTGGTATTATCTCTAGTTTATTTTGAAATGTTTTGTGTAGCCCAGCTAGGTTGGACACATAAGATCCCATGTGAAGCAAACACTAGAAGAAATTTGAAAATAAATGACTACAATTTTAGTTGTAAAAACAAAATTTTAGTCGTAATGGACACATGTGACTACAAACCCTATAGTCACCTTGGATAAGTGGCAAAAGAAAACTAGTTGCAAAAGACTCCACATGGCATGAAAGTGACATTAGTAATTGCATATCATTTGCGATTACAAAGATTTTTCATCCATTGACTAGTTGTAGGACTATGCAACTACATATATGACTACATAAAATACTAGGGAATATTTTTTAAATAATTAAATATAAATGGTTTAGTAGATTTTTAAATCACACTTATTAAGTAAATGATTTATATTTATATAAATAATGTAATATAATCATTTACATCATTGGTAATTTCATAAAATTTCAACCTATGGATTGTTGACACATGTCATTACCTAGGCTAGGCTAAAAACCTAATTTAGGTAGTGTTAATAGGTAGAAATATCTAGATTAAATAGTTCCATAGGCCTCCTAGTGACTACTAGTTACTAGTGGTAGACTTATTATCCCTTACCCAAGGGGTGAAGTTAATGGGATCAAATAGTTCAAGTTAATGAGTGGTTGGGGGTAATTCACCTAATCATCTAGAAGATTTTTAGAAGAGGATTAGGATAAAGGCCCCATTTTCTAATGGTTAATGTGGGCCTTGTGTGTGGTATGTGGGGAAGGGGAATAGAAGAAATGGGAGAGGATGAGGAGATTCATTAGAGATTTTTGGGAGATAGAAAACTTTCATTTGGAATGTGGAGAAGAATGGAGAAATAAGTATGTACCTTGTGTGTGATTTTAATGGAAGATGGTTGAAGGATTTGATCTTCTTATGTTGCATTGATGTTTTATTAAGTGTGGAAGGTAGAATTGTTTGGGTGATAAAAGTAGGATGCTTACATGAACTAGTACCTCTACATTTCTTTTAGGATAGAAAGTAAGGGGGTTGACCCCTAGGTGGTCTTTAGAGCCCTAAACTATTGGTTGCCATAAGAGGGTAGCAACCAGTCCATGGTGGTGGAAATCAAGGGTAACAAACTAATAAGTTATTTCTTGCACGATTGGAAGGCATCGCAATAGGCAGTAGGCAAAAGCTGTCGAGGGACAATAGTTGGTTGTAAACAATAGAGTGCAGAGGAGGCTTTGATGGCTGCAACTGGTAGGTAGAGCCACTAAAGAACTTGCAGACATGGGGAAGGGAGGGACAATAACGTGAGAAAGGTCTACAAACCCCCTAGGCAGTATCTAGGGGATGTAGAAAGTACTACAGACCCAATGAGAGTAACTACTCTCAATTTCTCTTCTTTCTCATCTTGTCCTCTTTCCATTCTACCCTCTACTCCTTAGATTATGATTAAGATTTGGTGATCATAAGGTGTAATTTGATGTTGGATGTAAAAATGCATTTTATTACTTCTTCTAAATTTTTTGCAAGGACTAAAGTCTGGTGGCCATTAGGTCATATTTGTAATTGAAAATCACATTGTTTGCACGGTGTAAATCGTGAATTGGTATTTTAGACTTTTGTAAATTTTAGAATTAACTAAATATGTGTTTATTAATGGCCACAAATTATGCAACCAAATGGGTGGAGGCCCGAACATTAAAGACAAATATTGCAATAGTAATAACAAAGTTTTTATATGAGTGTATTCTTACTAGATTACATATCAACCGCGGAGAGGAATTCAAGAGAAAAGTCATACAAATGACTTGATGAAGATGACAAAGTAGTACCACATCAAGTATCAATTCACGATAACACTCAGGTGTGTCGGACCATAGATAAATTAGACGAATCATCTGAAAAATCATCTAATTCAATTGATAAATCACATGATGATATGGTTGAATTAAAGAAGATTGTAGCATACCTGGTACAGATGATGAAAGATGAAGAAGGAGATGGCGATGATGACATTTGGATGAATAATGAAAATTAAAGTGCATTCGCACCATTGATCCAAAGTAATTGCTTCCACAAAAGCAAGGTCGTCATGAAAGGAACAAGGTGTGTGAATAAGACAAGTAATTCATGAAAAAATGGTGAGCCACCCTAAATGAAAAAAACATGAAGGAATGGAAGTTAAACATTTGAAGTTGCTCCAGAAAAAATTGGTTTTTTTTACGAATGTTGTAATATGAGTGAAGAAAGTGCAATAGAAAAAATATATAAACTTGCAAGAAAGAAAAAAGCATAGAAGGTTGCTAAATGTGAGAAATTGCAGAAAATTGAAGATGAACATTATGCGGTAGAAGTTCTTGCAAAATAGAAGGAATTCCAAAAGGAGTTGGAAAGGTTGGCTAGTAGCCCAATTTACAACATTGTGCTGCTAAGAGTAATTTTGCCTTTAGCATCATCATTGTCATCTGAATGCGAGGAAGGGAAATAATTCACAAAAAAATTCATTAAAGTGGTTAGATGTGTAAAGGATATTGAAACAACAACAAAACCACTACTGGAGAAGCTATGAAGGCAAGCAATAATGGCAACAGGACCTGGTGCAACAGCACATGAACTAGTTGATATATAGGATTCCAACAAAGAAGACAAAGAAGAAGGTGTTGGTGTGGTTCATAAAATTCTTGAAATAATAACAGACGTTGGTCAAACCACATAAAGTCCATAGATAATAGTGTAGCCATAGATGGTAAAACAACAAGTCATGATTCCATCATCATTTCAATCAAGCTTGGTAAACTTACCAATATCTATACTAGAAAATAAAAGAATTCAACATTGGAGGATGGATCAATAAACTTTGGCTAAAAGGGGCATTAAGATCCTGGATGGGAACAAATATTTCTTTCACTACATTAAAAAGATGGATATATGATTACATGACTACAAAATATTATTTATATAATATGTATATAGTATAGATTTTTGTATACAATATATTTGTAATTTCATATTAGTATTTAAATATATTTTTGCATATTGATTATATAAAATAATTATTCATTTGATTTAATTGTGAATTATTTATATATCGTATATGTACGGTTTGTATACAAATAATATCAAAACATATCATACAATACCAATGTTATACATTCAATATACATATGACCAATCAACATACCCCAATGTTGACCATAGTCAACATGGTCAAACTTGGTCAACAGGCAAGGATCAAAATTTGATCCTTGGACCTATTCCAAATGCTCCAAGGCTTTTGCCATCCACCTACCACATTAGATGTGAAACAACATACTCGTACAAGATTTACAATTTTTCAATGTGTGAATGTAAAAAAACACAAAGTTTAAATTTTATTTTATTTTTTCAATGTGCACCAACCAAAAATTCAAACAACAAAATTTGAACATAGAAAATCACTTTGATTTTCAAATTTTTTAACATATCCATTATGTTTCAATACATGATAAACTTAAATAAATAGATGTATAATTTAAATATAAAACCTAGAATTTATTTATTTTAGTTTTAATTTTAAAATATGAATATAATATAACATATTTGTATTTATATATATTATGTACCATACTATATACACATAACATAATTTTACACATAATTTATTAATCTACACATACATGCATGTGAATATTAATATGCATAAAATATATTTATATTATTATATTATTTTAATATATATACACATAATATAATAATATTTTTGAATAAAATTATAATTTTAAATTGTGTGAATTTTATTTAATTACATAATTTTGAAAGGTCATTTTATAAATTTAATATGTTGTAAATCTATGAAGCCTAAACCCATGGATAAATCTGATAAAACTTTGTTAAATTTGGCTAAAATAATATAAATTTTCTGAACTATGTTATTTTGGATTATTTTTAAAAAAATTAAATTAAGATATTTTGATTAAACTTGACCTGATTAAAATTAAAGTTGGTTAATTCTGGTTAATTTTGATTAGAATAAATAGGCTATTTTGTTTAAACTAGGATAAATTTTCTTATATTTTGATAAACTTGGGTGAATTTTTTTGAAGCTTGGTTAAATGAACATAAATTTAGCTAAACTAAATGATTTTGGCTAAATTTGGCTAAACCCAGAAATGTTTTAATTAAATTTGGTTAAATTCCTACTGAAATTGAGTAAATTTGGTTAAACCTAAAATTCTTTTAGTTAAAATTGGTTATCTATTTAGCTAAATTTGAATAAATTAGACTAAACTTGGATACTTAAATTAAATTTGGTTAAAATTGGTGAAATCAAGTTACATTAAACCACTTAAGCTAACCTAGTTAAACTTGGTTAAATTTGAATAAATTTGAATAAACTTGGTTTAAATTTATCAAATGAGGTCTTCAAAGGTATTTTGGTGGAATTACGGCCAAAATTAGGCTAAATTGAGCTAATTAATCTAAGTTTGGCTAGGTAAACTTGGTGAAATCTAAAGGTTGTTACAATTGGTACACTTGACTAAATCACAAACAAAATTTAGTTACATATATCAAAGTATGGTACATTAAGCTAAAATAGGATTAATTAGAATAAATAAGGTTATATGAAATAAACTTGGGGAAAATTATACTTAAGTAAGTTAAATTAGGTTACATTAGGATTAAATTAAATTAAATTGAATTGAATTAGGTTTAAATTAATTCATGTTAGAATATGTACTTAGGCCTATCTAAAGGCTATTTGTTAAGAATAATTTAAATCCACTTAAGCATATATTTAAAGGTTAATTGGGACTTAATATGTTTATCTAGGCCTATTTAAGGTCTACTTAACAAACCTTTTTATTTAGCTTATTTACTTTACCAAGCTTGTTTAACCTACCCATGTACATGTTTAACCTAGCTACCTTGTATGATTACTAGTCATGTAGTCGTAATATCATAATCATATGAGACTAAAAGTCCTATAATCATGCCTAAAATCACATATGATTGGGTCATATCATTCCATGAATAAGTTTGGACACTAGTCACAATGTGTCTTGGTCATGGATGCTATGTTTTGGTGTAGTGTTAACATGCACTAAACAAAGTTATTTTAAGCAAGTAGAAATACTAGAGGTGTGGAAACAAATGGGAAACATAGAAGAGGAATGGGTTAGTAAGATGGGGGTAGTCACATTATTAGCCATTGAATGGAAAGAACTAGACCATGATGTTTTAGAGGAATTCTTGAACACTTTTATCATGAAAGGCTATGAAATTTATTTTGGGAAGAAGAATATAGTGTATGTCATAAGAAAGTAACTAATAGCTAATGCTTTTGGTGTTTGTCAAAGTGATTATGTTGAGGATCCTGAGGGACAGGTTACCAAAGCCTTAGGTAGATGCATAATCAAATGGCTCACTTTTGTGACAAATTTAGTTTTTTTTCTCGGGTACCCTTTATTCAACTGCATATGGTAATAATATATCCTTAGATTTACTAATTGGGACTTGGATCCAAACTAACAACTTAATTATGAAGAAAACTATGTAGCTATTTATTGATAAAAAAAACTCATTTGCTAGTAGTAATGGACTTTTGAAGTAAAAAAATATGGACTAGTCATCTAATAAAAACATCACAAAATGGGAAATTTTATATTGATTCACATTCCAAATTTGTTATTGGGACTCAATATATGATGAAATACAAAATGATAAACTCATATTAGGAATCTTTTTTTTGAAAACCTTAACCATTTAGTAGTTAAAGACTTTTGAATGGTTAAAATTTGACCATATTATCATAAGTCCATATGAGCTACAATTTTTGTTTGCTTTTCAATTTCTTTGTCCCAAAACATATATTTTTGAAAGCTTTACATGGGTCATTATTCATATGGACCTTGTGGGTTTCCCTTTTAGGACTTTTAAATTAAAAAACAACATCAATTACATTAAATATAAATTTTCACATAGATTTGGGAAGGTTTGGAAGTGATTGAACATGTATTATTCAGATATTAAAACAATAATATTTAAAAAAAATAACAACCAAATCTATTTGAATTATTTTAAAGAATCTTGTATGGATTCATAGGGATTATAATTTTTACCATTTTTGAGCCATTTGAATGTGCATTCACCCCCTAAGCAGAAAAGTTGATGTATAGAGATGATATCAAACCCCCTTACACTAATGCAGAGTAGTGAAACGTAAAAAAATGCAAACTGCCAATTAATGTTAAATATCCTATAGTTATATATATGATTTATCAGAAGGAGAAGGTAAATTACATGAACAACAAGAATCATTAACGTTCATGAAGGTAGAAGATGGGATTGAAGTAGATTGGGCACATATCATATTCAATAATCTATGTGGTGAATTGGATAGATGGACCAAGATGTAGGAAAAAATGCAAACATGAAGAAAGTAGGAGGACAAGAAGGGAATTTGTCATTTGGCATTAGTTATAAAGAAATTGTTTAAGTATATACTTCAAGAAGCTATTGAGGTTACAATGAAAAAAACAATAGACATTTAGAAGAAATCCAAAAATTCTAAAAATGAATTGCAACAAGTTTTGGATAATAGAAAGGGAACAATAAGAGGATTTCCAAAATCCTTGCAGAAAAGGAAGAATGCATATGAAGCGAAAGAAGGATCATAACAAAGAAGAAAGTTGGGAAAGGATGTTAGGCTTCAAAAAGTAATGAGTGGAAGTACCAAACCACTAGGGGTTGCAATTCTAGGAGTAGTCATTAAACAAAACTAGAGAGACATCAAGGCTTAAAACAAGAGCAAGGAAGGAGGCAATAGTCACAACAGATTAAATCAAAACAAAGCAAATCACTTCAAATAACAGTAACATTATAAGAGCAAAATGAACAAATGTAGTATGATGTAGTGGATGATTTGTATGAATTCCATGTTCAAATGGTAATCCATTAGGAGATTCCAATGGAAGAACCATTTCCACAATCACAGATGGAACAATAGCTTTTACATTCATTTTAGGAACAATAGATGGAGGTACTAGCATCAACAGTGCATGATTTACACCACCTGCCATAGTGTTGCCACAAAGTAGATTAAGATCAATAGAAAGGCAAGGGTTGGATATGGATCTGGGATTGCAAATGTGGGATAAGGGACTGTCATTAGAGGATGCATCTAAAAAGGAGATGTCCACCATAGATTTTAAGACCAAAATTTGTGGAGGAGTTGGCAGAAAAAGTATTGGGCAATAATAAAACTGTTAAAATGTTTCAAGCAATGGTGATTGTGAGTCTAAGGATGGGTAATATGGGTATGGAAATTAAATCATTCAAAACCAAATTAATTAAAATGGAAAAAAAGAAATAGGGATTGTAGAAATAAATCAAGAAGGAACGACAAGGATATGAGGTGTACAAATAGTGTATCCAAACTTGGAACAAATAAAATAAGCAGATGGAGGAGAAAGTTAATGTGAAGATGCTACAACTAACCATAGAGAATAAGGAGATGAAATGGAAGCTCATGCACTTTCTAGAATTATAAAAGGAATGCATGGAGTTGAGGCAAAAGGAAGAAAAATGGATTGAAATAGACGATGCATATCAAAAAACATTAATATAATATAAGCATAAGGTTGAAGGCTTGGAAAGAGAGAAGCAACTGTGGCTACAAGAATATGAAACTAGAAAATAAACAATGGACAAGATGATAATACAAATTTTGCAATTAAATAACATGGTGGCAACAAAGGAGTTCAATAAGCAAAATGCAGATAAAGATAAGGAGCAAGCAATTATAGAGGTAAATGAATTGAAGCAGGAAATTCACAAAACCAAGGCCAAACTAGATCATTTGTTGGAGAGGAGGAAGGACTTGGACCTAACATATGTTAAAAAAACAATTAAAGGAATATGATGACTTGGTATGGTGTTATTCAATATTACATATTAAACAACAAATGGATGATTTCAATGCTAAGCCTGATGAGTGATGGGAATTGGCAAAACTTCAGTTCCAAAAAGAGATGCAGAAATTTTTTGCTACACATAGAAGGGATGAGGTTGTTTATAGAAGACATTTATTTGCCTTCCAGAAAGCCTTTCAAGATTTCATTTATCGGAATCCAGATAGTACAAGATTGCTTAGTCCACTACATGAGGAGGAAGTTGAGTACAATCAAACAATTAAGGACATAAAACAAGAACAACCACAAAAATTGAAGGTTGGAAGACATGACACTTTAACTAAGGTATTTGAGGAGCAAACACATATAGCTTCACAGTCGGAGATAATAACCATAATTAATGATATTAGCACATAGAAGGAGCCAATTGAAGCTAGGGAGTAAGTAATGGAGTATACACAACAACAAGTTCAAGAAGGTGTAATAGCACCACTACTTGATAATTTAATTTTCTAAGTGAATACAGAAGTTGAGGCTTGTACATAAGCACAAAGTGAAGTGCAGGTAGTAATACCAAGAATTTAAAAATAATAGACCAAGCCACAAATGACTAACACAATGATTTGAAAAACAATTTTTTTACTAAAACAAACATTTCGAAAATGGAATCCAAAATGAAAAGAAGGCAATGTTACCTAATGTATGGCAAGGATGAACCAAAACATAGTAGATTAGGAGGATGGTAGGGATTAATTGAGGTGGTGAAGGAATTTGATAGGATTAAGATTGTTGAACATTTTTATTTTTGAATTACTTTTGGACAGAATTGATATAAAATGAGGTTTTGGAAATTGTTGAAGTTTGGGAGTTGTTTTTGTTTCACACATGGAGTGTGGAAAAAAGTTGCTAGAGTTAAACAAAGACACAATTTTGAGTCCAAAATTCTATTGGTATTGAAAACCATAGATTTTTCATGTTTTTAGTTCTAATTTTTATTTTCTAAACTAGAGATTGTTGATATGTTCAATTTGGAGTTAAGAGATAAGTATATATTTGATGAAAAAA
>Ga0116229_10015335_pt1 | contig 10464 bp, 9 predicted proteins | sample S1TSphgellanicum_3_FD_87313 | JGI IMG/M metagenome (GOLD analysis project Ga0116229, IMG submission 87313) | Host-associated microbial communities from peat moss isolated from Minnesota, USA - S1T2_Fc - Sphagnum magellanicum MG | ecosystem: Host-associated > Plants > Peat moss > Unclassified...
AACTTTTAGATTATCTACACCTCCATGAATAACTCTTGCATTTTACTATCTACAAGAAGTATAACCATCTTAATGCAACCACATAAAATATAGTTAAAGCCATGAGAAGAAAATTGTATATGATAGCTAACTTCCACCCTAGTAGTTGGCACAAGAGATAAAACCATAAAAAACTACCTTCAAAAACAATCTCTAACAAAAAAACCATTTATTAGCAAAAACAATTCTCACGAAAAACATATAACAAACAAAAGAGAACCTAAAATAAGCTTGCAACTTTGCTTTTAAAACCAAAAGATAATGAGAAAAAACCCAACTTAGGGCCAACATGAGAACCACACACATTGATAACAATTGATAACCTAACTCAACTCTAAAACAAAGGAAAAAACTGCAAAAATACAGATAATGAGAATGTAAAAAGTTTAAGCCTAAACATTTTAGTTTTATTGTTTTCTTAGAACATAAAATTTTGTCAAGTGCATCTGTGCCACTAGGAAGTAGCAATCTAAAATTGCAAAGATGAAATAAATCACTTCAACCTTCTAACATTAGAAAACAAACATTTCTCCCATGAAAACTTTCTCTTCATGACCATGAATGAACTAAGGCCATTCCATTGAAACAAAAATGACTTGGATGTTACCTATGTAGCATTATAAAAAAGTCCAAAGTCATAAACAACACCCCCATTTTCTATCTTCTCCCCCATACCCATGACTAAAAGCTTATTACAACTGTTTGAATGCACTTCCACAAAATTCCAACACAACAATGATGTGATAGGTTAATGCTCTTGAGATCATAATTTGCCTATTAGTGTTTGTCCTTGTTCCCATGTAAGACTCCTTCCTAACAAAATTTTATGCCATTGCACTCCTTATTTCAATGTCTTGAACTTTAAATCAATGTGTTGTTATTAGTTTTAGTTGGGTGTTATGTAAATGGAACCAAACCCAATCTTAAATTGAACTAGATTCCAATTTTTTTGGAGGTATCTAAAACCATAGGTTTTATAAATATAGAAAACCATTTTCAAAATTGCACTAGAGGTTATACCAACCCCATTGGACCCCTCCTTTTAAAATGGCGAGAAAAAAATGTTTTATGTGGAAGCCTAGGGAGGTTGCTCTATGTATATTTTAGGAAGCACATGAAATAAATGGACATTTTAAAAGTCTGTTGTGAAATAATGACATATTCTAAATTTGTTCTAAGTATATTTTCATAATGAATTATAAACATCATATGTACATTGAAGTAAATTATAACTTATATATTTTTTCAATAATTTGCACCTTGTACTTTTTTGCATGTCATTTGGAATAAAATAGAAATGACCTTTCCAAGTGCGGACGATAAAACACTAAGGTGGGGGCTTTCCCAAAATAAGGGGCTTAGGACCAAGTGAGAGTGCATTCTAGCCCTTCATTTTGGAAAAGTCCCAATGCACATGTGAACTTTACTCACCATAAAGCACCAAGTGAATGTTACTATGAATCTAAAAATAGGCAGATCACAAGTGATAGGAAGGGGAAGGTTTCTATGCATGCTCCTTAAAAATGGGAAAGATCTTAAGCCTATAGGGGGTGTAAAATAATTGTCTTTTCTAGGAAAGATAATTCACATATATAAGGTGCCCTCCAAATACACTAGGAAATCTCCCAAACCACTTTACATCAAAATAATTAATTTTGATGGATCCAAATGTCATCTTATTTTGGATTGTTAAGTCGTCATCGAGACCAACTACCTTTATTATTGTAGATGTTGAAATAAGTTAGATAAAAGGTGGGGCAAACTTTCATAGTTGGGTAGTTGAAAGCTTTGCTATGGCTTTTCACGTGCCTATAATGGAAAAAAAAAATCAACTTATAAATGGTACTAATAGTGGTTTTCAAATTTTGTAATATGTTTAGTGAATTGTTGTATCTTGACTCATGATAGGTTTTGTTTAATTTTTCATGGATTTCAATTCATTGACAATGGCATGTTATGTAATTTTCAAGTCAACATTTGCCTCTGATTAATATGTATATCTTGTCTAATATTTGGAACTCCAATGATTCCCACGATTCTTTTATAAGAGCAAGTCCACCCATGCCCCCTACTTGGGCATGTATTTGTGTGTAATGCATCCAACAAACAATGTAAATTATTTCCTATTCGAAGGGTTTTTTTCCATCAATTTTGTGATGCAGCCAAACTAACAGTCCTTAGCCATAGGGTATAAGCGTCCTTGGATGGATCCACTAGGAACTATTTCAAGGAATGGTAAAACCAATATAACTATTAAAATAATAATTTTGATCCCTTTCCTTTGAATGTTTTCATAACCATAAATTTATTTTCTCTCATGTTTATCCATTGCATGCCAACATATATGATCTTAAGTGTTCAATGGAATCAAAGAAGTGAGAATTATGGCAATTTTGATTTCCTAATTGCAATGGCCTTTTTAAGAATCACCTTTTGCAACTTTGGAAATTCATAAATAAACTATACCTACTCAATAAATTACATAATAATAATAAACTGAATAAAATACCTTTTGAAAATTGTATCAAAATTTTAAAAAACCAAAACATGTTTCCTAAGTTTGTTCTGTTTTGTTCATGTTCAATTTTGTTTGCTATAATCATTATTTTCTATTGAAATTAATGTACTTTTTTTAATAAAGCAAAATCCTTAAAATAAATATGTGGACAATAAAATCTCATGTTTACTTGTCCAAAAAAAATATTGGCACAAGTTGATGAAATTTACAAACCCATTTAACATCAAAATCTAAAAAATAGTTGTGAACACAAAATCCAATATCTATGTTCTATTCATCTAACGAATGACAAAGCACTATTCATTTACAAGTTTTGCTTCATCCTATAATAATATATTTCAACCAAACAAAAAAATCCCAACAAATTTACATTTCAAAAAAAGAAAAACAAAACATGTAAAGTAGTACCAAACCAATTATTATTTTATACATCATCCCATTTGTCCATATAACATTATTATAATTTTATCACATTTTATGCCTTCAATGTTTACATGTAAATTATCATCTTAGAAAAAATTTACACAAATTTAAGTGAAATTCTTATCTAATTGTTTTGACTTCTCATGAAAGAAATTTTCCACTAGAAATACAACAATCCTATAAAATAATCTTCCCATGAAGATCATGGGTGAATATTAACTCACTGGAAGAAACTTTGATTCAACCAATTGAACTTGATGTGATGGTGTAAGTCCTTACAATGGAACATTGGATCTTCATTGTCATTGCAACAACAAAAATCATTTTTCAAGCAACATATATAGTACAAAAACAATTAAGGATCCCTTTGAAACACAACTTCCCAAGATTGGGTCATTGTAGAAAGATGTCCATTTTGTAATAATCTAATGGTTATTAGAAATCACATTGTCACTTTTTTTCTTACAAGTGGTTATTGGTTCAATTCACCATCACTAGGTCATTTAGTATGTTATTGAAAATAAATCAATGTAGTGTTTGTTCTTGGGGAACTTATCATTAAATTTCAAGTTAAAATACACAGCTTATGTCTTTATGAGAAATGAAATTGAAAATAAAAATTGAAATTTGCCCCAAAACAACTTTTTGACAAGGTCTAAGTAGTCACCTTCTAAAACTAGTTGGTGAAAAGATAATCACATCAAGTTCTCCATTGTTTTCATTAATTGCCATATTTTTATGTAAATAATTTGTTTATTTGCCACATGTTTCTTTATATGAATGGGGTTGGTTCCCCCCTATTTGTGTTTACATATATCTTGTTAAGGCATCAACTATATCATTAAAACAAGAATTTATACATCATAAGGACATTGATCACCATAATTACACTTTCAAAAGTTACGTAGCCTTTACTTGTAGTACTTACTATACAATGTAACCATTTGTGTTACTATACTCATGAAGATTATTTTTAAATTAAGAAATTATTTGAGTTTTAAGATGTTATAACAATATTTTTTTGAAAGAAAAAATTACAAAGTAATTATATGAAATAGTGGGCAATGTCACAAATATCCTTTCTTTCCCTAGTTGATTTGTTGAAACTAATTTTCTAGTTTTAGATTTGTTGTAATGAATGAAGATGTACTTTTTCATTCGTATAACATGGCCATGTGTTATATCATGATTATTGATCATTTGAAAAAATAACCAAGTATATATTGTAAGACATTAATCACTACTTGAATTGTAATAACATCTATTATTGAAAAATCTTGATTCATCTTTTGTTTCATTTGTCCAAAAAAAAGTTGGATTGATTACACATATAAAAATGTATAAGACTTCAAAAATAACTATGTGAAAAGAAGGTGCTGAATCAATTAATAACAATGTGGAAACTAAAAAGTCATGTCATTATCAATGGATGAACACAATTTAAAATTATAAGAATTCATTTGTAATTAAATCCTTTATTAGTGAAATTAGTTATTAAATAGGTTATAAAATGAAGTTAGGTAGTATAAATATTTGAATAAACCTATTCTTATGAAGGCAAAACCACATCTTGAAAGGTGATTCAACTGTTCCATGTTGTTCTCTATAATCAAGAAAAAGGTCAAATTTCAATAATAATGTTGTAAATTTTTGCTTAAACGAGTCGTTCTAATTTGACACATTATAAATTTGCAATATAATTTTTAAGTACAAAAAGAACAAATCACTACTACAAAATGTGGGTGCAATTCATTAGTCCCATTTAGTGAACTAGTGAATCCATTGGATATCCATTAAATGAGACTAGTGAATTCACTCAAAATCTAGTGAAAACATTTAGTGAAGAGGGATGCATTTTGTTGTAGTGAATTCAAACTCCTTTGAAATGATATCTTGATGTTTTTGCTTTTTAAATCACGTTTTTGAGGTAAAAAAATGTAACAGTCACATTAACCATGGGTTTATTTAAAACATTAACATCATAATATCAAATGTTAATGATAACATTGTAGTTATGATTACAATGAAAATCAAGATGGTCTTGTAAGAAATAATGTCCCCCATATTGGATGCTAAGGAGGTTAACTCAAGGACAACATATGTAGAAATATTTAAAAGTTTATTTTCACATATTGGTTAATTGTGGTGATTATAAGCAAACAATATTGAATAAGAGTTTGAAAACTTCACATGGAAAATGGAAGGACTTGGAAATCAACACACAAATAAGGTTAAATGACTATAAAACTAGTAAAGTGTCCATACTGTAAGATGAATACCATAGTACCTTTATCATTTCAAAATATTTCAGGTGAATATTTTTTATTTGTTCATTTTTTCATTTCAGCTTTACAATCACAAATTTCCTAAAAATTGAGATGTAGTAAAAGTGAAAAAATAATATTATTACAAATAGGTGTTTATGGTAGCTAGGTAGGTACTAATAAGTAATTTACATAAGTACTAATGCACACTAGTTTTCATCTTCATGGTGTGAGAATCCCAAGTCAAAATGTGACATAAACGACAAACATTTAATGATTTGGTCATTCAAATTGTCGCCCACATATAGCCCTATGGCAACATTCTTTCCCAAAAACTTTAAAACTATTTCAATTTGACAATTTGTTGTTGCGAAAATAAACCATTTTCATTAGATTTTGAAGACAAAATTGATTGGACCAAAGTTATTGTTTAAGGTGATCCATAAATTTCAACACTTTCAAATTAGGTTTTTTGGAACTTTCGATAGGGTGACTAATAATTATAAAATTTTTTGGATTGAATTATTATTATTTTAATTATGGCCAAAATGGTAAAGGTACTATAGTAGGTGTTGGAATAATTTGAAATATTCCAATCTACATTGGCCATGCTTCTAGTATAGGGTATGTGGATCTATTAAAAAAATTACCCATATCATTTCAACCTTTATGGCCATATAGTTGGGAATCACACCAATTTGACTTAATTGTTTTTACATGACATTTTTTTATACTAAAAGATGTGAGAATATGCATGGATAAGGAAAAGGAAAATCTTCATTTTTTATCATTGTTAAAAACAAAAGTTCAAATCAATTTTAAACTAAAAAAATCAAATGAATCATATACATGTTAAACAATCCTAATGTGCATGTAATAACATTAAGGTGGGATATTTTAAAATGCCATTTGACCACAAATTTCCAAACTTTGAAAAGGTGGAGTTAAAATTTGTCCCCAATGGCGTTCAAAACCATTATAAACACACCAACCCCACCATTGATCCTTTTAAGTTTTGAAAAAAGTTGTGAGTTACCAAACTTAACATGTTTTTTCCCTACAAGCTAGGTCAACAATGGACCCCAAGCATGAGCAAATCCCCAAACCCAAACACATACAAAATTGATCCCTCACCCCACACACACCTTTCCCCACATAATTTTCTCTTAAACTATTATCCAAACATTTGCAATGAATTTTCACTTTCTAGAGTTCTAGCTTTGAAACTTTATTTGGGGGAGTCCTTGTAAAAGCTAGTCTACAAGGGGGAAAATATCACTGGGTGGTACCACTAGGAACCACATCAAAAAATTCCTTGGCTAATAAAATTGGTCAAATAGTATTCATGACCCCTTTTTTGAAAATGTTGTTACAATTGTAAATTTATTTCTTTTCGTGTTTATCCATCACATGCCAAATTATATGGTCTAAAATTTTCATTGGAATAAAAAAAACATGGGAATTACTACAAGTTGTTTCCTTAATTGTAATGACCTTTTTTATAATTACATTCCTAAACTTTAAAAAATCATAATTAATATATACCTGCTCAATTAATTGCATTCAAAGTAACCAAATAAAATACCATGAAATGTACTTTATAAAATGATTTCCCAAGAAAAAATCAAAACATGTTTTAAACTTCATGTGTTCCTAACCAAAACATTCAAGGAAAGGAAACATTGTTACACTCTTGAAAATCATGATTTGAATAATACTAAACTTGTTTAAATATTGGTAAATTTTCTAGTAAAAAACCATGAAAATTTAATGATTTTTTTGGGTAACAAACCTATTTTCATTATGAAAAAAGTCAGGACAAATTGCCATTTTTGGTGAGCATTTGCATGTTGCTCACATATTCATCATGAAAATCAATAACTTTTTTGAAATTTTCCAAGATTTAGTGTATTAAGTAATGCTTTCAAATCTCCTTCTTTGGTGCCTTCAAAGCCTTGTACACCATTTTTGTTGTGTTGTCATTTGCAACATGAATTTGGACATTAGATTGCATGGATGAATTAGATGATGATGAATCTTCATCTTTAGTATCACCCAAATTAGCCCCAAACAAATTTGGTTATGTATATGTGTTCTTTGCTTGGGATATTTTTGAATTTTTACACACAAAAATTCATAATGGTTTAGGTGAAAGCACACTAAGGGTGAATCACTTTTGATCAATAAAATTGATGTATAACGATTATCATAATACATAATAAGTTAACATTTTGATGGCATCCTTTGGCAATCCTAAACACCTACAAAAAACTTTAAATGTGCATGACAACATTTTGGGACTCAAAGTTAATATTGATTCAATGGTTAGATTAAGAGGATTGAATACAATCAATGTACACAAAGTACACAACATACAATTTTTTGATGGCCATAGGACCTCATGTTTAATAGTTCACAAAACACTATTAAAACAAAAAAAACTAAAATAATAATGCAATGCTCAACTATAAAATCTACTCTTTCATCTATATTGGGTTTTAAAAAAAAGATGTTAATATGCATTCATTGCTCAAAAAGTGACAAAAAAACACATTTTTGGAATGGATTTTTAGTCAAATTTTAACTTGGATTGTATGTTTTGGTCATTGGCCACTAAAAAAGCTAAAAAAGGTGAGAAAAAAGTGTATGATGTACCCCATGTTCTAATTAATATCAATCACACTATCATCACACTTTGTTAAACAAACTAAATGAATCAAGCAAAAGCCACAATTCTACCAATTGTATTTTCCACTTCAAATATCCCCACAATCACATAGGTGGGCTTGCATTTGCATGTATGGTTAATGAGGTTGAGAATTGTGGTAAATGTGTTGTACTTAGTAAGTGACATCTAAAGACAAAAAAAAAAGTTGTGCATGTAACACAAGAAATAAGAGATGGGAAAACATATTTATCCTTGGTTTTTGTCACAAGATTCAATAACGTTTCATTCACTAGCTCTTGTTGAGATGGAAATTGTATACATCCACATTGACCAAAAAAACCTAGATGCCTTAGCCATTGAATTTCAATAGATGATAAATGAAAATATCCTAAGTTGCAATGTAGAAAATAAAGTCTTTCAAGAAAGCATGGGCAAGAGTCAAATTTGTTCTAAGGACTTTGGCTAATGTAAAAAAATTCTTTGGTCTAAGGAGGGACAACTTTGGACTTTTCTTTGATGATTGTCTTTGTTTGACAACTTCTACCATTATTTACATTAGAAACAATCCTCGTCTCCTATACTCCTTTGAATGTTCAATATATATTTGTTTTTTCAAATAGCTTGTGCCATGCTATTTGTTATAGCTCATAAGCCCCTTGCTCTTGAACACTTGGGAAAATCCCCTAACCTCAATTTGCGTTAAGGCACGGTGGCACAAAACACATTGCATTATTTGTGGATTGCAAAAATTTATTGCAACAACATCATTAACAAATTAAAAAAAGCCAAATACTAATAGATGTGGTGAAAAGGATACCACAAATTTCAATTGGCTTAGAACTAAGGAATGAAAAGCACCCAAGCTACCCTACATGTTAAGATTAGACACCTTTTGTCATCCAATTCGAGTGTTAATCAATGATAGATACTCATGGCCATCATGTTCATTTAGCATTGCTTATGCACTGAGTGTTGCACTTGTTGATGCCATTGGGTTTATATATATCTCCTTTCAACTGCATGCACAAAACGCTAGCAAATGCATGAAATGCTTAACCCAACATGAAAACCGTGCATGAGATTAGCACTGCAACATCTAACCAGAAGTGAGAGCAAACGTGACACAAATGTGATTTACTTGATAGAAGTAGGAGAAGCAAGATGCTTACTTCAAAAGCATGGAGAGGAAGACCATAATTACTAACCACAGGCCACATGGAACAACTAACTTGATTTGCAACAACTAAATTGCAACACATTAAACACTAAAGAGATGGTTCCCAAGTAAGGTTCATAAGGCAGTTCTAAAGATATGCTACAGGTTTGAGTCTAGATCTTGATACTTGAATCCAAAACCACTGGTTCTAAGTTCTAACAAGTGGATCTGGGTATCTGCACAACACTGACATTACCCCACCAAAGCTTTGCTTGATGGTCCCCACAATGGTTGTTTACAGAAGCTCTTAGCTTTGTTCATAATGCTAGAGAGTACATTAATTCATAACGTATGCCACACAAAAAAACAATTTGATGAAGGATGCTGAGATATGACTTGCAAGCAAGTGCAGTATCAATCTCTAGTATTTGCTTCTTGGGGAGCATTTGGCTTCTTGCCAATGCTGGTGAATTCACTAATTATATATGCAGTTTCAAAAGCTTAAGAGAATAAGTGATACAGTGTTATCAGCACAGCATGACAAGCTTCAAGTAAGATTGTATGTGCACAAAGATTACAAATTACTCATAAAAGATTTCATTTCTTTCCCTTGCTACAACTTTTCATCCTCATACTTTTTGTTGATTACTTTGGGATGAATAGCATGTAAGGAAATATAATTTTTTTTGCAAACTTGGTGTAAATTGATTTCTGGATGAATCAGAATTTATCCAAGTGCTACAGAAATATGCTGTTCTGGAAATATGCTTTTGACCAACTTGATTTCTTTTGTACAATTCTACAACCATTCCTGGCTTTATCTTCCAGAATTGAACTTGCAAATTCTCATTGCAAAGAGAGTTCAAAAACAGGATCCATGTATTACAGTGTTACATACTCTTTAGATTGCTTGAGCTTCAAACTGTTCTTGATCACCATTTGATTGATGAGAAGCAACTTATGTCACAAAAGGCTTTTTACTACTAAAAAACAGAGGGTTGTTTCACAATTCCAGATTCTAAACTGTTTATAATCCCAACATTGCCTACTAATTCTGATGTCCACTATTGCAATTTAGAACGAGTTTAAAATTGGAATTATTATTAACAGAATCCTATATAATAGAAGACTAGAGAGACTGTCCTGGAGCTGCATTTTTTGTTTGCAGCACAATATTCCCTGCTTTCCACCTCATGTACACTTTCAAGGACATGTACAAATTAGCATCTCAGATAATAAGACAAATCAGAAATTGAATGCCACAGAATTTGATTTTTTTCTGTATCTGCAGCACATCCCATACATTCAAAAAAAAATGAAAAAAAAAAAAAAAAAAAAGGGAAAAACAGATCAAGAAGGGGGAGGAGGCACAGAAATTTAAAAAAAAAAAAAAAAA
>Ga0116229_10015336_pt1 | contig 10463 bp, 8 predicted proteins | sample S1TSphgellanicum_3_FD_87313 | JGI IMG/M metagenome (GOLD analysis project Ga0116229, IMG submission 87313) | Host-associated microbial communities from peat moss isolated from Minnesota, USA - S1T2_Fc - Sphagnum magellanicum MG | ecosystem: Host-associated > Plants > Peat moss > Unclassified...
TGGGCGTTCGCGCAACGCATTTGCGGCGTTTGCACGCTGGTCCATGGATTGGCCTCTGTGCGCGCGGTGGAGGATGCGCTGGGCGTGCAGGTGCCGGAAAATGGCGCCCTGATCCGCGACCTGATGGCCGGTGCGCAGTTGCTGCAGGACCATGTTATCCATTTCTATCACTTGCAGGCGCTCGACTGGGTCAACCCAATTCACGCGCTGGCCGCAGACCCGGCGAAAGCTGCCCAAGCGGCGGCAGCCATCGGTTACCGGGAGACGTCGCGCGATTATTTTGCACAGGCGCAGATACGGCTGAGGGATCTGGTGGAGTCCGGCCAGCTCGGCATTTTCGCCAATGGTTTTTGGGACCATCCGGGCTATCTGCTGGCGCCGGAAGTCGATCTGATCGCGCTGACCCATTACCTCGAAGCGTTGGCCTGGCAAAGGGAAATCGGCGAACTGCTCGCCATATTCGGGGGCAAGAACCCGCACCCCAATGTGGCGGTGGGTGGCGCGCCTTGCGCGATTTCCGCAGGCAATAGCTTGCCCGGCGGTGGGGATGCCACCGCCGTTTCGATGACCGGCCTGATCCGTGTGGGCCAGCTGATCGAGACGATGCGCGGCTTTGTCGATGGGGTTTATCTGCCGGACCTGATCGCCATTGGTGGCGGCTACAAGGATTGGTTCAGCCGCGGGGAGAATGTGCGCAATTTTCTCACCTACGGGGATTTCGAAGGGTCGTCTGCCGGTAACGGATTTGGCGTTCCGCGCGGCGTGGTGCTGGATCGCGACCTGTCACGGATTCTGCCGGTGGATTTGCAGGACCCGGCACAAATCCAGGAATACGTTGCACATTCGTGGTATCACTATGGCGCGGGCAAGGCGGCTGGTTTGCATCCCTATAACGGCGAAACGTTGCTGGACTATACTGGGCCGAAACCACCTTTCGCGCAGCTGGATGGCGCGCAGACCTATTCCTGGGTGAAGGCGCCGCGTTGGCGCGGCCACGCCATGGAAACAGGGCCGCTCGCCAGGCTGGTGATGCTGCATGCGGCGGAGAACGCACCGGCGAAGGCACTCACGGCCCAAACGCTGGCACGGCTTGGGTTGCCGTTCGAGGCCATCTATTCAACCTTCGGGCGGATTCTGGCACGCGGGCTTGAGAGCAAGCTGCTGGTGGATCGCATGGCGGGGTGGCACGCCCGGCTGATGGCCAATATCGAGCGCGGCGATTTGCGGACATTCAATGATGCGAAATGGGCGCCGGAAAGCTGGCCGCGTCACGCGCGGGGGATCGGCACCATCGAAAGCCCACGCGGCGCATTGGCGCACTGGATCATCATCGATGATGGTGTGATCACGAACTACCAGGCAGTGGTGCCAACCACGTGGAATGCCGGCCCGAAGGATGACAAGGGTCAGCCCGGGCCTTACGAGGCTGCGTTGCTCCAAAATCATCGCCTGGCTATTCCCGATCAGCCGCTTGAGGTGCTTCGCACGATACACAGTTTTGATCCGTGCATGGCGTGTGCTGCGCATGTTTTGGGGCCGGCGGGCGAGGAGGTGGTGCGGGTGAAAATCAGATAAGGAAGAACTTCTTTTTTGAAAAAAAGAAGCAAAAAACTTTTATTCTCCGGTGCTTCCGGCGAGGGAATGGCCAGGGCCAAATGGGTGGGACCGCGTGGGGAACAAAAGTTTTTTGGTTCTTTTTTTAAAAAAAAACTTTTTCCCTGTCTTTCACATCGCCCTCGTGTGCACGCCATCGGCAGTCACATGATGCACAAGGCAGCCAAAATGCGCGGGCGGTTCCGAGCGATGCCATGGCCGCTGGATCAATACGCGATGCATATCCTCGTATCCCGCAGCGCGCCTTGCGGCGATCGATTCGCGCGAGAATTCGGCATCGCTCGAGGGGATCTGATCTTCGCCGGGATGATAGGTGATGTGAACGATATCGAGCCGGTCAGCGGATGGCGCGGCGCCAAGTTGCTGAAGCATCTGCTGTGCTTTCCGTAGCTTAACCTTGGCGACCATGGCTGAAACATGGGTTGGCGTGACGCTCGCGTACTGGATCTGTTTGGCGCGCCAAGCAACGGCTTGCATTGTGTCGGGCGCTTTTCCGGCCGCACTCCATAGATCGATGACGAAAACGACGCTGTGGCCGGATGGCATATCATCCACAACGGCCTGAAGCGGCGAGTTCGAGATGCAGCCGCCATCCCAATATGGCTTGCCGTCTATCATCGTGGCAGGAAAGCCGGGCGGCAGGGAGCCGCTTGCGATAACATGCCGGGCTGCGAATGTACCGGGCATCCGGTGTGTGTCGAAGAATGCCAACTCCCCTGTCTCCACATTCGTGGCACCAACGGAAAGCCGTGTTTTCGCCCGGTTCAGCAGGCCGAAATCAACCACCTCGGCAAGCGTGCCATAGAGCGGTGTGGTGTCATAAAAGCTTGTCGCAGCCACGCCTGGCTGGGCGAAATAGGGGCTGATAGGCCGCGGCGAGAAGAAGCCCGGCTGGCCGAGTGTAAGTGCCTCGGCGAAGCTCACCGCATGTTCCCAGGTTCGCACCGCAGTTCTACGGCTGTGCGGCAGGATCGAGGGGCGGGAAATGGTGTGCCAGAACGCTTCAAGCTTTTCCACGCGCCGCTCAGGCGCATTGCCGGCGATGATGGCGCCGTTGATGGCGCCCATGGAGATCCCGCACACCCAGTCTGGTTCGAACGGATGCTCGCGCAGGGCTTCAAAAGCGCCGATATGGTAGGCCGCCATGGCGCCCCCGCCTTGCAAAACGAGGATGCAAACCGGTTTGGGCTCTGGCAGCGCATTCGGCATCTATTTTACCGGCCGTTGAAGGCTGGCTTCCGCTTTGCCAGGAAAGCGCCTGTCCCTTCCTTGCGGTCTTCCGTCGCAGCGCAAACGGCGAACAAGGCAGCTTCGAGCGTGCAGCCATTGGCCTGGCTGGAGTCCATGCCGCGATTCACCGCGTCGAGGGCGAGGCGAAGTGCCAGGGGTGCATTATGTGTCATTGAAGCCAGCATAGACTCGGCGCGCGCCAGCAGGGAAGCCGGAGGAACGACTTCATTGACGAGCCCGATGCGCAGCGCCTCCTGGGCGTCGATGCTTCGGCCAGAGAGGATCATGTGCAGGGCGCGGCCTTTGCCGACGAGCCGCGGCAGCCTTTGTGTGCCGCCATAGCCGGGAATAAGGCCAAGTGTTACTTCCGGCTGCCCGAACTTCGCGGTCTCGCCGGCGATCCGCACCGTGCACGCCATGGCGAGTTCGCAGCCGCCGCCAAGCGCATAGCCGTTCACAGCGGCAATCACCGGCTTGCCGAGGCCTTCGATCGCATCCATCAGTGCATGGCCCTGCCGCGCCAGCGCCCGGGCCTCGATCGGCCTTAACACCGCAAGCTCCTTGATGTCCGCGCCGGCCGCGAAAGCCTTTTCGCCGGCGCCCGTCAGGATCAGGCCCGCTATATCGCCGTCGAGGCTGGCCTGATCGAACACCTTTGCCAGCTCGGTCAGCATTTGCCGGTTCAGTGCGTTCAGCACCTCCGGGCGGTTGAGCGTGATCACCGCAACCCGGTTGCGCTTTTCGTAGGTGAGCGTTTGAAGCGTCGGGTTCTCTGTCATCGTTAGTGCTTTATCAGCCAGCCGGGCAGTTTCACTGTTGCAACGCCGTCAACCACCACCTCGCCGGTCTGCTTCTTCATGATGCAATTGATTTTAGCGACATGCTTGGGCAGCAGCGCCGTGATCGTCACTTCGAGCGAGACCGTATCGTTGATGAACACCGGCGCATGGAAATTTACCAGCTGACTGAGATAAATCGTGCCAATGCCGGGCATGTTGTCGCCGAGCACCTTGGAAATCATGCCGAACAGGGTGCCGCCATGCGCGATCCGCTGGCCGAATATGGTGGTTTTGGCGAAGGCCTCATCAACATGGATTCTGTTATGATCCCCGGTGACGTCGGCGTAGCCGCGCACCAGCTTGTCATCGACAATCTGTTTGTAGAGATATTTGTCTCCCACCGCGAATTCGTGCGCGGGAGATAATTGAACGGGGGAGTCCATTTTGAATTTCCTATGGCTACGAGAGACTGGCGGCGATGAGTTTTTCCGGAAAGTCTGCCGGCGCATCCAGCAGCGTGGTGCCGGCAATGTCGCGGAACAGGCGTGCGAGCGGCAGCGCCTCGCGGATTCCCTTGGGTGCCGATTCGCTGATCCCGAGGCCACCTTCAACCTGGCAGCCATCGATCATCATTCGGGAGCCGAACCGCGCCAGGAAAGATTTTACCATCGCGGCCTCCACCTCGAAAGGCTCACCCGCATCGATCAGCGCGGCCGCGCGCTGCACGCCTAGCCAGGCCAGATGACTGTCCGTCGCCATGTTCGCCAGCATCGTTTGGATCGCTTCCTGATGGGCGACCGGATGATGAAACTGCACCCGATGTTTCGCGTATCCGGCAGCATGCGTAGCCGCGGCCTGGGCGATGCCCACAGTCTGGGCGCCCTCCGCCACGGCGGCCAGATACAGCAATTGCTCGGCGATGGCGGCACCGGCGCTGAGATCGTGCAGAACCGACTCTTCATTCACGGCGGCGTCATCGAACGTGATATGTGCAACCGGGCAGCCATTGAGGCCCATGGTTTCCAGCGATGGCCCGACCATCATTCCAGCCGTTCCGGCTTGCACGATGAAAGCAGCAAGGCCTTTGGCGCCGACAGGCTCCGCAAGTGTGGCAAAGACAAGGTAAAGATCGGCTACGCCGGCATTGCGCACAAAGGCCTTGCTGCCTTTGAGCAGGAATTTCTTGCCCTGCCGCCTGGCGATCAGCGCATCGGGGCCGACCCCAATAGCTGGACCGGACTCGCTCACCGCGAAACTGCCCAGGGAGTCGCCTTTGGCCATTGCTGGCAGGATTCGGCTTTTCTGGTCCTCATTGCCCCATTGGGCGATGATTGAAGCCGTGAGTGCGTGCTGGTTCAGGATGGAGGCCACGGCCGGGCAAGTGCCTGAAAGGGCCTGAATGACCGCAACATAGGTTGCAAAACCAAGATCGCTGCCTCCCGAAGCTTCCGGCAATAAAATCCCCATCATGCCATCGCCAGCCATTGCCGACACAAGGCTTTTGGGGAAAATACCGCTGTGGTCGAGTTCCGCGGCAACCCCGTCCAGGCGCTCGGTGGCAAATGCCTTCGCACTTTCCAGCATCAGCCGTTGCTTGTCACTCATTTCGGCCGTCATCATTCACCTGCTTTCAGGGCTTGCGGCACCGCGGGGGCGGGGGCCAGCACGGCGCGGGCGATCACCAGGCGCTGGATTTGGTTTGTGCCTTCATATATCTGCATTATTTTCGAGTCGCGCATGAATTTGCCGAGCTCCGACGTGTAGCCGTACGACCCGGTAAGCCGCACCGCCTGCGCGCTGATCTGCATCGCGGTATCCGTGCAAAATGTCTTCGTCATCGCCGACTCTATAGAGAATGGCTGCCTGGCGTCGCGCAGCAGCATGATGTCCTGCACAACCTGGCGGGCGGCGTGCACCTGGATCTGCATATCCGCCAGTTGAAATTGCAGGCTCTGGCCGGGATAGGGCTTGCCGGGAAAGCGGCCATGCAAATAGGCCACGCACTCATCCAGCGCCCGCTGCGCCACACCCACGGCAAGCGCCCCAATGGCGGGCCGCGCCGTGTCCAGCGTTTTCATGGCGATCTTCATGCCATCACCTTCGCGGCCCAGAAGGTTGGCGGCCGGAATCCGCATGTCCTTCATCGCATAAAAGGCCGTGTTCGAACTTCTCAGGCCCAGCTTGTGCTCAACATCACCCAGGCTGAAGCCAGGTGTCCCCTTTTCGACGATGAAGGCGCTGAGCCCCTTGCTTCCCTGGCTGGGGTCGGTTTGCGCGAAGACCAGGTGCACACTGGCGAAAGTGGCATTCGTGATCCAGCATTTCGCACCGTTCAGAACATACTCGTTGCCAATTTTCTTGGCGGTCGTGGACCCGGCGCCTACGTCCGATCCCGCACCGGGCTCCGTCAATCCAAACGCTCCGATTTCTCCGCGCAGCATCGGCGCGAAATAGCGCCGCTTTTGATCCTCGTTGCCTGCGATCAGAACCGATTCCATGCTGAGAATGCTGGCCGACAAGGTAGTGCCCATGGCGGCGCAACCATAACCCCATTCCTCGAGAACCAAAGCCTGCGTCATCAAGTCGTAGCCAAGCCCACCATATTCCTTGGGCACTGCCATGGCAAAAATGTTGGTGGGTTTGGCCGCCTCCAGCAGATAGCTGTGAAACGCGCCTGATTTGTCATAGGCGGCGGCCTTTGGAATGATCGTTTGGGCAACGAACTCCTTTGCCGCCCGCTTGATCGACTCCTGTTTTGGATTCAGCGTGATCATGAGTTTTCCGTTCAGTTGCTGGAATGGGCGTGCCGCATCGGCACCCGGCTATTCGGCAGCCTTAAGCTGCGGCGCTGCGTTCCTTGCTTTCGCGTCAAGCCATGCGCGCAGAACACCCCATTTGGGCTGAAAGATGCAGCTTGGCATCTGCTTGATCTTCGCCGCCATTTTCGGGACGAAATCCATGTGCGCGAGTATGTCCTTCTGAACGTCGATCCCGGGTGCCACTTCGATCAAGGTCAGATGCCCATCCCGCAGTTCGAACACGGCCCGCTCCGTGACATACAGCACCGGCTGGCTGGTCTTTGTCGCATAGGCGCCGCTAAAAGTTACCTGCTCGACCTGCCTGACGTATTTGCGCGCGCGGCCCTCATTCACAATCGAAAGCTTGCCGCCCGAAACAGCAACCTTGAGCCCGCCGGCCGTGAAGGCGCCGCAATAGACCAGCTTTTTCGCGTGCTGGGTGATGTCGATGAAGCCGCCGGCACCCACGAATTCGCCATTGAACATACTGACATTCACATCGCCGTTGGCGCCGACCTGTGCCGCGCCGAGGAAGGCATGGTGCAGGCCGCCGCCGGAATACCAGTCGAACTGCGCCTGCGCTTCGATCAAGGCCTCGGCATCCAGCGACATGCCGAAATCCTCGCGGCGCTCAGCGGGAATGCCGCCAATCGAGCCCACCTCGGTTGTCAGCGTGATCATGTCGCTCACGCCTTCCTGCGCGGCCAGGCTCGCAATGCCGGTGGGAACGCCAATGCCGAGATTGACGATATCGCCCGGGTCCAGTTCCAGCGCGGCGCGCCGCGCAATAATCAGCCGCTCACTCATCGGCATGTCGGGGATATGGTCGGTCGGCACATGCACGGAACCGGAGAAGCCGGGGTTGAAGACGGTGGCGGCCGATTGCCAGTGATTGGCTGGTTCCGAAATAACGATGTAGTCGATCAAAACGCCGGGAACGCGAACATCCTTGGGATTGAGCGTGCCGTTCTTGGCCAGGTAGGAAACTTCGGCAATCACGATCCCGCCGGTATTTCTTGCGGCCTGTGCAAGCGGCAGGCTTTCCAGCAGTCCGCCTTCGTCCTCCACACTCATGTTGCCCTTTTCATCGGCCGTTGTGCCGCGGATAATGGCAACATCCACTTTGAAGGCTGGATAGAACATCCATTCCTGGCCTTCGAGTTGGATGACCTTCACACGATCTCGCGTTGTTGCCTTGTTCAATTTTCCGCCTTGAAGGCGTGGATCGACAAAGGTGCCCAGTCCCGTTTTCGTGATCAAACCGGGGCGATGGGCGGCGATCTCACGCCACAATTGGGTAACCACGCCCTGTGGCACGCAATATCCCTCGCACACGCCATCAACAACCATCTTGGCGAGGCCCGGCGCAAGGCCCGTATGCCCCCCGATCCATCGGGAGATCATGCCCTTATGTGCGAAATGCTCGGTGCCCTTCGTTTTCCAGTCGCCAATGCCCGAGGCGTGCACAAGCGTCAGTGTGGCGGGGTGCCCACTTGCCAGGAAACGCTTTTCGAGTGCGATGGCCAGCTCTTCCGGCCAGCCCGCCAGCGTGAGCGCGCTGGCGCCAACCGTCCATCCATCCTGGAACAGGGCGGCGGCGGCGGCCGCGGAAATGACTTTTGAAACGGTCAAATTAAAATCCTCGGATCATGCATCATGGCAGAATGAAGCGAACCGGCGCTTAAATGGGGCGCGGTTGTGATCGTATTGCTGGTGATGAAGTGCGCCCTGGCCTGGCCAAGTGGCAGGGTCGGATTCTACTCAGGCGGAAGCCTTGCAAGAGGCCTTCTTTTCTGAAGAAAAGCAGCACAAGACTTTTATGTTCCCGCCCCTCCCACATTCGGGGCCATGGCCTCGATCTATCCGCTAGCGACAGAAATAAAAGTCTTTTGGTTCTTTTCTTCAGAAAAGAACATTTTTTCTCTGCGTAGAATCCGATGCTGCCAGAATGGCCAGCGATCCGTTAGCGTGTCTCACCGGCACCGCAATCCGGCAAACCGAGCATGGACATTTCCGCATCGAACGTCCCGAAATTCGCGCGAGCCGCCATCAACGTTTCCACGAACTCATGGTCAGCGCGAGCGGCGGCCCGGCCGTGCCGGTTGCTGTCGCATATCCGGCCGACGCGGCCTCGCTTGCGGCCGCGAACGAGGGCGCCGCACTCGGCCTGATTATCCCGATCCTGGTCGGCCCGGCTAAAAAGATGCAATCCGCCGCGAGACAGGCTGGCATCGACATCTGTGCGTTCCGGGTCATCGATCAGCCGCAAAGTGGCGCAGCCGCGGCGCGCGCGGTGCAACTGGTCCGTGCCGGCGAAGCGGCCTTGCTCATGAAAGGCTCGCTGCACACCGACGAGCTGATGCATGCGGTCGTCGCCCCCGAAACCGGGCTGCGAACGGCGCGCCGCCTAAGCCATGTCTACCTGATGGACGTGCCAACTTATCCACGGGTGCTGCTGATTACCGACGCTGCCGTCAATATCACGCCCACTCTGGCCGAAAAGAAAGACATCGTTCAGAACGCGATAGACCTCGCGCATGTCATGGGTATCGAACAGCCGCGTGTCGCCATCCTCTGCGCGGTCGAGACAGTCAATCCGGAAATGCGCTGCACGCTCGATGCGGCGTGCCTCTGCAAGATGGCCGATCGCGGCCAGATCACCGGCGCGCTCCTCGACGGTCCGCTCGCATTCGACAACGCCATCAATCTCGCTGCGGCAAGCCAGAAAGGGATCGTCTCAGAGGTCGCAGGCCAGGCCGACATTCTTGTGGTGCCAGACCTGGAGGCCGGCAATATGCTGGCAAAGCAGCTGTCCTACTTCGCAGGAGCCGACGCAGCAGGGGTGGTGGTTGGCGCCCAGGTGCCAATCATCCTCACAAGCCGCGCCGATTCCGAGCGCACGCGGATCGCTTCCTGCGCCGTGGCAGTTCTGATGGCGCGCGCCCCACACGCCGTTACCGCCACTTGCCACAGCGGCGAAGAATAAAAGTTCTTTGCTTCTTTCTTTCAAGAAAGAAGATTCTTCTTTTCTGAAGAAAAGAAGCAAAAGACTTTTATGGTCTCCGCAGCTTCAAATGCCGTTTCAACGGCAACCAGGCCGCGCTCAGGCGCCCGCCGCAGCCCGAAAATGGGCGTATTCGCGCACCCGGTTGGCATATTTCCGCCAGGCGGAGGTGCCCTCGTAACGAGCGAAAGGCGGCACTTTTTGCGAAAAGCTCCGGCTCAGCGCCTTGGGCGAGGCTTTTACGGCCGCTTCGGCGCTCTCTAGCCATTCAGCCGGCAGGCTCGCCGTGGCCGCCTGGTTCGGCGGCGCCGGGATCTTGCCGCGGCGAATGGCCTGGCGGAGCACGCGCAAAGGCACGCCAAGCCGGCGCGCCGCTTCAGGGAAACCAAGGGTGGTATCGTTCATAATTGGTGATCCGGGTTGATGTGGCGCTTTCCAACCACCGCGAGGCCCCGCTGGCAAGTGCCAAGCCGGCCATGCCTTGCCATACGTTAAGTTGCCAAACCCACTCATCCGCGTGGTAAAACTGGCCCCACGATGGTTGATCCCTTCTCCCTGCTCGCCGGGCAGCTCTACGAAAGCGTCCTGGCGCCGCTGCTCTACCGCTTCGATATGATGGAGTGGGAGGATATCGCCTATGGCTGGCTGCTCTTCGCCCTCTACGGCGTGGCCCAGGTGGTGCTGATGCTGGCCATCTGCTGGCCCATGGAAAAATTCCGCAAGCTCGAGACCTGGCCCGACCAGAAAGCCGTCTCGGTCGATATTGTCTACACTCTGCTCTCACGCATCGGCATCATGCCGCTTGTCACCTTCGTGCTGTTCTACCAGCTCCAGGTCTGGCTCAACGGCTTCCTCACCGATCGCGGCTACGTGCCCCCCACGCTGGAGGGCCTGTTCCCTTTCCTGATGGGCCGCCAGGCGCTCACCTTCGTTATCTACGTGCTGATCCTCGATTGCGCCGATTACTGGCGCCACCGCCTCTCCCACAGTTTCCGCTTGTGGTATGCGCTCCATTCCGTCCATCACGCCCAGCGGCAA
>Ga0116229_10015338_pt1 | contig 10461 bp, 8 predicted proteins | sample S1TSphgellanicum_3_FD_87313 | JGI IMG/M metagenome (GOLD analysis project Ga0116229, IMG submission 87313) | Host-associated microbial communities from peat moss isolated from Minnesota, USA - S1T2_Fc - Sphagnum magellanicum MG | ecosystem: Host-associated > Plants > Peat moss > Unclassified...
ATGGTTATATGTGGTTTATGGAAAAAGATTTATTACCAGATTTTTTAAGATTTGCAGAAGAATGTCAAAATTTATCTGTTAGAGGGTAAATAAAAACACGATAAGAAATCGAAAATTTCTTGATCATTAAAGAAATGATACTAAAATTGATATTTATTATTTTAGTACAGCATTCTATGCACTTAGTTTAATTGCCCAAACTCCAAATGGTGCGATGTCTTTAAAAGAATTCGGTTGGGAAACATATCGTGTTCGATCTCATTCAATTCCACCATCCGTATCAAATACCGATAATTATCAAATTGGTGAAAGACGTATTTCAAAATGTGGTACATCATCATCACCACGTAAAAGTATATCATTACAAGTAACTCCTCCACCACCACTTCCATCATCTTCAATAATAATTAATTCATCAGATAATACAACAAAACATGAATTAAATGAATCAACATCAGCAGATGTTGCACCAGGATTTCGATTTAATCTTTATCAAGATCCAAATTCATCTGATATTAAATCTAAACGATCATTAACTATGCCTTCCACAATTTTATTAAATGCTAATGAAAAAACTGATGTTCGACATGGTAAATCGAGATAAAATTTTTCTCAATTTAAACGAAAAATTAATTTCCTTTTAGTTATTATACCAGAAGAAAGTGCTCCAACAACCCCTACGAATAATACAGCTATGGTAACATTTCAAGATTGTCTTGACCCTGGTGGTCCTCCATTATTTGTCAGTATACCTATTCGTCGTTGTTCAAGTATATCAAAAGAATTAACAAATATCCAAGTCAATCGTGATTCTGGTATAGCTAGTGGAGCAACAGGATCATTTTCTGATGTTGAATATTCTCGTTCTCCAAGTTATGGAACATATCCATCACATACACAATCTCAATCAGCAGCTGCACAATCAGCAACAGATAGTTTACCATTAGAACGTTTTCGTCCACGTTCAAAATCCGCTCATCAATCAAGTGCATTACGACAATCAAAACAATTACAAAAAGTTCCAGAAGTTATTCAAGCTTTACGTGCACCAACAGCTGGTCATGGTGGTGCATCAGAACCATCAGCAACTGATGAATTATATCGTTCACGTTTATTACGTTGTAATTTTCTATTAAAACCCGATGCAGCTGGTTATGAATATGCACGACGTGTACAAAAAATAAGTCATGCAACATATTCACATTTAACTAATAGTAATAATAATGATTCTCCTATTGAGGAGATATCAATAACAACAAAAAATGATGAACTTTTATCACCATTTTATCGATATACATCAAAATTTTATAGAAAACTTTATGAATCACATGATTTATGTGAACAACAAGTTGATCGATTTTTAAATGATGATGGGTAAATAATAGATTCAAATTAATTATCAAATAATACTTTGAGTTTTTTATCTTTAGAAAATATTCTTCAGGACAACGTGATATAGATGATGCTGATGAAGATGGAAATACTGTTTATCGTGGTTTAGCTGTACCTGTTGATATTCGTCAAGTTGTAGAAGTAAGAAAATCTAAAATATTATTTCAATATTTATTTATCTTTTACAGATATCTGATGGTTATAATTTAAATTATGAAACATGGTCTGATCTTGTTCGTTCTCGTTCTCGTGGTAATACAAATACTGATCAAGCACGAACACGTAGTGCGACTGGTGCATCAACTAGTTCCGGAGGTATTTATTTAATGGAATTCTATCTTTGTTTTTTAAATAATTTATTTATAAATAGAATTTACTCCATCATCACCTGCAGTTTTAACACAAGATCAAATAATGTCTACAACAATAATTGTTCCAGCAAATCAAACTTCATCACCACCAACTTTAAATGTTTGTATGATGTGTGTTAATAATCCTACAAATTTTACACCACATGAAAATCCTCATATAACTGTGCAAACAGATTTTGCTGATGTCAAATCATTAGCTAGTCGTCTTATTGCTGCTATTCATGCTGATGAAATTGAAAAAAAACTTTTAAGGTTAGATTATCTATTTTTTAATTTAAATTACAATTTTGATATTCTTTTAGTTGGAAAGAAAGTCGTCCACAAATATTTGATAATATTTGTTTATATTCTGAAATATGTTATATATTAACATTGAGTAGTGTACGTGTACCTGCTCAACGTTTTCTTCATGATTTATTTTCAGATTGTCAATTTCAAAAAGTATGTTTACAATAATAAAAATAAAGAAGAAAATTATTTTGAGTTTTTTTTAGCTTCGTAAACGTCGTCGTCATGTTGATATTTTAGTTGAAGAAGATGATGAAGAATTCCATACTAATTCAAATTCATAAAGAACAACTTTACAAAATATATATATTTAAATAAAGTCTTCCTTTATATTCCTAATTATTCATATAATGTCAAATATTGTTTTTTTTTTCTTTGACCGGTGACGATGAGCCATCGCCATTATATATATATTAAATAAAGAACAGTGAGATTTACTAACTTAAAAAACACAGTATGAGAATTATTATTATTATTATTTTTTCTTTGGTGTGTTTCTCTTACATGTGCGAAGTGTGGTTTTCTTTCCTATTTGTATTTGTGTATATTGTCATCATTTGATTCCACTTTATCTTTCTTTACACATCTTTTGCAATACCCCTGTGTTTGTTTATTAGTGGATTTAACGGTAAAAAAATAAAATTGAGATTGAAAGTATTGAAAAATAATTTTATTTAACGAATCAAAATCTTCGTAATACCCAATATTCATCAGCAAATGATACGAAAAACTTTGTTTTTTGTTGTTTATCTATAGAGAAGAAAGCAGAAGAACGAAACGAATATTTTAGTTAATGGTAATGAACATGCTGAGATTAAAATATTAATATTAAAAAGGACGAATATAACAGATATATAGAAGATGTTGAAATTGTAACAAAATGAAAACAAGTCGTTTCGCAGGCATCAGCAGTCATTGACCTCTTGAAGCTCTAGTTGAAGTCGAAGTTACAGTTGAAGTCGAAGTTCTAGTTGAAGTCGAAGTTCTAGTTGAAGTCGAAGTTACATTTGTAGTCAACTTTACAGTTGAAGTTGAAGTTACAGTTGAAGTCGAAGTTACAGTTGTAATCGGGCATGGATTTCCTACTGGGCCTTGATTATTATTAGAACCAACAACCGAAAATCCAGATGGAGGACCTGCTATTGTCGCGACAAACGAACAATTATGTGGACTTGATAAACAACTAGAATAACATTGTCCATTAGTACTAAATGATTGCAGTTGCAGTAGGATATTAGTAACTAGATTCAGTTGCGTTTTTGCGCAAGTAACAGCTGAATCTAGACATGGATTGTAAAACGATATTTTCAAGTTAAGTATTAAGTCGCTAACATCGGATTGATACGTTGCTCCTGTTATAATACAAGTGGCTTGAATTGCAGCAAAATTTTCGTTCAACTAAAAAGAAATTAAATGAAACTTTGTAGTTTTTTAAATAAGAAAAGTACAGTGTGCAATTACTTGGTTTTGAATATCTTGAAGCGTATTGAGTGTAAATGCTGTTATATTTAGATTTGATTGAACTGCTCTAGAATCTCTAGTTGAAAGCATCGTCACATGAAATGTCACATTGTACAACAGATAAACTAAAAATAGCGAATTTGAAAATTTCTTTAAAATTCATTTTTTACTAGAAAAAAAGATAAAATTTGTCTATTTAACCTGCTGGAGATCGTGGTGGTATTTCTACTGATCGATCTTTAATATAAGTCGGTACGAGAGAGAGTACAATAATTGCGATTATTGCAAATCCAGTGAAACTTATTTGAACACATGTTGGGAGGAATCGACTGTAATCGTAGTTGATTTTCATTTTATTGAAAAAAACTATCATGAAATTTTATTCTTCATTAAGACCATATACTATGTAGGTTTACTGAAGCGAATCTGTAACATGCCGACACATTAATTACATATGTTAGCAGAGATATTAATCTAAATGTTAATATGCGTGTGTGAATATTAATGATAATTGCTTATATATTCACTTTTATAGTAGGTAAACGAAGGTAAAACGGTGAATAATGTTGCCATTGATTGATTGACTTGAACATCAACCGTCCAAATTTAGAAGAAAAATATATATAATTATATGAAAAAATCCTACCCACATTTTTTTATTTTTAGAATTTCTCTATGCTCTATATAGATCCATGAAAACATCTTTGTGAATGTTATCAATACAGTAAATTGTTCATGATTCTTGAAAAATTAATATGTATTAAACCTATAAATTTCATGTTATTTTTCATCATGATTCATTAATAACTGTCATGATGTAGGTTTTATTAATGTATTACGACTTTATATTATTTAATTGAATGCTATACAAACAAATATGTGGGTCAGTGCAGTCGATATCACTGGGTTTAATGATGAAGAAAAAAAAGTCGGCAATTGTAATTAAGACAGTTGAAAACAAAGGACGATGATGAAGCGCATAACCATACCACTTTTATCTTGATAGAACTATGCGTGTTTAGAGATATGAAGAAAAGTAAAAAGTGAACAATGGATTAACAAAATAAAAAAGTAAGGGTGCATAACTTTATTTTTGTATCTTACAATGTTTTCTCAATAAAAAAAAATGATTTTTGCTAGGAAAAAGGAAACATTTTTTCAATGAATTGGAGTGCGCACTCCCCTCCACTTCACGGTCGCCACGTCGTTCGGCATATTTTTTATGTTTTAAACATATGTCGACAAATATAATTAAATGGTGATAAAATGTATGTGTATTTACACAATCATCTTTTCCTACGACATCATCTCATTTCAAATACATATGATTTTTATTTTTACTAGAATTGAAACTTGTTTAAATGTGCAATAAAGGAATTATTTATAATGCATCGAAAACCTATATCAACTTATTGAGAAGTTAAATAACATCGTTCCAGTTCTGGATACCGATGAATTTGTGTTTTTTCATCATTATAGATTGAAAAATCTAAAGAATAAATCATGATTTGATCTATTGTCTTTTTTTACATATATTTATTTATCTATGCATGCTTCTCTATTTTTAATAGCATATGCAATTTTGATTAACACAATCTTAATTATCATCCTATATTGAGATAATAGAGATAACAGATTGTGCTGCGTGATGACCGAGCGATTTGATGTTACAGAGCATTAGCTTATTAAAGATAGCATATTTTAACAACAGGTACGAATTTTTAACATAGGTACAGTCGTTCGATTAGTTGCATCTCGATTTTTATAATGATGGTCTTGTTGAATATATAGTTTAATTTAATTATAAAATTATTTCTCTTGTTCTTTCTTATATAACATTGTAAATGTTTTGCATGTTATTCTTTTTGTGCGTTATCTGAAACTGAATGTATTTTTTTTGTTGCATTCATTTTATACGTTTTTTCTGAAACTAGCGTTGAGATTTAAATTAAAATTGAACAGAAACGAAAGAAAATGATTCTATTGACATATAGAGAGTTTACATCTGCACCGCAAAGATCAGATAAGAATTTAAAGAAAAAAGAATGAGACAAGAATCTTATATAGAAGGAATGGAAAAAGAATCTTCCATGATAACCAAGAAAAACAAAAACCTAGAAAGAACGCTAGCAAGATCATCGACTAGAGTAATGCCTATTTGTATTTGTGAATACTTTCATTATCCGATTCCACTTTATCTTTCTTTAAACATCTTTTGCAACATCACTGTGTTTGTTTATTAGTGAATTTAACGGTACAAAAAATAAAACTGGGATTGAAAGTGTTGAAAAATAATTTGATTTAACGAATCAAAATCTTCGTAATATCCAATATTCATTATCACATGATACAGAAAACTTTGTTTTTTGTCGATTATCTATAGAGAAGAAAGCAGATGAACGAAACGAGTATGGTAGTTAACGGTAATGAGCATGCTGAGATTAAAATATTAATACAAAATAACATAAATAGAACAGATATATAGAAGATGTTGAAATTGTAACAAAATGAAAACAAGCCATTTCGCAGGTATCAGCGATCATTGACCTTTTGGATACGATTCGAATAATATCCCGATTCTTTCTCGTCGAATTCTGCGTGCCGAAGGTAATCCGGTAGGGTTAACTCCTCGTGTCGAATTTACAACTGAACTCGAAGTTACAGTTGTAACAGAACATGGATCTCCTACTGGACCTTGATTATTATTAGGACCAACAACCGTAAATGCCGATGGAGGACCTGCTATCGTTGCGACAAACGAACAATTATGTGGACTCGATAAACAACTAGAATAACATTGTCCATTAGTAGTAAATGATTGCAACTGCATTAGGGTGTTAGTAATTAGTCTCTGTTCCCTTATCGCGCAAGTAACAGTTGAATCTAGACATGGGCTGTAAAACGATATTTTTAAGTTAAGTATTAAGTCACTAACACCGGAGTTATACGTTGCTTCTGTTATAATACAAGTGGCTTGAATTGCAGCAAAATTTTGATTCAACTAGAAAGCAATTAAATGAAACTTTGTAGTTTTCTAAAAAAGACAAGTATAGTGTGTAGTTACTAGGTTTTGAATATCTTGAAGCGTATTGAGTGTAAACGCTGTCACATTTGAACTTGGTTGAACTGCTCTAGAATCTCTAGTCGAAAGCATAGTCACATGAAATGTCACGTTGTATAACAGATAAACTAAAAATAACGAATTGGAAAATTTCTTTAAAATTCATTTGTTACTGGAAAAAGATAAAATTTGTCTATTTAACCTGATGGAGATCGTGGTGATATTTCTACTGATTGATCTTTAATATAAGTCGGTATGAGAGAGAGTACAATTATTGCAATTATTGCAAATCCAGTCAAACTTATTTGAATACATGTTCGAAGGAATTTGCTGGAATTGTGGTTAATTGTCATTTTATTGGAAAAAACTGCCACGAAATTTTATTCTTCATCGAAATCATATACTATGTAAATTTATTGAAATGCATCTATAACATGCAAGTACATTAATTGCATATGTTAGCAGATATTAATCTAAATGTTAATATGCATTGGTGCATATTAATGATAATTGCTTATATATTCACTTTTATAGCAGGTAAGTCAAGGTAAAGTGGTGAATAATGATATCACTGATTGATTGCCTCTAACATAAACAGTCGAAACTTTGAAGAAAAAATATAATTTTGTGAAAAATCCTATAGGTGTTTTTCATTATTTTCAACGTTTCTCCGCTCTCTATTTAGATCGATGAAAGCATCTTTGTGAATCCCATCAATGCAGTAAATTGTTCATAATACGCGTAAAATGAAGATGCATTTAGCCGATGGATTTTATACGATTTTTTGATTATTATTGACTAATAACTGTGGTGATGTAGATGTTATCACTGGATCACATCTTTATTTCATTTAATTGAATGGTATACAAACAAATACGCGTGAACTTGGATATTCGATATCACTGAGTTTGAGGGTGAAGCGCATAAACATAGTGCTTTCATATTGATAGAAGTAAGCGTATTCAGAGGTATGGCGAAGAGGTACAAGAGAAATTTCTTTAAAGGTGAAGGGTGCACTTAGAAAATTTTCAAAAATTGAGGGTCATAGTTTCATTTTTTTAACTTCCAATTTTTTTTTTCAATAAAAAGACGATTCTCGCTAGAAAAAAAGCGAACATTTTTTTTGCACGTGTGGGGATGCGAACTATCCTTCGCTTGACGGTCGCCACGTCCTTGAGCGTATTATTGATATCTTAAACACATATGCATACATATTGTTACATAATAAGGAAAGGCATGTCTATTCACGCAATCGTCTTTTCTCACGACACCGTCTCACTTCAAATACATATGATTTTTATTTTTACTATATGAAAACAAAGAATTTGCTTTTGAAAAATAAGCGATTAATTACTTGCTGTATTCAAATAATGAATCACATTATACAATGTATAAACTATAAAGGAAATCGAATTTAAAAGATCTATTTCAAATTCATTCGTCCTATGTTACTGGAAAGAGAAAACTGAATCATCGAATCTATTTCAGATGTTTTAGGATTTTCAATGGATTGAGCCTTAATTTAGTCTGGTATAAAAGAGCAAGAGGAAATTTAATAGTTGTAGCGATCAGAAGATTGCCTAGTTCTAATACAATAGTTGTTAGTAATGTTGTAAACGAGCGACTGCTGTTCATCTTCGCTTTTTATAAAATAATTTTAGGTATTTCATTATCATTTCTTTGAAATATATGCGTACGTTGGTGCGTACTTTAGAGATGCAAATATGTCAAGTAATCGTACTTAATTTACCATCTCCAATAGCAAGATCTTTATCAATCACGAGTATCTGATCGTACATATTACATGTGATCGTTCTATCATATAATGAACTCTCTTCACTTTTAACTGCTTATTCAAATAGGAAGCATGCGTTTAACTTAGTATCTCTCTACAACATGTTCTCAAACGATGTAGTCCAACGTCCGATAGAATCAGATGAACTACTTAGTATGAAAAACATTAAGTTTACAATTATATATAAATTCAAAAATAATTTTTATTATTTTTGTATCAAGATCTCATCCGTCATTGTTTGAAAATCTTTGAACATTTTTTTCCTATGATACTCGTTTCTCAGAAATAAAACCTATACATTAAGATGTCTTTCTAATACACCATTAAACAAAGAAAATGTAAAACATCATAGAACAAAGTGGCATGTATCTAAAGTGAACCAGATGTGAAATAATTGATGCATATATAACACCATTTTTAAGTTTATGTCATAGTGTTCTTCAATAGATAAAGATTCCATGTCAGCGATAATATTCATTCGAGCACATGTAATAATGAATACGGACTGTCGGTTTATAAAAAACAGGAAGTCATAAGGTATATTAAATGATAAAAGAAAAATTTTCGAATGAAAAAATTCGAAACAAGGAAGTTAATTAAAGATGTGAGAGTTCCTTCAACTGAGTAATATGCATAATATTTATTAAAGACATAATTTATAAAGATAACTTAAAGTTAAAAAGACTTGTTATTCAAATATATTATTGTTAATGATCACACGATATTAGAAAGTGAAATACATCTAAAATAATTTTTAAATTATAATATATTTTATGAAAAATTCCTATTATTAATTTATAATATATTCCGCATCTTTAGTATTCAAAAAAAAATTTTTTAATCATAATTTATATATAAATAAGTGAAATAGTCTTTTTTTTCTCTTGGAAATATGAAACAAAGACAAAAGGAAAAATTAAATCAAATTGGAACGAGAAAAAAAAATGAAAATACTCATAATTCAGTTCTTTGAGAAAAAAGAAGCACCGTTTGAGAATTATTAGAATAGGAAGATGATGCCCCTGAATGTCTATTATTATTATTATTATTATTATTATTATTTGTGCTTGTCGTTGTTTCTAATGATGATGATGTATTATTTGCATCAACAAGCAACGAAAGACGATGTGCAGCTATGGCTTCTACAAGTGTTGATGTTATTGTACGAACAGGAGCTTGTAATGAAATAGGAAAATCTGCATGAATCTAAAAAATAAAAGAGAAATAGAGTCTCATTTATAAAATGAATTATTTTATCTTACTGATGCTGTACGTTGTCCATTATTCGAGGATTGTAATAGTGTCGATCTTAATATTGGTTGTTGTTCATTCTTAATTAAATATTCATCAAATGCTGCATTAGTTTCACCTATTAAATATCACAACAATAAACGGTTTTAATGTGTTTCTTTTTTTTCAAACGATTTTATTTACCTTCTGCTGATGATTTCAAATGATCAAATGGATTGATAAATACCGGAGTGGGTGGTGTACTCTATATATAGAAATTAATATCTCGATAATTGATAAATGATTAGTAGTTTTTTTTTACCAAACGATTATAGACAATTGTTTCTGTACGTGGTTGTAAAAATTGTCGATGAGAAAGACGTGTTTTTTTTTCTGGATATCTATGTAAAAAAAATATTCCAAATTATAAACAAAGAAATAATCCTAACAATCATACTCTGGTTGAATAGTAGTCGAGGAGAGATTGATAACAATAGCTTGTAAATGATTTGAGTGTTCTAAGAAAATAATCGATGTATTAACAAATAAAAAACGAATTAAGATATATTTATTTACCAATTTTTTTTAACCAAATTGTTGCATGTCGTCGTCGATAGCATATAATTAATAGAATTACAATACCAATAAAAGCTAATGTTGGCAGTGTTACAGCAAGAATAATTACTAATGGTTTATTACGACCATCAACCAAACTAGAAAAATCATCGGTTGATTGTTCAATACTTGTCGGTGTCGTTTTACTGGTTGATGAAGAATGTTCAGTTGTAGCTGTAGTCATTTTTTTTTTATTTCATCATTGATTGATCTGAAGAAATGAAATACAAAAAAAAAATAGAGAATTA
>Ga0116229_10015340_pt1 | contig 10460 bp, 11 predicted proteins | sample S1TSphgellanicum_3_FD_87313 | JGI IMG/M metagenome (GOLD analysis project Ga0116229, IMG submission 87313) | Host-associated microbial communities from peat moss isolated from Minnesota, USA - S1T2_Fc - Sphagnum magellanicum MG | ecosystem: Host-associated > Plants > Peat moss > Unclassified...
AAGCAAAATCAGTCATCGGAGGGGACAACCTCCTTGGTAGCGACATCTAGTTCTTTGTTTTGGCGAGCATGTTCATCCGGCAGCTGACCGCATAGTGCCGGATCACGCTCTAATGCGGCCCTGAACGCCCAGCGTAACCGGGCAATAATGCCCGCGCCAGGGCCTCGGCGAGACAGGCGTGCAGCCTGGTGGCGGTTGCAAGCCGATCCGCAGGGGCAGCGTCTTCCAGATCGATCAGGCCAGACTCTTCCCAGTCATGCATCAGGTCGTAACGGTGGAATAGCAATGTATTCGGCAGCGCGCCCGCAGCCTCCATGGCGGCCAGATAGGGCCCGATATCGGTGTTGGCGCTGAGGAAGCGGCTATATTGCGGTTCCACCAGAACCAGCTCCGCGCCCGCGCTGGAGACCGCGTCGGCGCCGTCGGCGAGGGCCTGGTAGAAACTGTCAGCCGGCGCCGCCTGCACCGCATCCAATGTGCCGGTCTGCCATAGCACCAGCTTGTAGTGGTGTTGCGCCAGCGCGGCCTTGATGATGTTCAGCTGGTCCGGTGCGCCAAGGCCGCGTCCGCCGCGAATGGTCAGGCTGGTGTGAAGGCCGGGCGCGCCGGTTTCCAGATCTTGGGCAACCTGGCCGAGGAAGCTACCAGGCCCGAGACCGGCGACGCCAGGTGGCAAGGCCTGGCCGTGTTCCGGCGCGGCGGAAGCAGGACCGGCGCCCACGGCCAAAATATCCAATGTACCACCATGTCGCAGCGCGCCGGCTAGACCGGGCAGGGGGGCATCGGCAGCGCCAGCCTCGCCGGTTGGGCAAGGTGTCACCGGTGCGGCCGGTGACACTGGTGGCACCGGCCCGGCGGCATGCGCAGCCTGCGGCGCGAGGCTGGCCAGAATGAGCCCAGCCATCAGCCGGGGAAAGCGGATCACGACACGGCCTCCTGCGATGCTGGTTCCGGCAGAGCGGGTTTTCGTATGCGGCCCTTATTGGCATACCAGGCGGCCACCGCGCCGACCGAAAATAATGCGGCCGCACCGCCGAGATTAACCCCGGCCTGTACCCAGAACCCATCATTGGCCTCGGTTGCCAGCCGCCCCAGGAAGGCCAGGAAAATCCCGGCACAGAACACCGGCAGCGAGTGCTGGCCGGTAATGATGAAGGGGGCGGCGATCCAGGAGCGCAGCCATGCCGCATCCCGGCTGATCAGCCTTGTGCACAGCCAGGTCAGTGCCAGGATGGAAATCAGCCGGAACGGGTGCAGGCCGCCTTTATCCACCGACATCAGGGTGCGAATCACTGGTTCCGGCAACCGGCCCACGGTTTCCGGGTGCTGCCAGACCACGAACTGCATCACCAGCCCGAAGAGCAGGATCATCACCGAGAGCGCGTCGATCAAGCGCCGATGCCGCTTTGGCGGCTCACCGGGCGCGTAGGCCAGGATGGCCCCCATCATGAACAGCAATTGCCAGGTAAACGGGTTGAAGAACCAGCCGCCGCCGGTCCAACTCGACAGGTTCAGGCTGAACAGCCGGCAGACCATATACATGCTCAGCGATATCGCCCCGAGCACCCAGGGCCAGCGCAACAGCGGCAAGGCCAGCGCGAACATCAGCAGGATGGCGACATAAAGCGGCAGGATGTTCAGATAAGCCGGCTGGAAGTGCAGAGTCAGCGCCTCGAACAAGGCGCGATAAGGCGCTTCGCCGAGCACATCGAGGTGAATCTCGTCGAGATAGTCGGCGCGGTCCAGGGCTGCCGCGGAGACGCCAACCTGGGCGGCAAAGATCACGAACAGAAAGATGTGGGCGATATATAAAGTCCAGGCGCGCCGCACCACGTCGGCGGCGGCATAGAGCCAGCCTTGTTTGCGCATGGTGCCGCCATAGGCGATGCCGCCGGCGTAACCGGCCAGCAGCACAAATATCTCGGTGGCGTCGCAGAGCGCGAAATTGCGGATGGACAGATTGCCCATCCAGTCCGCCGGGATGTGATCGGTAAAGATCCACCACAGCGCCAGGCCGCGGAAAAAATCGATCCGCAGATCCCGGTTGGTCTTCATCAGCGCCAAATACCGGCCCCTCGAGCAGTCCTCGGGTGACAGTAGTCAGGTGTCGGGGCTGTGGTTGCAACAGGGAGTCAAAAGATGGTGTCGCTGATCGCCTGCACGTCGATGGCGGCATTGCAGCCCGGGTGACGGGTGAGCAGCGGGGTTTGGCGGCGGATGGCATCGCGCACGTGGTCGTCGCGGCGGATGATGCCGGCGAGTTTGGGGGCCTTTCCGAGAAATTGGTGGCAGGCGCGGGCCAGGGTGTCGAAGGTGCGCTGGCCGGCGGCCGGGCTTGCCGCCTGGTTGATGACCAGCTGCGCCTCTCCGGCTGGCTGATCGCCGGCATGGAGTTTCAGCACCGCATAGGAATCAGTCAGCGAGGTCGGCTCGTCGGTGGCAATCACCAGCAGCGTGTCCGCCCAGGCGGCCATGCGCCTTGTATTGGCATCCAGCCCGGCGCCGAGATCGAGCAGAATAACATCGTAGCTTTGCCGGCCGAGGCTTTCGAGCAGCCCATCCAGCCGGGCTGGGGAGAGGCTGGCGAGCGAGCCGGAACCCGAACGGCCGGGCAACACATCGAAGCCGGCCTGCGTCAGGGTTGAAACCGCTTGTTCAATGGTCAGGCGCCCGGAAAAAACGCTCCCGAGATCGTTTTCGGGCGTCAGGCCAAGCTGGATGTCGATATTTGCCAGCCCAAGGTCGCCATCGAACAGCAACACGCGGGCGCCCGAGGCGGCAAGGGTCTGCGCCAGCGTGATGGCCAGCCAGGTTTTGCCCACGCCGCCTTTGCCGGAGGCGATGGCGATACGCCGGGGCCTAGACACTATATCCATTATCCCGTTTTCCACTGGTTCTTGGGCTCTCGCCTGGGCGTGTATTGGCGCGCGGGAAGACCGGCTTTCGCGGCGCCGACGGCGCCTTGACGGCTTGGTGCCGCGCGAGGCGGTCGGCCAGAAATTCCGGGGTGAGGGGGGTAAGGCCATCGGTGGCACCACTGCCGATACCGGCCTCGGTCAGAATCAGATCGGCGGAAGCGGCGGCGGCAAGAACGCCGCCCAGGCGCCGCACCAGATCGAGCCTGGTCGGCAGCAGATGCCGTGCGCCGATGCCGGCGAAGGCCTGTGCCTGGTCGGCGGCTTCGGCGGGATCGAGGCCGGCCGGCATCACCAGCACAGGCGAGGCGCCGGCGATGCCGGCGAGGGTGGAGAGAGTTGCCATATCCACCGCATCGAAGGGATTGATGCCTGCCGTATCGATCAGCGCGGGCGCACCTGGCTGGCGCTGGGCGAGGGCGCGGGTGAGGTTGGCGGGTGTCGCTGCCACCACCAGCCCCAGCCCGAGCAGCCTAGTATAGGCAGCCAGTTCCTCGGCGGCGCCGGCGCGCCTGCCATCCGCGGTGATGATCAGCGGCGCGGCGCCAGCCAGCACCAGGCGGGTGGCGAGCCTGGCGATGGACAAGGTTTTTCCCGCACCCGGTGCACCGGCCAGCAGCAAGGCGGGGCCATCGTCAGAGACCGGCAATGCGCCGAATGTCAGGCTGGCCCGCAAGGCGGCGGCAAGGTCCTGCCCCGACAGCCGGGCAGCCAGGGCGGTGGGGATACCGTGAAACTGCCAGACATTGAGAGGCTGCGGCGCGGGTGCGGCGGGTGCCTCGTCTGCGCGCTCGAGGGCCGCCGTGAGCTCCACGCCCTGGGCGATGCGGCGGGTGGAGAGAATCAGCGCCTCGCTGCCGAGATCGGCCCGCACTTGCGCCATTGCCTCAGCCACGCTCGCCGCACGATAGAGTTTCAGGCGCATGACGCCTGATTTAGAAACGCTACCTTTCCAGCGCGTTACGCCGAGTCGCCGCCAGTCGCGACTCGCGGTTAGGCGAGCACGCGGCCGGCGACCGCATCGAGCTTGGCCATCAGGGCGGGGCTTCGGGCTTCTGGCGCGGTGATCAGGGCATGGTCCAAGGCGGTGTTGCAGGATTGCGGGCAGGGCGCGCGCAGCGCACCCAGCGCCGGCACGGCGCGGCGGATCAGGGCGCGGGCATTGCCGGCATTGGCGGTCATCACCGCGACCACGGCATCCACCGTGACATGCTCATGGGTCTCGTGCCAGCAATCGTAATCGGTCACCATGGCGACGGTCGCGTAATGCAGCTCCGCCTCACGGGCCAGCTTGGCTTCCGGCATATTGGTCATGCCGATCACGCTGCAGCCCCAGCTGCGATAGAGCTCGCTTTCCGCCTTGGTGGAGAATTGCGGCCCTTCCATCACCAGATAGGTGCCGCCGCGATGCACCGGCAGGTTCAGATCCGCCGCGGCCTGATACAGCACATCGCCAAGCTGCGTACAGACCGGGTGGGCGACCGAGACATGCGCCACACAGCCCTCGCCGAAGAAGCTCTTTTCGCGGGCGAAGCTGCGATCGATGAACTGATCGACGATCACGAAGTGCCCGGGCGGCAGATGCGCCTGAAGGCTGCCGACCGCTGACAGAGAGATCACATGGGTGACGCCGGCGCGCTTCAACGCGTCGATATTGGCGCGATAATTGAGGTGGGACGGGGAAAGCTTGTGGCCGCGTCCATGGCGCGGCAGGAACACGCACTCGGTGCCCTCCAAGGTGCCATTCAGCAACTCATCGGACGGGTCGCCCCAGGGGGTTTCAACGCGCCGCCATATGCGGTTGGTAAGACCTTCGATGTCATAGAGGCCGGAGCCGCCGATGATGCCGATGACTGGCATGGGAATAACCCCTCCGTTCGCAGCTCAAGACAAAGTTAGGACACGTTGATGAAGACCAAGGCGCCAGCCTGCGCGCCTGATGCGGCCTCGCGCGCTTCGCGTGGGGTGGGATGCCAAGCAGCATCCCACCCCACGGTACATAGGGTTTAGTGGACCTTGGCCCACACCTTCTTTTTCACCGCGTAACTCACGCCGCAGAGCAGGGCGAAGAAGCCGACCATGCGGATGCCCATATGTTTGCGCTGCTCCATTTCGGTGTTTGAGGCGAAATAGAGGAAGGTGGCGACGTCCTTGGCTTCCTGGTCGAGCGTCGCTTTGGTGCCGTCGGCATAGGTCACCGAGCCGTCGGAGAGCGGTGCCGGCATATGGATCTGATGGCCCGGGAAATATTCGTTGTAATACAGGCCATCGGGCACTTTCACCCCGGCCGGCGGCTCGACATAGCCGATCATCAGCGCATGCACGTAATCGGCTCCCTCGGCGCCGGGAAAGCGTGCTTTCTCGATCAGTGAATGATCTGGCGGCAGCGCGCCGTTATTGGCGGCGCGGGCGGCCTTGTCGTTGGGGTAGGGCGAGGCGAAATGGTCGCCGGGCAGGCCGGGCCTGGTGGTTGGCTCGCCCTGATCGTTCAGGTCGCCCGGCACCGTCTTGCTGGCGGCAATCGCCCGGATCTGGGCCTTGCTCAGCCCGATCCCCTCCAGATTGCGGTAGGACATCAGCTTCATCGAGTGGCAGGACGAGCAGACCTCGTTATAGACCTGGAAGCCGCGCTGCGCCGAAGCGCGGTCGAAGGTGCCGAACGGCCCCTCGAAACTCCAGTTGACATGCGGGAAGGCGGGTACACCCTCTTCCGCGCGCGCAACCCCGGCAGCGCCGAGCGACAAGCCAGCGGCAGCGATGGCGAGAAGGCGACGCATCAGATTTTCTCCATCGGCTTGGCGGCGGCACCGGAAGGCAGTGGGCCACCGCCACCGGGGAAGTTTTTCGGCAATACCGGCTTGCTGATGCTTTCCGGCAGCGGCAGCGGTGTCTCGATAAAGCCAAAGAGCGGCACCAGCACCAGGAAATGCAGGAAGTAGAAGGCGGTGGCGATCCGGCCGATAATCACCACGATGCCTTGCGGATGCTGCGAGCCGCACCAGCCGAGAGCAAACATCGAAATCACCAGCCCGATCAGCGAGGCGCGATACATCGGCCGGAAGCGGGCGCTGCGCACCGGCGAGGTATCCAGCCAGGGCAGCACGAACCACACGAGAATGGAGCCGAACATGCACAGCACGCCGGCCAGCTTGTCCGGCACCGAGCGCAGGATTGCGTAGAACGGCAGGAAATACCATTCCGGCACGATGGCATTCGGCGTCTGCAGCGGGTTCGCGACGATGTAGTTATCCGGCTCGCCGAAGAAATTCGGCGCGTAGAACACCAGGATGGCGAACACCAGGAAGTAGAACGCCATGCCCACGCTATCCTTGGCCGTATAGTAAGGATGGAAAGGCAGGGTGTCCTGCTCCGACTTCACGTCGATGCCGAGCGGGTTGTTCGATCCGGTGATGTGCAGCGCCACCACGTGCAGGAACACCACGCCGGTGATCACGAAGGGCAGCAGGTAATGCAGGGAGAAGAAGCGGTTCAGGGTGGGGTTGTCCACCGAGAAGCCGCCCCAGAGCAGGGTGACGATCCAGTTGCCCACCAGTGGAATGGCGGAGAACAGATTGGTGATCACGGTGGCACCCCAGTAGGACATCTGGCCCCAGGGCAGCACATACCCCATGAAGGCGGTGGCCATCACCAGCAGGAACAGCACCACGCCGGTCATCCACAGCAATTCGCGCGGCGCCTTGTAGCTGCCGTAATACATGCCCCGGAAAATATGCACGTAGAGCACCAGGAAGAACATCGATGCGCCGTTCATGTGAACGTAGCGGATCAGCCAGCCATAATTCACGTCGCGCATAATGCGCTCTACGCTGTCGAAGGCGCCGGCGGTGCTGGGGTTATAGTTCATCGCCAGGAAGATGCCGGTGGCGATCATCACCAGCAGGTTGATCGTGGCCAGCGCGCCGAAATTCCAGAAATAGTTAAAATTCTTCGGCGTCGGGAAATTGCCGTATTCCTTGCTCATCAGGGTGATGATCGGAAGGCGGGTGTCGATCCAGTTGAGCACCGGGTTCTTCAGGTCGCTCTTTTTCAGGCCGGCCATGGGCGCAGAATCCTCAAAACCATCGGGAACGTCGCACGCCTCACCTGGCGCACACGCGCGCCAGGCTGTGGAGCCCTTGGCACGTCGCACCCCTAATAAGGGCGGAGTTGCGGGGCTGCAATCGGGGATCGGTGCAGGTTTTTGCGCCGCGCACCAAAATGCCCCGCGGCGCAGCATTTTTTTGGGCGCGGCGGCTCTCGGAAATGCGCCGTTGAGACGCTAGAGTGACGCAATGGACACCGATCTGCCAACGACGCTCCCCCACACAACATTGAAGGCGCCGGCCAGGGCTTGGTTCGAATCGCTGCGTGACCGTATCTGCGCCGCCTTCGAGGCCATTGAGGACGAGCAGACCGATGGCCCGCTTTCCGACCGGCCGCCGGGGCGCTTCGCCCGCACGCCATGGCAGCGGCCAACCGCGGATGGCTCCGATGGCGGCGGCGGGGTGATCAGCCTGATGAAGGGCAGGGTGTTCGAAAAAGTCGGGGTGAACGTCTCCACCGTCGCCGGCACGTTCAGCCCCGAATTTCGTGGCCAGATTCCCGGTGCGGCGGAAGACCCGCGGTTTTTCGCCACCGGCATCAGCCTGGTGGCGCATTTGCAGAGCCCTTTGGTGCCCGCGGTGCATATGAACACGCGGCTGCTGGTCACCACCAAAGGCTGGTTCGGCGGCGGTGGCGACCTGACTCCGATGTTCTGGGACTCGCCGGAGACGGCGGAGGACGGTGCCTCGTTCCACGCCGCGTTCCAGGCCGCCTGCGACCGGCACGACCCCGGCTACTACCAAAAATTCAAGGAATGGTGCGACCGCTACTTCTACCTGCCGCACCGCGCCGAGCCGCGCGGGGTGGGCGGCATTTTCTATGACCATCTGAACACCGGCGATGCAGAGGCCGATTTCGCCTTCACCCGCGAGGTCGGCGAGGCATTTCTCGGCGCCTACCCGGCCATCGTGCGCCGGCGCTGCAAGGCCGCCTGGTCGGCGGCGCAGCGCGAGCACCAGCTGGTGCGCCGTGGCCGCTATGTGGAGTTCAACCTGTTGCATGATCGCGGCACCACGTTTGGGCTGAAAACCGGCGGCAATGTGGAGGCCATCCTGATGAGCCTACCCCCGGAAGCACGCTGGCCCTGACCCATGCGCAGAACCTGCATGTGGTCGCTGAGGGTACCGGGACATTGGCGCAATACGAGCTGGCGGCCGCATCCGGCTGCGATGCAATACAGGGCCATTATCTTGCCCGGCCAATGACCGCGCCGGCCCTGGAGGCTTGGCTATGCGCGGGTGAATCGATGCCACGCGCCCGATAGCGCGGTTTCGCGCGTTGCCGATTGACGGGGGCGCCCTTAAGCACAGCCCATGACCACCGCCCTGCTGATCGCCGTGATTGTGCTGCTCGCCTTGGTAAACGGCGTGTTCGCGATGGGTGAAATGGCGCTGGTGTCCGCGCGGCGCGCGCGGCTGGCGGTGCTGGAAAGCAAACAGGTGCGCGGCGCCCGTATCGCCCGCGAATTGGCCGATGACCCGCAGCGCTTTCTGCCCACAGTGCAGGTGGGGGTAACCCTGGTGGGAATCCTCTCTGGCACGTTTGGCGGTGCCAGGATTGCCAGCGCGATCGCGCCGGCGGTGGCGCGCATCCCTTATATCGGCGAGGCAGCGACCGGCGTTTCCCTGGCTCTGGTGGTGATCGGCATCACCTTCCTCACGCTCGTTTTGGGAGAATTGGTGCCCAAGCGGCTGGCCCTGCGCTCGCCGGAATTGATCGCCACCCGGCTGGCGCCGGCGGTGGCGGGCCTGGCGCGGATCAGCGCGCCCATTGTGTGGCTGCTCGGCTGGTCCTCCGACCTGGTGTTGCGCGCGATCGGCCATAGCGAGGCCACGCGCCAGACGGTGACGGAAGACGAGCTGAAGGCGCTGCTGGCGGAAGGCACCCAGGCTGGCGTGCTGGAACTGGGCGAGCGCGACATGATCGAGCGCGTGCTGCGCCTGGCCGACAAGCCGGTGCGCGCGATCATGACGCCGCGCACCGAGCTTGCCTGGATCGATCGCACCGACCCGAGGCTGGAAATCGCCGCCGCGCTGAAGGCTGCGCCGCATAGCCGTTTCGTGGTGTGCGACGGGTCGATCGACAATGTTGTTGGCATCGTCCAGGCCAAGGATATTCTCGACCGGATTCTCGACGGCAAGGATTTGTCGATCTCTGCCTCGCTACGCCAGCCGATGGTGGTGCCGGATACGGTGAGTGCGCTGGATGCGCTGGAGCGGCTGAAATCGGACACGCTCGGCCTGGCGCTGGTGATGGACGAATATGGCAGTTTTGAGGGCGTGGTGACCGCGGCCGATCTGCTGGAGGCGATCATTGGCGACCTGACCGAGCCCGGCTATGGCACGCCGAGCCAGGCGGCCGAGCAAATCGGCGGGGAGATGATGATGGACGGGATGACGCCCGTCGATGAGTTGAAAGCGCGGCTGCATCTGCCCGATCTGCCGGCCGAAGGCAGCTACCACACCTTGGCCGGCCTGCTGCTGGCCCTGCTGCGCCGGGTGCCGGAGGCCGGCGACCGCATCGTGTTCGGCGGCTGGCTGTTCGAGGTGCTGGAGATGGATGGGCGGCGTGTGGTGAAGGTCAGGGCCAGCCGGGAGAAGCTGGCGGAGGCCTGAGCGGGAGGCTTGACAGGCAAGTCAAATGGACTAAGTCTATTGAACTAAGTCTGCAGCGGGTGACCAATGCGCCTGATAAACATCCACGAGGCGAAAACCCAGTTATCCCGGCTGGTGGATCAGGCCAGCCAGGGCGAGCCGTTCATCATCGCCAAATCGGGGAAACCCATGGTGAAGGTTACCGCACTCACTGCGCCGCTTCCGGCCGAGCAGACGCGGTTGGGGTTCATGGCTGGCCAGATCGAGGTGCCGGAGGATTTCGACCGGATGGGCGAGGCTGAGATCGAGAATCTGTTTAACGGCGGCTGATGAAGCTGCTGCTGGATACCCATGTGCTGCTATGGGCGGCCGGGTTTCGCGAGGCGGGTTCGAGCCGCCTCTCGCCCGAGGCGGTTTGCCTGATTCGCGATCCTGGCAACATCGTTCTGTTCAGTGCCGCCAGTATCTGGGAAATTACCATCAAGCACGGGCTCGGCCGCGATGATTTCAAAGCCGACCCGCATGTGCTGCGGCGTGGCCTTGTCGATAACGGCTATGTCCAGTTGCCCATTCAGGCCGAACACGCTTTGGCGGTGGCGAGCTTGCCGCATCATCACAAGGATCCGTTCGATCGCATCCTGATCGCACAGGCTACCATAGAGGGCGTGACGCTGCTGACATCGGACCCGGTGGTGGCCGCATATCCCGGGCCTATCCTGAAGACTTAAGCTCGGCACCATCGGGGAAGCCTCCAGCAATAAAACCGATTTGGCTGTCCACGCGCACGCAAGCGATAGGGCGGAAAAAACGAATCGCCTTTCACCACTTTCACCTCGATCCTCTGCGT
>Ga0116229_10015342_pt1 | contig 10460 bp, 7 predicted proteins | sample S1TSphgellanicum_3_FD_87313 | JGI IMG/M metagenome (GOLD analysis project Ga0116229, IMG submission 87313) | Host-associated microbial communities from peat moss isolated from Minnesota, USA - S1T2_Fc - Sphagnum magellanicum MG | ecosystem: Host-associated > Plants > Peat moss > Unclassified...
CGGCCGCGGATGCGCTTTTCGATCTGCAGCACGTCCATCTCGCCCTCGATCACGGCGAGCATGTGCTCGAGCCGCTTGCGGGCGTCGGGGATCTCGAGCACCTTCTGTTTCTCGGAGAGCTTCAGCGACATGTGCGCGGCGAACGTGTCGGCGAGACGGCCGGCCTGCTCGATGCCGGCGAGCGAGGTCAGGATTTCGGGCGGCACCTTCTTGTTGAGCTTGACGTACTGTTCGAACTGCGTGATGACGGAGCGCGTGAGCACGTCCATCTCGCGCTCCTCGTAACGCTCCACGTCGGGCAGCGCCGTGACGTGCGCGAGGAAGAATTCCCCCTCGACCAGCTGGTCGATGTTCGCGCGATCCACGCCCTCCACGAGCACCTTCACGGTGCCGTCGGGCAGCTTCAGCAGCTGCAGAATCGTGGCAACCGTGCCGACCGCATACAGATCCGACGGCGTCGGATCATCGACGTCTGCCTGTTTCTGTGCGACCAGCAGGATGCGCTTGTCGGCCTTCATGGCCATGTCGAGCGCGACGATCGACTTCTCGCGGCCCACGAACAATGGAATGACCATGTGGGGATAGACGACGACGTCACGCAGCGGCAGGACCGGCATTCCGCCGGCCATGGCTTTGATGGGATGCTCAGTCGATGCTTGGTCGCTCACGGAACCCGCCTTGGTGCTTGGCCGTTGGAGAATGGGATGACTTCAAGGTCGGCTATCGACATGCGGCCGACAAACCCGAGATTCAAGGCGCACTCGGCCGCGAAGGTCCGCCACTCAAAGGTGATCGGACCCCGTGGGTCGACGCTGATCCTCGACGGGGGCGACGAGCCGCGTCTCTTCGGTGCGATGCACGATGTAGGGTTTGTTGGTCCCTTCGATGACGTTCTCGTCGACCACGACCTTTTGCACGTTGCGCAGCGACGGCAGGTCGTACATCGTGTCGAGCAGGACGTTTTCGAGAATCGTCCGAAGTCCGCGGGCGCCGGTCTTGCGCTGCATGGCCTTGCGCGCGACCGAACGCAATGCATCCTCGCGAAAATCGAGCTCGACCCCCTCCATGTCGAAGAGCTTGCGGTACTGTTTGGTCAGCGCGTTCTTCGGTTGCATCAGGATCGAGATCAGCGCGTCCTCGTCCAGCTCCTCGAGCGTCGCCACCACGGGAAGGCGCCCGACGAATTCCGGGATCAAACCGTACTTGATCAAGTCCTCGGGCTCGGTGTCGTGGAACACGTCGTTGCCGTGAGGACGCGCATTCTGTTCGCGCACCTCGGCGACGAAGCCGATTCCGCTCTTGTGAGTGCGGTTCATGATGATCTTTTCGAGACCCGCGAACGCACCACCACAAATGAACAATATATTGGTCGTATCGACCTGCAGAAACTCCTGCTGAGGATGCTTGCGTCCACCCTGCGGAGGAACCGAGGCGATGGTGCCTTCGATCAGCTTCAACAAGGCTTGTTGGACGCCTTCGCCCGACACGTCGCGCGTGATCGAGGGGTTGTCGGATTTGCGGGAAATCTTATCGATTTCATCGATATACACAATGCCGGTTTGCGCTTTCTCGACGTCGTAATCGCACTTTTGCAGGAGCTTTTGGATGATGTTCTCGACGTCCTCGCCGACATACCCGGCCTCGGTCAGCGTCGTGGCATCGGCGATCGTGAACGGGACGTTGAGCAACCGCGCCAGGGTCTCGGCCAACAGGGTCTTGCCCGACCCGGTCGGGCCGATCAGCAGGATGTTGCTCTTGGCGAGTTCGACCTCGTCGCGCGAGCGCACGCCTTCTCCGCCGCGGGTCTGCAAGCGCTTGTAATGATTGTAAACGGCCACCGAGAGCACGCGCTTGGCGCGCTCCTGGCCGATCACGTATTCGTCGAGGACTTTCTTGATTTCCTGGGGTTTCGGGAGCTTGTCGCGGGTGCGTTCGGCGCGCTCCTCGAGTTCCTCCCGGATTATGTCATTGCACAGTTCGACGCATTCGTCACAGACGAATACTGACGGCCCGGCGATGAGTTTTCGGACTTCGTGCTGGCTCTTTCCGCAAAAGGAGCAATACAACAGCTTACCGTCATCATGTTTGCCGCGGGAATCTTCGCTCATGCTGTCCTCATGGTCCGACTATATCGCACCCCGCCGATCTCACGCAAAGGTGTCGTTTTTCGTCATAACTCAAGCCTTTGCCGGTAGCTCGCCGCGCTTCTCCAACATCGAATCGATCAAACCGTAGGCACGGGCGACCTCGGCGGTCATGAAATTGTCCCGATCGCTGTCCTGTTTGATGCGCTCTATCGTCTGGCCGGTGTGCTTGGCCAGGATCCCGTTGAGCCGCTCGCGGGTCTCGAGCACGTCCCGGGCATGGATGTCGATGTCCGACGCCTGACCCTGGAAGCCGGCGGAGGGCTGGTGGATCATGATTTTCGAGTTCGGCAGCGAATAGCGCTTGCCCGCGGCACCGCCCGCGAGCAGCACCGCCCCCATCGAGGCGGCCAGACCGACACAGATCGTGCTCACGTCGGGTTTGATGAACTGCATCGTATCGTAGATCGCAAGGCCGGCGCTGACCGAGCCGCCCGGGGAGTTGATATAGAGCGCGATGTCCTTTTCCGGATTCTCGGATTCCAGGAACAGCAGCTGGGCGACCACCAGGTTCGCCATGTAGTCCTCGACGGGACCCACGATGAAGATCACCCGCTCCTTGAGCAGCCGCGAGTAGATGTCATAAGCACGCTCGCCGCGCGCCGTTTGTTCGACCACCATCGGAACCAGATTCAGTGCGCGCGTCGTCATAAATGCCTTCTTTAGCGTGAGCTGCAGCGCCGGATCGCGAACTCATGTCAGTGAGGACGTACCGCGGCGTTTCAAGTGTCTGTAAGGATCCTTCAACCGTCGAACTTCATCAATTCCTTGAACGTCGAGGGTACCTCATGCACCTTCGCATGCGCGAGGACCCAGTCCACGACTTGGTCCTCCAGCACCAAACTCTCCACCTGCCGCATCGCCTCGGGATTTTGCAGATAGGCGCGCTTGATCGCGGCCGGATCCCCGTAACTAGCCACCATCTCGTCCAGGCGGGCGTTGGTACGGGCCGGATCGGCGCTCAGGCCCTCGTGTTTGATGATGTAAGCGAGTATCAGGCCGAGCGCCGCGCGGCGGCGGCCTTGCTCGACGAAGGTGTGCGCCGCGGGCGCCTGGGAGGGGTCCTTGGCGCCGCTACGGCGCATCGCCTCGCTCTGCATCTCGCGCACCTGGGTCTCGATCAACGCGTTCGGCACCTCGATCGGATTCGCCTCGTAGAGCTTCTCGAGCACGTGCCCCTTGATCCGATTGCGCAGCGTCTGAGCGAGCTCGCGGCGCATGTTCGCGGCGACCTCCTCGCGCAACTGGGCGACACCGCCCTCGGCGACGCCGAACAAGCGGCAAAACTCCTCGTCGAGTGCGGGCACCACGGCCGCCTCGACCGACTTGACCGCGATCTTGAACGACGCGAGCTTGCCCGCGAGTTCCGTGGCGCGGTAATCGGCCGGAAAATTGACGAGGGCGACGCGTTCCTCGGCGGGCACCGCACCCAAGAGCGCGGTTTCGAACTCCGCGAGCATGCGACCCTCGCCCAGAATGACGGCCACGTTCTCGCCCTTGCCGCCCGCGAACGGGACCCCGTCGATCGACCCGTCGAAGTCGATCGTGACGCGGTCACCGGTCACCGCCGCGCGTCCGGCCGCGACATAGCTCACCTGTTGCTTGCGCAGCCTCTCGAGCATCGCGTCGACGTCGCTGTCCAGCACATCGGCCGTCGCGCGAGTGATTTCCAGGTCCGCGACCGGAGCCAGCGCAATCTCCGGAAACACCTCGAACGTCGCAACGTAGCGCAGGTCCTTGCCTTCGTCGACACTTTGCGGCTCGATCCGCGGATGTCCGGCCGGCGCGAGCTGCTGCGCGGACACCGCCTCGGCGAAACTCGACTGCAGCAGCTCGGTGATCACCTCGCGGTGTACCTGGACGCCGAACTGGCGTCGGATCACGGTCATCGGCGCCTTGCCGGGCCGAAACCCGTTCAAGCGGGCCGTGCGGCTCAAGGTCTTCAAACGCGACGCGATCTCGTCGCTGACTCGCTGGGCCGGCACCGCGACCTGCATGCGGCGTTCTAATTTGCCGGTCGTTTCGACTGACACATCCATGAAAAACCTCATTATTGGGGTGTACGCTGGTGCGAAAGGCGAGACTCGAACTCGCACGGGTCACCCCACTGGATCCTAAGTCCAGCGCGTCTACCAATTCCGCCACTCTCGCATCGAAAGTGCGCGCAAGTATAGCCCACCCACCCGCGCCGATGTTTCCCGCCTTAGCGCGATGCGTTGTCGCGAACCAGCCACCGGGCCACCTCGCGCAGCGCCGGCAAGCCGTTGTCGAGGATGAAATACAAGGGGGTGTCGCCGCGAAACGGCGCCTCGGCGCGCGGCGCGTGCAACCAGGCCCAGGCACGATCGGCGACCGCGCCCTCCTGTTTCAACGACTGGTGGATGCTCGCGACCAGCGCAATGCGCTCCTGCTGCGAACCGGACAGGCGCGGCGCCTGGCCCAGGCGGTAGCGCTCCAGCACCTGCGGCGACGGGATGCGCAGCAGCCGGCACTGTTGCAGCGGCGAGAGCTCCCACGCGGATGCGATCGCGAAAAACCGCTGCAAGGCCATCTCGCTCGTGCTCCGGCTGGCACGCCGGCTCGAGGGCTGCAGAACCAACTTGGGGCCGGTGCGGGGCTTCTTGGTGCGCAAACGGCTTTCTCGGGCCAAAGAATTTCCAGCATACTCCGTAACCTTCTATCCGCGAGTAGGATGAGGCGTATGGCAGAGAGCTTCGCAGACCGCCTGAAGCGCGCTCAACGCGCCACGGAGAGCCTGGTCTGCGTCGGACTCGATCCCGAGCTTGCACGCCTGCCTCCCGACCTCGCGCAGGCAGCGGAGCCCCTGCTCGCCTTCAATCGGCGCATCATCGACGCGACCTGCGGCCTCGCCGCGGCCTACAAGCCCCAAATCGCGTTCTACGCCGCCTTGGGGGCGGAAGCCGCCCTGCTGGCGAGTATCCACTACATCCGGGAACGCGCGCCGCAGGCACTCGTGATCCTCGACGCGAAGCGCAACGACATCGGCAACACCGCCGCGGCCTATGCGACCGAGGCGTTCGACCGCTATGGTGCCGATGCGGTCACGGTCGCGCCCTACATGGGCACCGATTCCGTGCTGCCGTTCCTGGAGCGGCCGGATCGCGGTGCGATTTTGCTGTGCCGCACCTCGAACCCGGGCGCCCGGGACTTTCAAGACTTGCTCGTCGACGGCCTGCCGCTCTATCAGCGCGTGGCCGCCCATGCGGCAATGCACTGGAATGTCCACAACAACCTGATGTTGGTGGTCGGAGCGACCTATCCCCGGGAGATGGCGGCACTGCGACGCGCGCATCCCGGGTTGAGTTTCCTGGTTCCCGGCATCGGCGCGCAGGGCGGCGACCTCGCTGCGACGCTCGACGCCGGGCTCGATGCCGAGGGCGCGGGGCTCTTGATCAACTCGTCGCGCGCGATCATTTACGCCGGCGGCGGCAGCGGTGCTGCGATTCGCGCCGCGGCGGCCGAATTGCGCGCCGCGATCAACGTCCATCGGGCGCAACGCGGCCGGGCGATCGCGGCGGGAGCCGTGCGGGCATGAACGCGGTGTCCCGTCACCCGGCCGAGGCTCCCAGTCTGCTGGAGAGCATCGGCGACGGCCTCGCCATCACGCGCGGCGACGGCTCCTTCAGCTACTGTAGCGCGGGGTTGGCGACCGCCATGGGCCCCGGAGCCGGCAGTTCCCGCGGCGAGACCATCTTCGACTGGCTCGAGAGCGTCTCCGGGCCGGCGCTGCCCGAGCTTCACGAGCGCGTCGAGAGCGGCGGCGAGACCCAGCGAACTCAGGTGCGGGGACGGCGCACCGCGGGCGCAACGACGGTCTTCAACGCCAGGGTGGTCATGCGCCGGGCGGAGCTGCCGGAAGGGCCCGTCGTCGTCTGGAGTTTCGAGGACATCGGCCGCGGTCAACCCTCGTTCACCGAATTTGCGCTGTCGGGTACCGACATCGGCCTATGGGACTGGGAGATTCAGCCGGATCGGCTGACCTGGGTGAACAACTGGGCCGAGCAGGCCGGGCTCACGGCCTACGCCGGCGAGGGCCACGAGAAGCTGTGGACCGCGCGCATGTATCCGGAAGATCTGCCGGCGTATCAGGCGGCGCTGACGGAGCACCTCGCGGGCCGCACGCCGGTATTCGACGTGGAGTATCGACTGCGCGATCGCCAGGATTCCTGGGTCTGGATCCGCGAACGCGGCCGCGTGATCGAACGCGACGCGGCCGGTACGGCCATCCGCATGGTCGGCCTCTGTCTCGACGCGGATGAACGCCACCGCGCGGCGAGCGAACTCGAGCGCAGCGAGTCGCGCCTGGCACTGGCGGCGCGGCGTAGCGACTTCGGCTTCTGGGACGTGGATCTCGCCACCGACTCGCTGTCGTGGTGGAACGATTGGTGTACGCAGCTCGATCTCGATCCCTGCGAGGGGGAAGGACATTCGCCGCGCTGGGACGCGATCATTCACCCGGACGACCTCGCGAACACGATGAACTACTACGAGCTCGCCGCCGGGCTGCGCGAGCTGTATGAGGCCGAGTACCGCGTGCGCACCCGCACGGGCGGCTGGCGCTGGGTCTTGAGCCGCGGCATGGCCACGGCGCGCGACGCCTTCGGGCGGGCGCTGCGCATCACCGGCGTGACGATCGACATCGATGCGCGCAAGCGCGCCGAGCTCGCGCTGCGCGAGTCCGAGGCGCGCCTCGAGGCGGCCGTTTGGGGCACCGAACTCGGCCTGTGGGAGGTCCGCAGCGACGGCACCTGCTGGTGGTTCAATGACTGGTGCGCGGACCACGGCATCGAACCCCATGACAGCGGCGGCCGCAAACGCACCTGGGTGGAACGCATCCATCCGGACGACGCTCCCCTGTACCGGCGCCTCACCGACGAGAGCGCCGCGGGCATCTCCGATCACTACGTCGTCGAGTTTCGGATCCGCACCCGCAGCGGCGCGTGGCGCTGGGTGCACGAGCGCGGTCGGGTCGCCGAACGCGATTCGACCGGCGGTTACGTGCGCATCGTCGGCGTCTGCATCGACATCGACGGGCGCAAACAGATGGAGGCGGCGCTGCGCCATGCGGAACAGCGTTACGAGATGGCGATCAACGCCGCGCAACTGCCGGTCTGGGAGGTGGATCTCGACACGCGTGCGTTTCGCGGCAACACCCACTGGCACCGGGCGATCGGCCACGGGCCCACCGACGGCGGCGTCGAGGAGCGGTGCGACCGCTGGCCCGAGGACATCCATCCCGAGGACCTGCCGAAGATCGCAGACCTGTCGACGCAGCCGACCATCAATCCGGACGGCTTTTTCGAGAACGAATTGCGCTTCCGGACGCGCGCGGACGGTTTCAAATGGTTTCTGGTCCGCGGCCAGGTGACCGAACGCGATGCGTTCGAGCGGCCGGTCAAGATCGTCGGTATCGCGGTCGACATCGACGCCCGCAAGCGCATGGATATCGCGGTGCGCGACAGCGAATCGCGCCTCGCGATGATACTCACGACCATGCAGGAGGGTGTCGTGCTGACCGACGCGGCCGGACGCGTGGAATTCACCAATCCCGCCTTCGACGAGATGTTCGGCCACGAGACCGGCACGTTCGCCGGCCGGTCGCTGCTCGATCTGCTCGACCCGCGGCAGGCGGCGAAGCTGCGAATCCCGTGCCGCGAGCGACTGCCGGCCCGCCCCAACGCGCGCGCCGGCAAGCGCGGCATCACGCTGCGCCGGCGCGACGGCACTCAGTTTGCCGCCGAGGTCCTGACCGGCTCGCTCGAGTTGAGCGGTGACCGGAAAACCCTCTACGTGATGCAGGACGTGTCGGAGCGCAGGCATCTCGAGAAGGAGATCACCGAAATCGCACACAGCGAGCGGCGCCGGCTCGGCAACGACTTGCACGACGGGCTCGGCCAGGAGTTGACCGGCATTTCCCTGATGCTGCGGAGCCTCGTGCGGCGTACGGTCTCCGGCGGCGATTTCAGCGCCGATCTCGACGAGGTCATCCGCTTCGTCAATCACGCGATAGAAACGACCCGGACGATGGCCATGGGCCTCTCGCCGGTCACGCTGGAACGCGGCGGATTCGTCTCGGCGCTCGGCACCCTCGCCGCCTGGTCGCGCACCACGCTCGGCGTCGAGGTGCGCCTGCGGCCCTCGCTGCGCGGCGAGTTGAACCTCGACGAGGCGCATGCCACTCATTTGTATCTGATCGCCCAGGAAGCGATCTTGAACGCGGTCAAGCACGGCAACCCGAGTTCGATCGTCGTGACCCTGCGGGTCACGCCTCACATCGTGAGTCTCTCGGTCATCGACGACGGCAGCGGCATCGGCGCACCGGCTCGCGCGGGCAGCGGCATGGGGCTCAAGATCATGGAGTACCGCGCCGGCATCATTGGTGGATCGCTGCAAGTCAGGCGGCGCAAAGGCAGGGGCACCCGGGTCCGCTGCGTCTGTCCGCAACCCGCCGGCAACGCTCGCACGGACGCCGCGGAACGAATCACCGCGCGGCGGACGGCCGAGGCGCTGCCGCTGCAGTCAGAGTGAGACCCGCGTCACGGAACGGCGGACGGTCCGATATGCTATGTAAAGAACCCCCGTTCTGCGCCGACTGGCACGAGCCATGGTGCGGCGCTTTCGCATTCTCCTCCCCGTCGGCTCGTTGCTGCTCGCCTCGGCGTGCGGCAACGTGGTCGGCGTGAATGGTGCAGGCACCGCGCTGGCGACCGTATCGGGCACCGCGGCATCGAGCCCGGGCGCGGCGGCCAACACGGGCACCGCGGCCAACACGGGCACCGCGGCCAACACAGGCACGGCCACCGGCACGGCCGCGACTACCGTAACGGCAGCGGAACCCACGAACGACACCGGCGCCGACACGCGCGTCGACGGGTCTACGCCCGACGCCGAGCCGCCCGTGACTTTCGCGCTCGCGGTCTGCGAGCCCGACCTGCACTGCGCGCCATGACCCCCATCGGTCGGCGGGAATTCTTGCGACGCTCGACCGGAGCGCTCGGCGCGGCGTCGGCCTTGAGCCTGCTCTCGCCGGCGATCCGGCGGGCGCTCGCCGTCCCGGCCGCCGTCAACACCCGCTCCATCGACGACGTGGCGCACGTCGTGATCCTGATGCAGGAAAACCGCTCGTTCGACCACTATTTCGGCACGCTGCGCGGTGTGCGCGGTTTCGGAGACCGGTTTCCGATACCGCTCGAGAGCGGCAAGCCGGTGTGGTTCGAGTCGGACGGCACGAACGAGATCCCGCCGTACCATCTCGATTCGACGACGCAGAGCGGCCTGCTCGTGCCCGACACGCCGCACACGTTCGCCGATACTCAGGCCGCCTGGAACCAGGGCAAATTCGGCTACTGGCCGCTCTTCAAGACCCCCTACTCGATGGGCCACTACCAGCGCGCGGACATCCCGTTCCAATTTGCGCTCGCCGAAGCATTCACGATCTGCGACGCCTACCATTGTTCGGTCGCGAGCGGTACCGATCCGAACCGGATCATGTTTTTCTCAGGATCGAATTTCAATCCCGCATTGCGCCAGCAGGGCATCAACTGCACCGATGCCGATTCCGAGCCGAACAACCTGCGCTGCTGGGTGTCGGGTCAGATGCCCACGCCCGGCTACAGCTACTCGGGGTCGGCGTTCCAATGGCCCACGCTGCCCGATCTGCTGGAGCGGGCCGGCATCTCGTGGCGCATCTATCAGGACCCGAACGACAACTGGACCGGGGCGATGCATGGAGGGCTCGCGTTCGAGTCGTTTCGGAACGCGACGGCGGCCTCGGGTTCGCCGCTCTATGCGAAAGGCATGTCGCTGTGGACGCTCGACGATTTGCGCAACGACGTCAAGCAGGGCTCGTTGCCCGCCGTCTCCTGGGTGCTCCCCTCGCGGGCCGAATCGGAACATCCCGCGGCGGGCTCGAGCCCCCTGCGTGGCGGCGCTTTCACGGCCAGCGTGCTCGACGCGCTGACCGCCGACCCAGCGACCTGGAGCAAGACGGTGCTGTTTCTGACGTTCGACGAAAACGACGGCTACTTCGATCACGTGCCGGCCCCAGCGGTACCGTCCTACAACGCCGACGGCACGCTCGCGGGGAAATCCACCGTGCCGCTCGCCGGTGAATACTTTTCGGATCCCAGCGGCGCGTACCGGCTCGCGGCGGACACGATCAGCGGGTCCGTGCGCCCCTGGGGGCTCGGTCCGCGCGTGCCGATGTATGTGATCTCCCCCTGGAGCAGGGGCGGCTGGGTCAACTCGCAGGTGTTCGATCACACCTCGATCGGCATGTTTCTCGAAAAGCGCTTC
>Ga0116229_10015344_pt1 | contig 10457 bp, 6 predicted proteins | sample S1TSphgellanicum_3_FD_87313 | JGI IMG/M metagenome (GOLD analysis project Ga0116229, IMG submission 87313) | Host-associated microbial communities from peat moss isolated from Minnesota, USA - S1T2_Fc - Sphagnum magellanicum MG | ecosystem: Host-associated > Plants > Peat moss > Unclassified...
AGACACTTAAGCGCTCAAGGCAGGCCGAATCCAAGGGGAGGGCTCGGTTGTTTTTGGTGTTCAAACAAAACTTGAAGGCCTCCTCTTGGCACATCTGATGCACTAAAGATCATCAAAGACAGTTTTTAAATGAGAAAGTTATGATCCCCCAAAGTAGAGGGGGTTGAAAACTCAAACAAAAAAAAAAACCACAAAACACTACAAAGCCAGTTCCCAATTGGTAATGGACAATTCTACCCTAATTGGAGAGAATCACTAGAAAATTTTAGCATTTACCTTTTTTCACAAGCTAAAGGTTGGCTAAAAAAAATGTCGAAATTTTAGGTCAAAAGTTTTTTTGCCTTGAATTTTTGACCATTTATTTTGGATTTTTTTCAGTATCAACACCAAATTAGGGTCTCTAAGTCCAAAATTTTCATTTCCTAAGGTTAGATTTGAAAGCCAAAATAAAATTCTAGTGACGACGATTTCATTGGAGTTGGTTTAGGTGGGATGGGCTATAGTTGTAGGTCATACAAAAAGATAATTCCAAACTCCAAACTTATTAGAGGTCGATTCCAAATTAGAATTCTTAAAAAATAAACATTTTACAAGTTGTTTCAAAATGTCCTTATGGATCCTAAGGTATCAAAAGAGAAACAACTATTTTTATTTTTTTAATGTCTTTTGGAACCTTTGTGTCTTTCCAATTTCATACACATGTTTATATGTAATTTCATACAAATGTAAATATGTGTTATTTTGAATATGTTGAAATCATTTCAAGAAGTTACATTTTTTTTTTCTTTGATATTAAGTTAGTTTCCAATAAAATTTTCTCTTTCAAATACCTAATTCAAATATTTAATCCCTTTTTGTTTAGTTGATTTAATGTTTATCCACCCTAATTGCTTTGAAAATTTCAATGGATTAAAAATAGGGGTGCCTGATTAAATCTCCCTATGGATGATAATTGAACAATATTTTGTACAATTTGAATTTGATATATATCTCAAAATAATTAAAAAATTCAAAAATGTAAACTTTTTTTTTTTTTTCCATTCATCGTCACTAATAATGCGTAGTTACACAAAGCCCAAGTATCATAATTTAATGACTTATAATAAATGAATCGTGGGAGTGGGCAAGGGTCACCCAAGGGTGGAAGTGAGAAATATAGGTAGTCAACTCAAGAGCACTTGTTGGACACAAAGGGTGGTGAAAGCTTGCTTGCATTTTTGGAATGCAATTTTTGAAACTTGTTCTTCGTCGAAAGTGATGAAGATTCAAAGGGGAGATCAATCTTTTCCACCATTCATCCTCCACACTTAGTTGGTGTCACCAACATATGCTAGCTTGTTTCTAGATGCAATTGAATTTTTTCATCATTTGAAGGAAACAAAATCAATTAAGAACTAAAAACAAAAGCCAAAGGTTGGGAGGGGAACCACTTTAAAACAAAGAAAAGAAAAGGTGAGAAGTGGCGAAAGGGAATGAACCCAAAAACATTGACTAAAGGCATATTGGTGAACACCATGGAGACTAGGGGAATAAGGCTCCTAGAGTGATGAACTAGGGAGAAAGGTCCTTTATGGAATGAAGGTTTGTGATGGCAAGAAAGTCCATGCAACCTTGAGAAATGTACTATTCCTTAGTGTTGAAAAAAACAAACTCCTTGAGTGTTGATTGCATTGTGCATCTAATAAAACATTTTGTTGTTGGGGAGCTTGTTACAACTTTGGTGCTTTTGGATGCATTTGAACATTTCCTTCTAGAGGATGGTGAGTGTCTATGTCGACTCACCTAGGAGGTGTTGTATCCATAAGTTTTCAAAGAGGTTGTTAACTTTGTCAACAACACCAAAACGGATCGTGCTAGAGCCTTAGATCCCTCACTTTAATCAAACATTCTTTTCTTTCTTGGCTCCACTTGGAGCTCTTAGGAGAAGTTGGGAGGGAGGTCACAACCAACCCCATCTTGCAAGGGTTGAACATGAATGAGATTTTAGTAAGTCAACAAGAGGTCAATGGGCAATGTATTACAAGTCTTGAACTTGAGGAATGGGATGTCATTAGGTTATAAGTCACAAGTAGCGAAGGTAGCAACACACATTTGTGTTGTTGTGGCTTCACAAAAGAAATGCACAAAATTAGATGTGGTTATGGGCTAGGTGGTGGGAAAAACAACATTGCAACATTTTGCCAAGAAATAGAAGTCTTCAACGCCAACATGCATGGTTGAAAAGGGGGTGGAGAAGTTGGTAGGGATTATGATGGCAATGTGGGCTTTTGTAATGTGGAATGTTGAAAATTTGGTGGGCATTCTTCTAAATCACAATATAATATATTTCTAACAAGTTGTCTAATGTAACTTCAAAGTTTTCTTCATGGGAGGTTGCAACATTTTTTTCTAGGTTAAATGATAGGGATATCCTAAACAATTAATTCAATTGCAATTAGATCAGCTGTATGTAACATGAGGTAGGGTGGATGGGAAAAGGTATCAACTTATAGGAGATGAAAACCACTCCTCTAAACGAAGTGAGAAATTCCTTTTGTCCATATTGCCATGAGTTGAGTTTGAAAAGTTTGGATTTTTGCAAAGGACCTTGAATGTTGGTGGACATGCCTCCAAGCCTCCATCCCAATTCTTGCTATGAATTGTTAACTATTGTAAAGGACCTTGCCCAAGTGAAGGTGTCTTCATGGAACTCATGTTTGCATCTTTGGCACCATCTATGCCAAATCAATCATGCCCTCAAAATGTCCCGACGTATTTTAGGACCTTGCTCAAGGGAGTGGAATTGTAGTCCCAATTTGCATCTCCCAAGTTGGTGGGGTTTTGTGGGGGATGGAAACCTCCCCAAATAAGTTGTTCACACACAAGGGAATGTGGGGGAAAACTTGTTTGAATTTAGGTTGCATTGAAATTCTACCATATTTTTGTTGTGCACATGCTATAGGAAAACATGTGTTTAATTGTTTTTAAATCCCCAAAACCATTGAACATGATGTCCCCTTGGTGACCAATATTTCTCCAACATGCTCCTATTGGAAAACATCCTTGCAAGTTCAACTAGATCATAATTGAGAAAAAATTTGGATCTTTAACTAGGAATGAAATTGCTCCTAGTCCAGAAGGCATCAAATGACTTCTCTATTCCTTTTTCAAGTAAGCCAATATTGTAACCTTGTTTTGTTGCGTAGTTGAAAATGTTGGAGGTTTTAAATTTTCGCATTGTCCTCCATTACTAATTTTTGAGGTCAAAGCTTGAATCTTTCATTAGGTAATTGACAAACAACCATATATAAATTGGTCTTTGGTCTTTAGTTGGAGAAATTAAGGGATTATAATCTAAGAATTGGCCTATTTTTCCTTGCCTTTGAATTTTTTTTACTTGTCCAAGGGAGCTACCATTGATGAGTTGAAACCCTTCCATTATCCTTAAAAGTTGTTTGGATGGGAATATTGAGTTTTTGCATATGTGTTGGGACTCATTGAATGGAAGATTTGGTAGATCATTAAGGGGGGTTGGGAGAACAACTAGATATCCAATCACCTGAAGAGAGTTGTTTAGCACATGATAAATCCCAAGGTATGTTTTGGATTGATTTTTACATGCCCCCTAGTAGATTTGGTAGACTTGGTAGATGTCTTAATGACTCAAACAAATTTTTAATAGTTGTCATTTTCATTCCAAAGGTCTTGAATTGAATTGATGCCCTTAAATGACCAAGTTATTAATCTTGAACCTTTATATGTGCCCCATTTTAGTCTTAGCCCATTTGAGAAAAGGCAATAGCCATACAATGGTTGCCTAATAGTTGAATCCTAGGTAGTTGGAGGATTTGCCATAAATAGCATTAATGAGATAACATTACAAATACAAAATATATAAAACATTATAAATATTTATTCCTTAATTTCCCTAATTCTGAAATATAAAGTTTTGGATTGTGAAACCGTGTTTCTTCAATATATATATATATAACATCACATTATGGAACATCAATTTTAGGTTGGGCCCAATTGCTTTGCAGAGGCTAGGTACAATAAGTGTGCATATGATAGATGGGCATGTTTCCATAAGAGTGCATGTTTTTCAGTTTTTGGATTTCACAAAAATGACAAATGTTTGTTCAAAATTTGTCACACTTTACAATTTGTCATTCATGAATAAAAAAAACATGAACATCCATTTTTCAGCCATATTTGATGAAATTCATCCATAAACATCATTTTAAACCAATAATTTTAAATTCATCCATCATTATGTCATTGTCTATTTGCATTCATTATAAATATTTTAAAAAATAATCAAAAGGTTCCTTGGACAATAAGCCTTAAATAAATGTTTTTGAACTCACTTCCTAAAAAATAATAAATAAACATAGTCTTACCCCTCCCCATGCCCTTGCAATTATGTCTAGTATTAGTCCAAACTATGAATTTGGAGCATAGCCTTATCCACATTGTTTGTTTTTTTTATGTTCTTTGATCTACAAATAAAACCTTGTTTTTGGATACTTCTTTGCATATTCATGCCCCTTTTTGAAGATCATATTTTTTATAGGGTTAAACTTCTAAATTTAGGAATGGTTTTTTTGAAGTTTATTGTAACCTTTGCCATCACAAATTTAAAAAAAATGTGCTGATAGGGTTTTTTTACTTGTGATTTTTACTTTACTTCTAAAATTTTCATGACCACTATTAAGATGAAAGAAAAGGAAATGGGTTGGAATAAAGGCCAAAGCATGACAAGCCAAAAGAAGCCAAATGTATTTACAAACCAAGTGGAAATCTATGAGCATGAACATTCCTAAGACCCCTAAATTGCATTCCCCTTTTGGGAAGAACGACTTTTTCTTTTTGGCAATTTTTTTGCCACCTATTGACACAAAAGAAGGCTATGATTCATAGATAAGAGGTTTTTGGAAAATTATGTTTAAAGGTGCCATATTTCGATAGAAGAGCAACTGAAATCACCACATCATGTCTTAGCATGTCACCAAAATAACAAGGTTCCAAAAAAATTCTACTTTCCTCTTTGATTGATAGGCAAATTTGACAATCTTCTTGTGCATGATTTTACTCTACCTTAAAAACATTGGAGGAAAAAACCTTGTTTGGGAATTCGAACTATATAATAAAATCCCAAATCTTTGAAGTCAAATCTGAAAAGTCAAAACATGTCGAACTAAATGATCTTGATATCATTGAAATTTTCAATGAATGCTATGAGACAATGGATTCATTGCCAAAACAAGTGTTTGTTAATAATTACAAGGCTTTGTAAGGTCAAGACAAAAATTGCCACAAAAAGTCATGACCATTAAAAACACAATTAAAATGGGCAAATTATGTGTGGGTATGTGATGTTCTTGATATGGGTGTAAATTAATGTTGTTGTATATTAAAAATGGTTACATGTACCATTAATGATGAACCCCCAAAATTGCATTTGATAAAAATTGTCAAAAATCAATAGGAATTTTTTTGACAATCTTGAAGATTTTTCTCCATTGATATAATTCCTATGGTGACCTCCATAAGGAGAGTAATGGATGTTACATGAATCCAAGTTATGAAATTCATGTGAATTTACGACCAATTTAGGCTCAAAATTGTATTAACCACCTTCTTTGTTTATGTATTGAAATGGTCAAAAAGGGCTTGTGGGTCATTTCATTATAATTGTTTCAAAACATTTACCATTTCATTTTAGTTTCAACGAACTATGTAATGCACCCCAAAATTTCAAGATTTCCATTAGTGGCAAAATCATTGAATTTGCCAACAATACAAAATGACAAGCCAAAAAGTGCATCAAAAGTTATATGTCACACACATGAAAATTATTGTGACCAACAATTTGCATTAATGTGCACAATGACAAAAGAAATAGATCTAAATCCATGTTCAATCACACACAAATTAACATAAAACAAAGACAAAAAGATATTTACACATAATTATATTGGTAACATGGGGTGTGAAACAAATGGAACAAGGTTATTAATAAAAGGGAAAAATTACCCTATGGTTTATTTCAATTGTATTTATGCTAATCTACCTAATCTAGCCTTCAATGTCTTTCCAATTTATCCAAAAATATATATTGTTATGATAGATTTGACAATAAAATAAATTAAACTTTAGAATTGGTCTATTTGTTTATTGATGATTTTTTCTTCCCTTTAAATCTTAAAAACTATGAGATATTAAAAAAGAGATTAAATCACACACAATTGTAGTGTTAAAATAGACTTTTAAAATATCTCAAAACGAAATATTGCTCATGAAATTAAAACTCATGAAAAAAAAAAAAAAAATTTGAAAGATCATGAATAAAACATGTTGTTTCAAACCTTCTACACAAATTGATTCAAGATTGAATTAATACTAACTACATAATAACTGTAATTTTTATAGTTAATATAATTGATAATTAATGAATAACTTGTGATTAATAACTTAACTCTAATTTGTAATAGTTATATTGCAAAGTTGTACTAGTTCAAACTCCAATGTTGAACAAAGTAAAAACAATTTGTGGGCACAACGTTTATTTATATTTTTTTGGGTACTCAACATGAGGGGGAACATTTAGTGTAAAGTTTGAGATCTACATACATCAAATTACCACTTTTAAGGGGGGTATTAAATAATTGTCCAACTTACTTTTTATCACCTTATTATTATCTAAATTTCTAATATATGCATATTAAAGCCACCTATATTAATTATAATCCATTATTTCAGATTATTGCATACCCTATATTATAATTAAATTTATTATTTGAATAAAATGTACCCTATTTTTAACTAATTAACTTATAGTTTTTATTCAACAACCAATATATTGCACCTTCTAATTTTACTCATATATTTTCTAGTTTTTTTAACCTAGTGTCCCCCCAAGGTATTCAATTGATTTCATATGGCCCACGTCATGCCAACATGATTTGTTATATACATTAGTCTTCGCATTTATAGGCCCATGCTCCTTCTAGTCTAACTTGGGCTATTGCAAGGGCAATGATTAAAATCTTGAACTTTTTTATTAAACAATGTAATGTAAACCAAACTAAAGGGTATTGATCATTGTTCGATGCTATTTATGTTCCAATTTTCAATAACAATCAATTTCAAATTAACTACAACCAAGGGCATAACTTTTCTTCCTTTGACAACTTGTGAAACTTTGATGCAAAATTGAAAATCTTACTTGCTAGTATGATAACGTAAGTTTTGTGGGTCTTGCGATCTTTCCTTATGTTTTGTGTTCAATTTGATGCAACCATGGTCCACAACATGTTGGCATTCATGTTTCACCCTAAATATTGGGGGTTAAAATGTGTGACAAACTTAATTGGGAAGGACAAAACTTGGATTGTAGTGAACAAATATGACACAAAAAAATTGATTCCATTTTTGGTTGTGGTTCAAGTCCCCTAAGCCTAGTTGTGCAAATGCACCTCCTCAAACAAATTGTCGATTCATTGCTTGGGGTTCTTGCATCCATAAAAGAAGCTAGTGAGAGTTTGCTATTCAAATTTGGGTCCTTATTTTGTCATATTGTTGTTTTAAAGGACATGAAATTTTTTCTTGCTAGTTGGAAAAAACATGAATCTCAATTCCTAAATGTTGGGTTCTTGGTGTGACAAATCTTTGAAATTCCAAGAAGCCAAAGCAAGACTAAACACATTTTTAGCATTGCCAACAATGATTTCTTAGTGCTGAATGTTTGCAACATGGCAATGTTTTTGTGAAAAATGAAAAATAACATGAAAGAATTGTGATTTTTAGAAAATTTTATGCCAAAATTAAATAACTACAATAGCCACATCCAAACTTAGGCACTTCCTAAATTGCCATTTATAGGAAGCACTTTTGTGAAAATGTTACAACCCACCTAGGAGAATCACCATTTTAATGTTTAATGATGAGTATCTTCATTAATGGACTTACTTGAAGAATTTGAAAAAAAACCTTGATTGTTAGTGTTTTGACCAACTTAAAGCACTATTGGTTGGGTTTTGATAATTTGGATGCCTTGGTGACAATGTACAAAAATTAGTTTAATGATATGTGGACAAACTGTAAACTTGTTTAGAAAACCTCATTGAGTTTTGTTTTACAAAAGACATTGTTTGATGAACACAAAAAAAACTTGAGGAATAAGGTTACTTTGAAAATGAATAACAAATTCTCACTTTCATGTCCATTTAAGTTAACAATCCTTAATCCTAATTGCAATATTCAATAAGCCTAATTTGGATTTTGTCATTTAAATGTGAAATGTCTTCTCAATTGTTTTTCTCAATTGCAAAGTGGAGGTCCAAAATTGTGAACAATGTCTTGGAACATGCACATTTTTCACTCCAATAAATATATTTCGTCTTTGTGCTTGGTAGTTTTAATAACTCATACAAAGGTGGTGTCTTGAGGCATTTGTAGATTTGTTTTGTGCTTTGCTCATAACATTTTGTCCCTTTAACTTGGGACTTTTGTAAACAAAATGTCTTGTCATTATGCTTAGAAATATCACTTGTCAATGATTAAAGATGCATTCAAATGTTAACTCGGGTACTTTACAAATGCATTTTATGGTTGTGTTTATGTTTGTAGCCGCATTCAATGATCAATGATGTATTTTTATTGAACTTGAAACCTCTATAAATCAATTTTATATTAATGCTTGTGTTGGTTGGATTTAGTCATTAGGAAAATGAAATTTCAATTTCGAATCTTTGCAATAATTTTTCTTTTGTGATAAAATCAAATGGCTTTAGTTAATGCTTAATGATGCGTTTGTCTTGAACTTCAAACCTTTGCAAAATGCATTTTGTTATGATACTTGAGTTTAACAACTTGAATTAATGATTGATGATTCATTTGTGTTGAAATTGGGACCTTTTCAAATCAATGTTGTGGCATTGGCTACTGAGTTTAATCATTGAATCAATTATTTTTCGTTAACTTGGGACCTTTGTAGATGCATTTTGTTGTGATGTTTGATTTTGAAAACTTATCAAGATTTATTTGTGTTGAAATTGAAACTTTTGCAAATCAAATTTTGTGATGGTGTTTGGCAACTTCACTCAATGAACCACATGGTCATTCTAGCTTCAATTAGAGCTCTAAAGGTCAAATTTGTGGCATGCTTGTGCTTGCTAGTTTAAATCACTCATGGTGAACACATGTTCATTGTGTATTGAAGATTCAACTTTAAAACTCCAACTCAATTTTGGGGCTTGTGCTTGGAACATAACTTTAAGAAAAAATAAACATTTTGCCTTTTATAATCAACTTTAATACTTTGGATTGAAATGTTGTAATTCAATTTTCATTGATTAACTCAATAAAAGTTGCATTTGTTTTGTGGCATCACACACAAAATTTGTATTCATATCCATATTCAATATTTTTATGATATTAAATTTACTTATACCTTGATGCTCATACCATTGTGCACAATTCTTCAACTATATATATACCATCATATATACATTTTCAAACTTCTACCTTAAGGTAAATCAGGCCATCGTTGATTGCATGTCTATGATCGAACACTTATTTATATCTTCATCATATGTGCTTCATTTGACTGATTTAAAATATTATGACAACATTACCTCAAGCTCTAGAAATCATCTTTCAAGTGCAAAGGAAAAAAAATAATGAAAAAATATTAAGAAGAAATAAGCTTTCCAACTTACAAAACACATTTTTTTCTTTTGTTTTTCTCTTTGAACCCCTCCTACTTTCAAACCTCATAACTTTCTTATTCATTTTAAACGATTTAAAGTGCTATAAGAGTGCCACTTGAACTTCTACAAATCATTTTTGAACTCTTATAACAACAAAGCAACATACAAAGATTTTGTTGGAAGTTCAGTCATCGGCCGATCTACCCTAGAATTAATATTGTCATGATATATAAAATTCAAAAAAAAATCTAGATATCTAGACCACTATGGTATGTCAATAATCCAATACTAGTGCAACACTAATGAAGACTAGCCGATGAATTGTGCTTAGGTGATCCCACCTAGAAAAAGAACACTTACAAAAAAGTAACCAAATAAGACCCCAATTGGTATCATCCAACTAGCCTACTAATTATGGTTTAATTAACATAAGAATTGGTTTAATAAATATTAAAAATCAATCATATGTGGTTTAAACCGACATAGAAATTGGCTTAATAAATACTTTAAAATCAATACACATAGAAATACCTACATAAGTCCAGTTAACTAGATAGACTAGAACCTATATTTCAAGTAGACCTAAAGTTCAAATTCATTCTCCATGACTTAAAAAAAATACTGTAGTACTTTGGCAACCAGCCATGACATTAATTATATTATTCATGGAAATGTTGAAATTTTCAAACCCCAAAAAAAAAAAAAAAAAAAAAAATTTTTAAAAAATTTATTTAAAAAAAAAAATAAATTTTATATTAAAAAAAA
>Ga0116229_10015345_pt1 | contig 10457 bp, 5 predicted proteins | sample S1TSphgellanicum_3_FD_87313 | JGI IMG/M metagenome (GOLD analysis project Ga0116229, IMG submission 87313) | Host-associated microbial communities from peat moss isolated from Minnesota, USA - S1T2_Fc - Sphagnum magellanicum MG | ecosystem: Host-associated > Plants > Peat moss > Unclassified...
AAAATTTTAAAATTTTGTAAAAAAATTTTTGTTTTTTGGGTATTTTTTTAAAAAAAAAGAAAATTTGTGAAAAAATCTTCTTTTTAAAAAAAAAAAAAAAAAAAAAAAGCCACCAAAAAAAATAGCAAGTAGGATCAAATATAACATGTGATCATGAAGTAGTTCGTGTAGGAATATCACATGGGAAATACATATGAACTTTCATACCCAATTCTCATATCTTGATGGAAATATTTCAAGTAAAGTTTTATTGTTGTTATAATGTAGAAATCAAAGACTCAAGATTTGTGTCATCGTCCTTGGCCCAAGGAACAAGTTGGTGAAAACTTAGTTGGTAAGGATGCATTGAATGCTTAACAAATGGGAGCTTCCTTGTTATAACTTGTATTTGGGCTATCACTACCCATGGCAACTAAAGGCGGACCTAGTTAAACAATTTAATCCAAAAGTTCTTTTGTTTGGGGGGCACAAATGGAAAAGAAAATCCATTGCAGAAACAAGAGGACACAAGCCCAACACCCCTAGAACTATGTCAACAACTCAAACCCCATCAAAACCTTACCAACTAATGCTACTTTTACAAGGTAATTGATAACACCACCTTGATCCTTGTTGATTCTAGCATGCCATACAATTCACTCCTGTTGTTTGGAGCCATACCATCGAGATAAAACATGAATATTTTTTCATTAAGGCTTCCAACCACACATCCTTCCACTTAAGCTTTAGCAAATCATCATCCAAGACCATTTTATATTAAATTCTTCCTTAGTTTCATTAAGGTGTTCACCATCTTTCTTCTTTTTATAACTAAAAGGTCTAGCAAGTTGTTGTCATTTTCCCAAACCCACTTATTTGGGTCAAAGGTGAATTCACTAACCTTGCCATGGTCCAACTTGAAAGTGTTTTTTCATCGTGCACTTTAGGAAAGAAGTTACTGATGATGAAATCTTGGCGAGCTCCATTAAACACCTAACCAAAGGGGAAAGGAAGAATAAATAGAGTGGACCCAAGTTTCAGCCACAAGAGCAAAACCCAAAATGGATCACAAAGGGGCAAAGGAATAAATTATGTTCCAAAGCCCCCACTAGGTGTAAGAAGCATAGCTCAAAGGGAAGGGAAACCTAAAATAACAATAAGCTTGGAAGAACCATTGTGACCGGATTGGGAATCAGTTGCATATATCTCGTGTGAACATTATTTCGTTTTAGGGTTTGAGTTTTTTGTTTGTAGTCGTCGTCAACTTTTTTCATGTAGATGGTGGGGTTTATGCTATCACTGGTTGTTAGTGATTGTAATGACTACTTGTGAATTTAGGTAGGAAACTTTGTTTGTTTATGTGTTATGTGGAACATGTTAACAACAAACAATGGGTGGCCAAGGGCATTGCAAGCATTCAATGGAGAAGGGAAATAGGATGCTGCAGAATGAATATAAGAAGGGGAGTTCAAAGGCAAAGAAGGACAAGTTTGTGGGTTTTTGGTTTTGCATCTATTGTAGATTGGGTAGAATCAGGAGCTTGCAAAAATTAGTAGTTGTTATTTTATTTTTGTTGCGCCAGTAACTACATTACGGCAAGCTTTGTGTTCTTGCTAGTGTTAGGATCTATAAGGGATTGATGTTGAGGGCTGATGATGCACAAAGGAAGTCTGAGTTGTAGAATCATGAAATACATTTGCATTGAGACCTTGGGGGAACTGTTTCTAAAATTCAATAAGTAGCACATCTGTGATGAATTAGAGCCACAAACCCTAACGGGTATCCTTAGGTTGGGCAAAACATGGGTAAGAGAAGAACAAAATGGGAAAGATTATAAGGAATATCCATATACCCATATTCTACACATAATTCTACTTTTCTTAAGTGGTTGCAAGCCAATTTGGCATATATTGTTGATCTTTAGTTCGTAATCAGAAGTCAACTTGTTTGTAGAACCAAGCCAAGTATCTTTTTGCATTATCTCATATGGTAAAGGGACGGATTAGCAGTTCATAACGGACCAAATGAACACTGAAGGCTTTGACTTCAAGCCAGATCCCATTAATTCATACACTCACAATGTGTGAAGCTGTTCCTGGTAGTAGTTTGATGGCTATTAATATAGAAATCCAAAAGGGATTGATAGGTATGTGCTGCCTAGAATTTCATATGGGTATATATATTTATGTTCTATTAGGACAGTAGCACCAATGTGTTATAACAATGTTTGATTGGGAAGGTATAAGTTAAAGAAATCACAAGTATAAAGTTTGGATTTGTTATGGGGAGATATTCTTCATACCCTTTTCTTTTTGGTTACACCATCACTTGTTATCATGACACATTTCAAAATGGAAATTATTTGTGTTTTTTACAAATTAATTATTAACACCCTTTGCCTCTAAAAGGCACATAGAATCATTAGAGGAGGAACATGTTGCCTTTTGTTAACCTAGCCATGTTAGCACATTGATGAAAAAAATCATACGTTTGTTGGTGTAAGCACTCAAAAACCTCTATGGCAAAGGGAAGAAATGCATTTGTCGAGTGTTGATCATGATAAAGTCTTACCTTTGCCTAGGCCACCATTATCATGACCACCTTGTGAGATGAATCAACACATGAAACCAAATCTACTTGGGTGGAATTGATAATGACCACATCAACCAAGGTGTAAATGTTATCAACAAATAACACAACTTCAATTTGTTAACAAGCAGACAAAAAAGAAAGTGGTGGAAGGGCATGAATTTGTTCACGCAAAACATGAAACCATGTGTCTTTGGTGATGGAAATGAATGCATCATGAACAACATCATGAAATGCAATCCATTTGCCACCATGGGAGCAATGAAGAAGGTGGGTCCCAACTATATTTTGCGGTTGGCCACAAATGCACTAAATCAACTTAAGAATTAAAGGATGGAGGAGGCTCAACCTAATGCGTCGTGCATAGAAGAAAACATCGGAGGTTAAATGAAAAGATGCACTAACTAGGTGAGCAAAAACAATGCACCCACCTTTGGGTTTAAATAGGATTTCAAGTGTGTGCAATGCAAATCAAGAACCATGTCAAATATGATGTTCAAGCAAAAATGGTCATGTAATCTATTTGAAATGTTTTTATGATGCCAATTTAATCCCCTTTTATAAATTGCATGAAAGGAGGAACGCAAACCACCACATTCGTGGGAAGGAGCTCACGTGAACTTCAACTGGTTTTAAAGGGGGAGCAAACCCAAAAAAATCACACCTATCACCTTTAATAAAAATGAGCAATGATTTGATAAGAATATGATAGGTGCAACCAATGCCTAATTTCCCATAAAGGTCACTAATGCATTCAACTCAATGATAATGGTACCAATCCCCCCATGAAAATAGAGAGAAAAATATGTCGACACACTAAAAGGGCTTATGGGTAATGCAAAGAACTTGGGTCCATGAGTCTCCCAAAAACTTGCATGAAGGTTGTGTTGAAGGAGGCGAGTTAATGTTGAAAGGTCGGTAAAGGGGGAAAAAATGACATAGATAGGATTCCAAAAGCTATTTGGACATCCCTTAATCTTAGAATCACATCTACATGGAAAACATTCTTGTCCAATGTGTCCTATAGGAAGTATGAAATGAAAAAAAAAAATCCAAAATGAATGACCAAAACCTTAATATTATCCAAAAGGTAACAAAATTTGACAGAACAAGAAAAATCAAAAGGCAAACTAGAGGGCAACCAAATTGAACACTTGTAAAGTTGAACCACAAGTTGCATAGAAGCAAACGTAAAAACTAAAGTTCAAAACCAAAAGGAATGATAGAGGATAGGCTAATGATATGAATGTTATCAACAAGGGAAACAAAAATACAAAAGGGAAAAACCCTTGTAGAAAATTGTAACTCATGAAAATGAGTTGATGCGAAAAAAGGTTTGATAACCAAATTGCCCTAGTGCATGCCCTCCAAAGAATGGATGATAGACAAATCTCCCAAATGTGATTAGTGGCTGAAAAAAAAGGAACTTGTTGGGCATAAAAAGATCAAACGAAAAAGAAAAGTTGAGATAATTGTCACCTTTTTTTGTGAAACTCTTATAATTGTTTTTGAAAAATGGTGTTGAAAACATTTACAATGTCCACCTACAACACCATCCAATTGGGATGGATATCTAAAAAAATCCAAACACCATGAACCACCACCTTACACCCACCCATGATGGCCACATCAAAATAATGAAATGATAAGTGAATAAAAAAACATCATGAAACAACAAACATAAATATTTACTCACCAACCGGTACATGACCTCACCCATCACAATTGGCAAAATGCTTTTAGAAGGTTTGTCCAAAACAAAAAGACTCAAACAATGGACTTTGGGATAAGATTCATAGTGACATGGGATTCACCTAAACAAGCTAGATGAAACCATTGGCTAAATCTTCACAATCAAAAAGGTTTCAAAAATGTTCAAAACCCATACTTAAAGGATTAGTTGAAAGATGTGATGACTAAATGAAAACTGATTTTTAAAAATCCATGAAAACCCAAGTCTAAATCAAAGAGAGAGTTGCCACAAATGCTTGAGCCTGAAAAACATGTTTTGTTTCAAGCTCTTCCTAATCATTTGTTGAAAACCATCACAAGTGTGTTTTAATCTCCCTATGAATAGTTATATAATCACAAGAGGAAAGGAAAAGACACAATTATGGGAACAACAAGAATAGATGCCAAATTGTCATGTTAGGGTCACAAGCTAAACAAAAATATGGGTAAACTCCCAAATTGCTTTTGTCAACAATAAAATTATGAATCATGGCTTACGTTAGATGTGTAATTCTAATTGTATTATGAAGGGTATGCAAAATGTAATGACAATGAATGTACATGAAGCTAAGGAACAAGCAAAAAAGTAGCATCTTCATAAATAGCGACTCTACAAGCAAGAACACATTTTAACTTTCTTTTTCTTCTCCTCTTTCTCCTTTGTTTCATTTAAACATTGTTTTACAAGTAATTTTGATACCAAGAATTTATACATAGTCATGTGCTACATCCTTTTTTTCCTCATTGAGATAGAGTCATAAAATGGGTGCTAATTCATGCAAGTCACTAGTAAAAGAACTTGTAAATGTGGAATGTGGACCTTCACATTTATTGCCTGATGAAAAGTTTTTTTTTTGGATGAATTTGTATAACATGTTAATGACTAATGAAAGGATATATTGAATGTTCATTCCTTTCCACAATTGCAAAGATGAAATTTAAGATATACTTGACAAATTCAATTTCTTTATATTTATAGTCTCATGTTGAGAAATTTCTTATAAAATTGGTATCATTGGTTTTATTGTGTTGAAGTTGTTGTCACTATCGTCTAGTTCACGATAGTTTGCCAACCCATTTTAGATGACTTTTGTAATCTTTTCTTCTTGTGAAGTGGGCAACATGGGCATTGGTTTCTTTGAGTGGACCAATTTTTGACAAGTATTTAAATATTCTTGAATACCCAAACAAATATGAAATTTATCAAAATCACAACTATTTCCTTCGTGACCATTGATAACTTATATTAGTGTATAATTATTATATTCCTAGCTCTAATTTTAAACATATAGATAACTAATATATATTGTACCAAAGGTAATGTGAGGTGGTGGTTCCTAATGCATTTAAAATTCATATATTATTTTTGATGGACAAAAAATGTGACAAAACATTGCATTTATAGCATCCTAGGGAACCTTTGATGTATGTAAATCAACCAATAAGATACTAAAAAAATGTATGTATTATCATTTTATTAAATAAATAAATAATACTTTTTGGATAATATATTTGGTCCACTAAAGCAAACCAACACCCACATGTCTTTTTCTTGAATAGTTATGTTATGTCCTACTTATTCTCAAGATTCACATTTGCATGCATAGGTTGCATTCATTGTGGGAAGGTAATTATTCAATGTAACTACAATTGAATGCATTTAATTGAAGTCAAAATCAAATGAAAGTCATCTTAAAATTGCAAGGATTTGTTTTTTTAGTTTACATAATGTCCTTATCCAAATTTGAAATTTACAAATGTTATGTAACTTTGGGTGTTAAATGCTATTAGATCTAGAAATGGGAAAACAATGTAGTCAAACATTTGGAAAAGTTGATGATGGAAGCATTGTGATGTGGATTCAGATGTTACTAATGACATTTCATAGGAATAACCTTACTAAGGCACAATTGAAGTTTGGGATCGATTAATTGGAACCCATAATCATTTTTTGCACTCTAATATGGACATGGTATGCACATATGGTACACAAATTTCTACCTCCAAATTTGGTTTACTCCTTGTATCATTTTCACGATAATTCATTGTAACTACATACCTTCATTTCATTATGAAAATTTAATTAAAATTTTGATAACATGTTGTGCATGTCCTATAAATTTAACATGTGTTTTGAACATGAAATCTTTTTTCATTGGTATAGTGGATATAATAATGCAAAAACTAAGTTTTTTTTTTCTTGTGGTGTTACCAATTGCAAAAAGAGGAGAAAAAAAAAAAGAAAAAAAAGGCATGACATTGATGAGAAATTTGTTCTTGACATTGATATTGACTTTCAATGCGATAACAGTCTTGTTGTTTATTTAAACAATAGTTGTAGTAGCAGCAAATGAACATATGTTATGCATTACATGGGTGTCATAAGGTCAAGTTTTTTTCCAAGGAATATTGTCTTAGGCTAAAAGATTTTTCATGTTCAAGCTAATGAAGATGGAAACCATTACAATTTTGATATCCATAAGCTCAACTATGTTACTTGTATTCACATGGAACCATCTCATTCTTATGTAAGCACATTCTTATTCTCTAGGATAAATAAAGAATTTTTCATTAATGTTTAAACTTTGATACATATCAACTTTTGGGTTTTGTGTCAAGTCAAAGATGATACAATTGTTGAAATACATGACAAACTTGGATTTGAAAATTTATTAACATACCATAGTTTAATTTGATAGTTCAACTTGGTTTATTTAGCTTTGGTTTACTTTAGTTCAATTTCATCCGTTCAACATCACACATGATTGAGTTTGATTCAAGATATTGAACCACTAGATGTAAGTCACATTAATAAAGATACATCATTGGATAGCATGGCAATGAAGAACATTATAACATAAATTAGATTGGCCTCATGTTTTCTAATCAATTTCAAGTCACAATTGAAGCTTCTTAGGAGCCTCTTGCAAAGTATCTACTATCATCAATGATGATTAGGTAAGTTCACAATTAATGGGTTCAAGTTGTTTTTCTAAATTTTCATATGCACTATAAATGGAAGCTTCCCCTATTTCATGTGATTTGTTATTTAGGTTTATCAATTGTTTATTGTCAATTTAGGTAATGATTACACTACAATTGGAAGCATATATGATTGCAATAAAATCATAAATGTAGTGATATTTGTCTAAGATGATGAATGTGTTAGCAAGTTCATCACACAAATATTATTTCTAATATATATTTATATTTGGTTGAAAGTTTTTATCACATAAATTGTCATTGTAGTGAAATTTAGTATAATGATACAATGTTTCCATCTAAAGCAAAATAATAAAAAAAACAAAATCATAATCTTGTTGATTTCACTTGCTTGTAATTTTTCACATTAGTTGACGTATTATTTCTTCTAGTCTCATCCACAAGCATGATGGGGGTTTGAAGGAAAGTTGAGTTGCAATTTTGAAAAATTTCCCCCTTCATTAAATTCCCAACTTTTTTTCCTTTTCTAAAATCCCAAACTTCATAAAGCAGGGTTCACGAACTAAACTATAAGCTATAGGATTTTAAAGAACCTAAAATATTGGTTGCATGAAGTAATTTTTATTCAATACATCATCGACTAAGCTATAGACTAGGTCATTGAATTATTGTTATGTGTTTGTCTTCATTCATAGGATTAACACACGTGATGACATTATAAAACAATGTCCGTGCAAACATGAAGTTTGGGGACAAACCATTCTTGAATGGCATTGATTTTGAATTGTTATTCATCTTTTTAAAGGGCATGATCATATGTGTTTACTAACTTTAAATGCCTTTGATGTCTCTTGATTGTAGTAATTTTTAATTTACTAAAATCCATTGTAAGATTTAGGGTTTTTGAAGATGCATATATTTTTTCATTGACATTTTTAGCTTTCCTTTCAAATGAATGTCCAAACATGGTAACAACTACTAAATGATTACCATCTTTAATACTAGCTTGCATAGCATATGGCACTATTGATTTTGATGTTGCATGTGAGTCTTGAATGTTTTCAAGTAGGCATCTTTTAAGTTATTTTTGTTAAAAAACAAATTCCCATGGATTTCATCGTCATTGTATTTTTCTTTTTGATTAACCAAGTTAGTCGTTAAATCCCACTACCATCTTCACCGCGTTGTGGAATCCTCGTAACATTGATATCATCTGATTATTATTAGTCACCGTCCCTTTGGTTTGTCTAGGAAGAACCATGAATGCGAACTCATCACCCCTTGTATCGTTGTAGCAAATGGAGGAAATTACCAACCTTAAACATCGAAGTAAGCACCTTGGATCTCACAATGTTCCTTTCATCACCCATGAGACAAAACAAGTTCTTTAACTGATAAAATGAGCTAATTGATTTGAGATTGACAAAAGTAGTTTGAAAAGAAAAAGGAGGCAAGGAAAAAAAAAACTACTCCTTTTTATTGCACCTTTGACAAGGATGAGGAATTTGCAAATATATTATTGGAGGATTTTTGCATTTGGAGTGACTATTTACATGGTTATATAATTAAAAATCTTTTAATCAATTTCAATGTCAAAACATTTTGGGAGGAAGTTTGTTGTGGTACTTAGCATTATGATGAGGTTGGGGTTTCCACCACTTAGGAAAATGCCTGCCCACTCTCCTTTGGAAGTTTGGTTCATAGGACAGTGTAATTCATCCTCCCACAAAAGGGGTACACTATGAATAATTTTATTCCAAATAAAATTTTCCCCTTCTTCAAGGTTAAATTGATTTCTTATAGTTTCCCAAGGTTTGAAATCATACACCATATGGTTCCGTAAGTTGTTAATATTCACCAATCCTTGTTTCACTACTAGAAATTTTGGGTTTTACAACTATCGTTTACAATTAAAATTCAGTTGCGTGCGACACATGTAACTACAAATTTGTGTAGTTGCTTAAAACAAGTTGCACATGACATTCAGTTGCATGCGACACTATGTATGCAACATGTATATACAGTGCTAATATACATGTTCATCCATACATACTAATATAAATGTAGTTACACCTTGTGTGTAACTTTCCTTACAACTACAATGTAACTAATAAAAATATGACATGTGTTTAAAAATTGGATAATTAGCTTGTGGACACGTGTCACTATTTAATTATTTGTGTGTTTTCAAAATTAAAATTTCATTTGATTAATTTCAATCATTAAAGTCTATGCCATTTAGATGATGACACTTGGCACACCATGAAACATTCATTAACCATTTGACACGTGTCCTTTTGAAACACAACTTATATGATGACCACGTGGCAATTCAGGCCTACCTTTTTTTAATTTAAAAATATTAATTAATGAAATTTAAACTATCCAATTTTTGGCCAATAAAATGTTGACACGTGTTGCCTAAGTAGGTAGGTAATTACTAACCCTATTAGATAAGTAGGTTTATTTAAGTATGTAAGTAGGTTGAACATAGCTAGGTTTAGGCTATATAGGTAAGACTAAAATAATCCGATTTTATTTTTAAGATTAACCATTTCATAAAGGTCAAGCTTCATTTATTTACTCATCCCCAATGGCATTTGGTGCTTGGTTATAATAAAGTTATTGCTTCTACTTATATACTGAACCAAATAGAATTGGAAGTTAAAGGATATGGGATAAAAAATTCCATTGCAAACTTCATGAACCAATTTAATTGCACATTAAATGCAAGTAATGTATTAGAGTATAGTAGCCAGGGGAGGGTTTTGTTGTTTCTGGTGTCCAAACAAAACTTGAAGTCCTCCACTTGGCGCATCTCACAAACTGAAAATTGCTGAAAACATATTAGAAATGAGAAAGTTATGGCGCCCCCAAAGTAAAAGGGGGTAAAAAACTCAAAAAAAAAACCATTTAACACTACAAAGGCCAATTTTTAAACACCCAAAAAGTTCCTTTTATGTTTTTTTTGCTATTAAAGTTCCAACATAATTTATAGAACTTCAGATGGTGCTCTTATAGCATTTTAAATCGTTTAAAATGAATAAGAAATAAGAAAGTTATGAAGTTTGAAAGTAGGAGGGGTTCAAAAAAAAAAAAAAAAAATTTTTTTTTATTTTTTATAATTTTTTTTTTAATTTTTTTTTTTTTTTTTTTTTTTATTTTTTTTTTTTTTTTTTTTTTTTTTTTTTTTTTTTTTTTGTTCTTTTCCACTC
>Ga0116229_10015347_pt1 | contig 10456 bp, 8 predicted proteins | sample S1TSphgellanicum_3_FD_87313 | JGI IMG/M metagenome (GOLD analysis project Ga0116229, IMG submission 87313) | Host-associated microbial communities from peat moss isolated from Minnesota, USA - S1T2_Fc - Sphagnum magellanicum MG | ecosystem: Host-associated > Plants > Peat moss > Unclassified...
CGCGCGCGCAAGAATTCTCGCGGTTTCCTCTTTCGGCCTTCTTTCCTTCGCTTCCGCTCTTTTCCGGTCGAAACGGGAATACCTACCTACCTCCCTACTTACCTACCTACCGTACCTATATACGTATCTCCTTACCATGCGTATTGTACTCTTTTTCGATGATTTCTACTCTTTCGGATGAAAAAATGGACCCCACAAGGACGAAAACCGACTTTTCATGTACCTATTATCTTACCTACAGCTACTCATGTTTGGCACAAATTATTAGTTTCACGCAAATTAATTCATGAACAGCTTTGCCCACTCCCACCCCAAAAAAAAACCAAAAAACAAAAAATTAATTATTTTATTTTATTTTATTTTATTTTTTTTAAAAATTAATCTATCTGCTTCTTTCCAAAAATCCATGGGATTCCAACCCTCGTCCTCTTCATAAACAAATAGAAAATGTAACAAGCATTTCTTTTTTAATACTCTTTTTTTATGCTTATTCCTTAAGTCCAGGGATTTTGGAATACTAAAATTGGGACCGTTTTGGAGCTGTTTTTTTTTTAAAGAAATAAATATTTGGACATCACACTGTTGAACATTAGTTGTATTTATGGTATTAGAGATATTCGTAAAGAGATCCCCCCCCTTTTGGGTCCTTCTTTCACTCTCAACCTTTCTTTCAACTTCTGAACATTGTTATCCATGAGGAAAATATATATATATATTATTATTATTAAATATGGGTATAAAATGCTGAAACTCAAAATAAAATGCACGAGATTCAAAAATATTTATGCCTGGAATAGACAGGCCAATACCGTAGCACCTTGGGCCATTTCAACACATGTCCGTCAAATTATTTATTTTGAAATTTTGAAATTATTATTTCAACAAATGGAATATTCTCAAATATTCACTATTATCCCTCACAGTATTTTTTTGATTTGGAAGAAATAATTTTCGAAAATTTCAACATTTCTGAAAATAATATAATAAGTGTCGAATTGGCCAAGGTATATTGGACTGATTGGTTTTGAAGGCAATACTTTTAAAAACTCCAATTTGGTCAAATTTGGTATTAATCTAAGTTTCAATCCTCCTGGAAGCCTCAATGTATGTTTTCCCCTAATTTTTTTTTTTTAAATCTCATCCCCTTTATGACCAAACAGGGGTGTTTGGTGCTGTGTTTTCTTTATTTTGCGGATATCTCTATTGTTGTGTTTCAATTTTTTTTAGTTTTTTAATTTGCTCCATTTTTTTGTTTTTCATCCAAATCGTTGACGGGTCAAAAGTTTTTTTCTTTTTTTTGGTTCATTTTGTGATGTCAAAAGTTTTGAAAATTGTTTCCTAATAATTAGCAAAATTAATCCAATTTACACAAGAAAAACAACACTATTTTTTTTCAATTTGGGGTGTCCTCCACTTTTATGACGAATCTTCTTCGGATCCAATTGCAAATCAATAAGTTGAAATTATGTCACTTCTAGTTCAACACCCAAAAAACACCCCCACCCCACTAAGAAGCTTAAGTTCCAAGCACAGACTTAAAAGTCTCAACATGGTGGTGGGCCGAGAAAAGCTTGTTTGCTGGTGGGCCGAGATAAGCTTGTTTGACATTTGTTTGAAATTTGTGCAAGTGTTTGACATTAGTGAACGACCCAATCTTCCAAAAGATTTTTGAGCTGAAAGGCCGTATCATTTTCAAGGGGGTTGGTTACATGGCGCAACGATCCCGTAAGATTCCATAAGAAATAGTTTTTGTAAGGTGGTACCAAAAGATACATAACTAATAAAAGTTTTCAAAAATGCTCAAAAGTCCTTCATTCAGATTGGGGAGGCATTTTCATGCGGGAGTCTCATGTCCGATTGTGGTGGTCAGTTGAGTGAGATTAGTCCGAAGTGAGACTTCTTCGGCTCCAACCCTTGTCCTACTCACCTCACATGACGTAATTCCCTCCGGAAAATGCCTCCCCTTACATGGAAAAACCTCCAAAGAAATTTTTAGTGTAGTCATAGCAACGGTTATATCATGTAACATCCCATGGGCCATTTCAAATGGTGATTTTTACCCTTTTTTGTGTGATACCCTGTGAGTATCCATCAGCTATCCTGAGGAACAACAAAATTAAATTAAATTAAATTAAATCAACAAAAATCCCTTGATTTTTACGCTATGCAACACGCTTGAGTTGCGGCATTACCGAAATAACGAGCCATCAGTGTCCGGCCTCAAGAGTCCATTATTTCAAGAATTTATAATATATCCAAACCTAATTTATTTTTTATATTCTTGATTTGTGTATAAGGGAAAAAAAGGCATACCATCAAGTGGGCCAAATTGCACACCTCCAACTTGTTAGATCCTAAGGACAAGAGGAGATCAATAGTCACAAACTTGGACATGCCTCAAAAACAACAAAGTGAAATGCTAGGCTACCCATTAATAGACAAAGAAAATGAGCCACCTCATTTTGAATCAATAACAAGACACATGACAACAAAAGTTAATTGAATCCCTATAAAAAGCAAGAAAGGCATGTGGATAGGTGAAGTATAAAAGGAAGCCATGAATGTTGTTGAATAAAAGAACATGTTTCTTGAAGAGGGCAAGCAAGTCATGGAACACACTTTTGAATTTTCATTCTAACCATGTTAATGGCAAGACAAGATCTAGGAAAATGAGGCTAGGAGGTGTGTTGAGAAAAATGTAAGAAAAAAATAATGATTGCATGGACTTTAGTCATGCAAAAATATAGTTTGTTCATAACCTTGTAACAACTAAAGATGAAAGTTGCTTAAGGCATAAATGAAGGCTACACCATCTAAGAAAAAATATACCAAGGAACACTTGGTGATATTAGTTCTAATTTAAACACCCAAAATTGAGCATTTGACAAGTGGTTAAAGCTTCAAAGTTTGCATAACACAAGGTATTAAACACAATTCTTGCACTTCATTATCCAACAACTTGTAATCAATGTACATTCAATGTAATTATAATGCAAATAATATGTGGAACTTGAATGGAATAGGCATTCAAGCAAGTAAACAATCAAAAGGAAGGGTTTTGGCCAAAAAATGATCAAATGCAATTTATAACACCATCAACACGTTTTAAGAATGGTTGATTAATCAATAACTATATAATAAATGCAATAGGAGGTTTTTTACAACATTTGAAAGGTGAGAAATTACAAGATGATTACATCAAACTTTACAAACTAAAGACATGCACAGCAATGCAAAAAAAAGCTTTGATGACTTGCTTTTTATTCAAGAAGTTTATTTTAGGTGGAGTTTTTCTGGCCAATTGGTGTTTATTAATTTAAATGAACATGGTAGTCATGTCGCCTTAAAATTAATAAAACATCCACAAAGTTCATTTTAGACATGATCACATTACCCTCCCACATTATATCACATGTTTTACAATCTTTAATATATGTATCAAATGTTTAAAACCTTTTTACTTAACATTAAAAAATAATGGATGAAATTATGGTGAGAAGTAATTGCATGGATTAAACAAGATCACTTTAGTTAGGTGCATACATCAAGTCTTACAACAATCACTCACTAAAGACAACATCAAGCTTAGATTTAAAATTACACGTATATGGCCTCTAAACCCTAAAGCAATGGACAACAAAATTCCACCTTCAAAGATTTACATGGCAACAAATTTCAACCAAAGAAGTGAAAAAGATTACACATTAGATGAATAAGTTAATAAAATCAACAATTGGGGGAAGAATTTGTTGTTATAAAGTTTTTCCATATAATTGAAACATTTCATCAACTAACAATATTTGAAAATCTTTTCATTCATACGTTTAAAATTGAACAATTTTATTATATATATAATAAATTGGTTATTTTGAAAATAACCCAGTACTAGTGGACCAATTCACTATCCATACCAACTGGTCCCCATTCACTAGGGGGTTGATTAATCTCACCATGATAAAAATGTTCAAATTCACTCAAAATTTAACAAAACCCAAAGTGAACTATGACACATTTTGGTGTAATGATTAGTCCATTGAAAAAAATTTATCATTTATGAATTTGAAAATATTTTTCAATTATATTTAATGTTTACTTAAAATTTGTAACATAAATTTTTTATTAAGATGTTATATATTTTAAAATGAAAAAAAATTAATAAACCCACACATCAATTAATTAAATATATCATTATTTCATATATTGTAGATTGAATTTTACATATAGTTAAAAAATTACATTGACCAAACATACATAATATTAGGTACTTATATTTTTAAATTCAATTAAAACGCTTATTCTTAAACCTTAAACCCTAATTGAAAGAATTCAAGATTTTTGTTATTAAAAAAAAATTGTTGTGAAAAGGAGAAAATTTGGCCATTATTAAAGCCAAATATTCAAACAAAAATTAAATGAAACGCAAACACAATTTACATCTTTGGGAATTTTTTTAATATTCTTTGAAAATTAAAAACATCATAACAAAACTACATTATACATAACAATGGGTTTATATATATTAAAATACATTTAATATAAAATTTAGTAATATTTTATTTTATTTTGAGTAAATATTAAGATATTGTATACATTAAATTGAATTTAAAAAAATTATAATATTATTAAACATATATTGGGTTAGGTTACATAATAATTAGCCTACTAGCCTATTAGTTATGTTAGGCTAGGTTGTCTAGTTTAGTTAATGTCAACACTTTAGTCAATCAAACAATTGTGGCTATTAACTTTTGTTATAGTTGGCAATTTGTTTTGTGTTTATGTTTGCATCCATATGGTGTGAAAAATGTTCATTTTAACAAACATTCAATGTGCCTCTCTAATGGTCATCTAATCTTCATGCTCACAAAGAATTAATAAAAAATCACAAAAATCACAAAATTTTTGAGAATTAACTAAAATTAAAAACAAAAAATTAAAAACTATAACTATAACTAAAACCTACTTATTATTATGGCTATTGATGAGGTTATTACCTTAATTTTGTTGTTACAAAATTTGCAAGGGATATGGTGTGATAATATCCTAATTTTGAACCAATTGATTAGACAAATAAAACCCCTGTCACAACAACATTCATAATTTTGCCATTAGATATTGTCAAAGTTTTCCTCAAATGGTCAATTATTTCCATGACCAATGATGAAAACAAGTTTTTGAATAAGACTCATGGGCCAATTGGTCACTTGAAACAAACTATGTGTTACATGCATGCTTGAAATGATTCAAGCAATCAAAATTCAAAAACCTTAAAAAAAGATGATGGGTGCTCTTAAAATAAAGTGGAAGATTAAAGAAGAAGTGTGTGTTTGGGTGGGTCTTCACCATTTCCTACTAACAATGATCTTTTGACAGTTTGGGAATTTGAACTATCGTTATAAAAATAGGAGGAAACTTTGGAACACTATAGAAATTAGTTGCTTTTGTTTTGTCAAGCTTTTTTTTATATTGCTCTTTTTTTTTTCATTTGATGATGATGTTGCTACATTTTTCAAAGAAACTGTAGTAGGAAAAAGAACAATATTCTTTGTTGTTTGAATTTCAAGCATTGCATTACTAATTTTTGTAGCCATTATTGTTGTTGCAAAGCATTTGAGCTATTGTTGTTGTTGTTGTGACTACTTTGGAAACAAATTAAAGAAGACATATGTAAGAATAATGTCAACCACCAAGATGTCATACCTCTAAGCATGTAATTAATGTACCACATCCTTGAATGCACCATCATGTAAGGTCAATATCACATACATTTTTGTGGGTGGGGGATGATCCATAGCCCATAATAGCATGTCAACACAACTCATCACCTTCACATTATTGGTACTCCCATTCTCATTATACCTTCCAAGTAATCCACCATTGACGTGCTCCCAAGTTCTTAGTTAGACCCAAAGTGGGTCTAGGTTGCTCACATAGCGAAACTCGAGGCACATTCCTAGCTCTCAGCACTAAAAGGGGTAGAAGGGCATGTTGAAGCTCCAAGATGGGATTAGGAAGAATATTAGGAATAGTGACAAGCTTTAGTTACTTATTCGAACTTGCATCAAACCAACCAACGAATTGGCTAAATCATTTTCTGGAGCACCTTTAATGTTAGGACAAGCCATGGGCAACTCTGGACTCACAAGACTCACCACGGCCCAGACTCGGGGGATGCCACCACCTTCCCCCAAATAGTATATTTTGTGCCTTTCCATGGCACCCACATCCGAATGGCTTTTTGTTTTAGCACTCCCAAGGAGGAGTCCCGAAACTATCCCAGTTTGGACTTCCGGGACTTTGCAAAGACATAACTCTTTGTTCAGACCTCAAATCGGGATGAGGTCTGAAGCAAACTTGTAGCTCTCCTCGAAAGCTTTCCAATGGTATGTCGCACTTCACCTGCACACACCAGGGTCGGGTCGATTCCCGACTTTTAGTGGTCGGGAGTCAAATTGCCAGTTTGATTCCCGGCCCTCTTTTTGCCATAACTTGTGCTACAAATGTCCAAATGGCCCATGCAAGCCCATTTTCGACATCTACACTTTGATAACTTTCTAATGATATAGAAAACACCCCAATGCGAGGTGTTTTGACCCCTGTAATTGAACTTTGAAGTTTTGGGAATCCTAGAGGACTCCCAAGTCCCAATTTTGGGAGTGTGAGTTTCATCTTCACACTCCCTCAAAGTGGGGTTGCGACAACCATAAATAAAATGAGCAAAACACAAAATACAGTTTAACATAACACCGTCACACATGAGTACTCAAATACTTCCATGAAACTTCCAATGCATGATTAATTTCAAGCCATAACTTCAAACTTAGTTGATTTGAATCAATTGGGTTGGCTAGCAATGAATTTGTTTAGAGAAAAGAATTTTTCATGGAGTTTCAAACTTGGGTTAATTTTATGGAGCTTTGAACAGATTTGATTTGTTCATGAGTTGGATTTGCAACTTGTAATTTCACAAAGACCTTGAAAACAAAAACCATGGGTACCAATTTGTAAAAAACTTGAGAAGATGAGTTCTTAAGCAAAAAACTTGAAAAGAAGTTTTTTGAGCAAAAAAGAAATGAGTATCCACTTGTAAAGAATTTGAAAAAGAAGTCTCATGACAAGTTAAATTAATGGGTGCAACACACAAGTTATAAATTCTATTAGGCAAGATTAGCTATTGGAAGAAGGATTGCCTACTTTTCAATCTACTAAAACCTTTCTACCCATCAAGTTGACGATGTTAATAACTTATTTTTTGGAATTTAAAAATTTTCATTAAAAATAAAGTTTATAAAAAAATTACATTATACATAACCATGGGTTTATACATATGATTTAAGTTTAATATATATTTTTTAATTAATTTCTATTTTATTTTAAATAATATGAAAATATTATATGTATTAAAATGAATCAACAATATATTTAAACCAATATTTAAAAAAATATTATACATCATAAAAATAAAATTTCAATCATACATATGATGAATATATGGGGAAAATCATTTTTATTATTATGTGAACAATTTAAAAAAGAAAAAAACATGTGTTTTAATTTTTTTAAATAGACATTAAAATCTTATTAAATTATAGACTTTATGTTTTTGTTTTTAAAAATGAGTTTTAAAATTAAGAGGGAAAAACTTTTAAATGTATATCATTGAAAAAATGTTAAACATGAATTTTAATTTTTTGATTTTGACAAACTATGAATTTCTAACATTAAATAGTAAATTTTACATTAAACTTTAAACCCTTGTACCATCATTGTGACCAATTTCATCTTACGTTCATTTTTATATATGTTAAATCATATTGAAATGTGAACAAATAATTTTGAAACCATGAATTTCATGATGTTTTGGTAGGGAACCAAGTATTTTATAAATATTCTTATGTTTCATGGTTAATGAATTATCACAATACAATACATGTATTGCATTTAAATTCCATACCTTTGTTTAAATAACATTCTCCCATGAATGTGACCAACTTTGTAACACCTTGATTTACTCGAATCAATATGTACAGTATGATATATTGAACATGGAATAAATTTTTTAAAATGTCCTTTTGTTTCATGGTTTAGGATATTATTGCAATATGATGTAAATATTGATTTCCTTTCTACATTTTGGTATGGTAATGTGATACCCCTCCAAATTTCAAAAGATATGTTATAGAACCCAAAGGATTTTTGGGATACCCTACAAGAGGTATTGCATGTGCATTGAATATTCCTAGCCATTAGCAATACCACTTTGATAATCTAAACCAAAATAATTTAGCCGATGGTGTTTATTGAATACCCCAAGTAGGGTATTACTTTCCTTGTCGGTTTTGGTAGGGCTATGAAATACCCCTCCAAGTTTTGAAAGATATGTTATGGAGCCCAATGTATTTATGGGATGTCCTACAAGGGGTATTGTAGATGTATTGAGTAGTTTTAGCCTTGAACAATACCCCTCCAATAGTGTAAACCCATGGTGTTTAATAATAGAATACAACTAATGAGGGTATTGGTTTCCTCGTTAGTTTTCATAGGGTTATGTAATACCCTTCCATGTGTCAAAAGATATGTTATGGAGCCCGATGTATTTATGGGATACCCTAAGAGAGGTATTGCATGTTTAGTGAATCTTTTTAGGCATGAGCAATACCCCTTTAATAACTTGGACCAAAAAAATTCAGCCCATGATCTTATAGTGTAACCCAATGAGGGTATTGCATTCCTTCTAGGTTTTGTTAGGGTTACACAATATCTTTCCAAGTTTCAAAAGATATGATATGGAGCCCAAACTATTTTAGGGTTACCTATAATGGTGTATTGCACATTCATTGAACATTTTGTTTTATGAACCTGAGTACAACATGCATTAAATGTGTCTAAATTGAATTGGAGCTCCATATTGCTTTGATTATCCACTTGGTTTGTGATAGCCTCATGGAAAACATTCTTTGAACATAACTTGTAATACCCTTTATGTAAGGTGTGTCAAATATTTTAATCATCTTTTTATTTATTTGTTTGAATGAACAAGACCAAGCTTCGTGCAATACTTTCAATTTATTCTTTTCTTATCGTTATCAACCGATGGGGGTTTATTGGAGTGACAGCCATGTGGTTAGGTGTAGCCATGTAGGTGGGGTTTGGTAGGTACCTACTTAAAGTGTTGGTAGGTAGGAAGGTGGAGGGGCAGGTAAGTAGATAAATAGATGGGGAGGTGGGCAGGTAGGTGGAGATGAGAGTAGCTCATTTTAAATTTAGTTCCAGAAAAAAAACTGAGATCAGGTCTGAGAAAGGGCACACAACAAAAGTCAACCTGGGATGGCACAGGGATAGAAAAGAGAAGAGAATCCTATCAGTGCACCATCATCCATGTACGTTGGTGCACTGTTGAGTGCTGGTTCACTCTGGCCCTAATAATAATGATTAGACTAGTGATCGGTGTTTCTGATTGGTCCATCATAATGATTGGTCTAGGTGGACAAACAGTAGTCCCTCACATATGCTGTCCCAGTTTCGGTTTTATGGGTGGCGTTGGAAAAAAAAGTAAATAATTTAACTTGGATGTGAAAAAAACTTTTGCAGGGTCATACTGAGCACCGCTACTGAGCACCACTGCAGATGCTCTGAGTGCGTGTGGTGAAAGTGTGCTTGGGGTTCTAAAATCGGGGATGGCCTCAAAATGCGAAAATGAGGGTGTTTGCATTTGGTGTGCCGAAGGAGTACATTCATTTGCTTGCACAATTTCACAAATTCTCCTTCACATTTGTGCAGGTTTATAGACTGGCACCTCCATTGAAACCCCTTTTGAATCTTTTGACTCAAAAGTCATCTTACTGCAATCCAACCAACTTCCCCTGGGCACTGGCCATAGAAACTTCAACGAGTTGACTTATCCGATGAGTTGTTTAAACCACACAAAAAAAGCTGTGCGGTATTCTGCTCTTGACTTTGTCACCACTGCTCTAGAAAGAAACTAGAAAGAAAGAATGAAAGAAACAAGTTGCAATCTTTACATGTTGCACCATCACTGTAGAGAGAAGCTAAATTAAACGTCATGTGATCTTTACCTTGGGTAAAGCCCATGGCCAAGGGTATTATTACCTGCAATCTTTACCATGGGTAAAGCCCAGGACAAGGGCATTAAATCTGGATTTGTATTTTGAGCTTCAATGTTTCCAATGAGATCTTTGCTGAAGAGGGAGAGTTTTGCGGGGGAAAGGGGTGTATAATAACGTCATGCTTGGTTGGGCTTTTGAACTGAGCTTCTATTGGCCTTGCCTTGTAAAGCCGGGATATTGTGTTGAGAATCATTATAGAGTATAGTATCCTTCAAGGGATTTTGCCTCGAGAAACACGGTGAGATTATTCATCTTAATTTGGATGTAAAACGATTCACAATCATTTTTTGACATTTTGTTTTCTCTGTTGTCTCTTCAAATGTGCACCC
>Ga0116229_10015348_pt1 | contig 10456 bp, 6 predicted proteins | sample S1TSphgellanicum_3_FD_87313 | JGI IMG/M metagenome (GOLD analysis project Ga0116229, IMG submission 87313) | Host-associated microbial communities from peat moss isolated from Minnesota, USA - S1T2_Fc - Sphagnum magellanicum MG | ecosystem: Host-associated > Plants > Peat moss > Unclassified...
AGTTTGTAGGGTTACATCAATATCTGATTTAATTTTTTTTAAAGTTTAAATCTTTAATCTGGTTACAAACCTAATTCGTGTGGTTGAAATCCATGTGTTTATTGGCATGTGCTCAAAAAAATTCAACTTTTCGTTTTGTTCAACGGTTGGCACCTTTATCTTGTGACAAACAACAATTGCAACAAGCTTATTAGGCATAGATCATATCAAAAAATTCAACACACAAAAAAAAACTTAACACACAAAGAAGCAAATTGAAAATCTAACTACCACTTGCCAACCTTCATCTTGTAGTAGGCTATGATTTAAACAAGCTTAGGTGACTTTCAAATTTTCAATTATCATTTGAACAAGGTCATCATTAGGCATGGCAACTTTGTTAGTTTGCCATTACCTTGGAATCTAGTACATGGTGGGTCTTCACTTCCAATCTAATGGCCCACTACTCTAGAAATGAAAAACAAAAAAATATTTGTTATATTATTAGATGAATTATCAAGTTTTTCAAAACTTGGTATTAAAGATAACTCTTTTTAGTATTCTCAATGTTTTAATCTTGTGAAGCACAACCAAAGATTAAAAAATAATTAAGATTTTTTTTTATAAATTTGTTCATGGACATAATGCCATTCATATGGTTGACCATTTTATTGTGGGTGCATAACAATCCAAAAATAAATGGACATAATATGTGATGTTTTCATTGAAATAGACAAACTTTTTAACTAGTACATTAACATTTCATTGGGAATTGAAACTAATGATTCAAGAATTATAGGAATTGATTTAGATTTGCCAAAGATATGTCAATAAATAGATGGAACACACATATCATTGGTAAATATTCCAAATAAAAGAATCTCAATTGCACAAAATGATTTTTTAATAAGAAAAAACTATTGAAATACCATGATATTATTTTGCAAAAGGTACGTGGTTTAGACAAGTGATTATGGAATGTGCATGCTAAACAACCAATGAGCATTCATGATGGTGGTCAGTTTAAGGTCTTGAACTTGTATAAACAATCAAGAGACCAAAAGATTTTACAAGCATTGGTTTTTATGGTTAAATGTGTGAGATGTACCTTTTTCATCATTGAAAATTCAACTCATCCAATTTGAACATATCTATAGAAAAATTTGAAAACTAGAAATCATGTAGATGACAAAATAATATATAATCATAGCATGAAAAAGATAAAGACATAATAGAAAATGATTTTGGATCATTGAAAGATAAATGGCAAATTCAAAGGCATTTCAACTTGAGAATGAATAAAGTAGCAAAAGTGATAGTGGAATGTTGTGTACTTCACGTTTTTTGTGAAATGTGGAATTAACGAAAGCTTGGGTTTGCAAATTTGGGAAATAGACATGAAAACCTAATTGGATTTGGTGCGCATATGCTATCTATTCATAAGAAAGAGATGTAGTTAAAATGGAAGGAGAAAGATTAAGACTTGCCTTGTATGTACAATGGGCAATTAATCATTTAGTAAATGAATTTAATATGATTCAATTCCAATTTCTATGTATTGAAAGTTGAGTTTTTGCAACAATAGAATATCAACTTTAAAGCAAACCAACAATCACATTGATACATTCACCATCTCAAATGAAGCTTCACAATATCTATATTAATTCTAACAAATGTCAAATTTAAACTTAAAAACCTTTATTTACCATAAATATGGGGTATTGATAATGTTGGTGTTTGCACCCCTTCTTGGCAAAAGAAACCATCACCATCATTTGGATTAATAAATGTCACATTTGGACTCAAAGACCTTGATTAGTGTAAGCATGGGATATTAATAATGTTGGTGTGTACATGTATTCTTAGCAAAGGAACCATCATCAACACACCAACTTTCAATAAATTACCAAAGATGTGTGGTGGTCACATGCAAGTTGGATTAAAACCTAACAATACTTATATTAATCTTAACAAATGTCAAATCCAAATTCAAAAACCTTGATTTTATGTAAGCATGCGGGTGTAATCACAATCAAATGAACCAAAAATCATATTGAACAACTACTAAAATTATTTCAAATTTGTAATTTTGTTAGATATATTTTTGTGGTGCCACTTTAATGTCATGTTAATCATAACAAGTTGTGTTAAATGACTAATGTGAATGTTGAGGAATTAAAAATAAAAATTCAATTAATTTTATTTTATGGGTTTTGGTTTTAATAAAAGGCCAAACTTGAACAACAATTGCATCAAAATTAATCAAGTTTTGTAAAATACTAAGGTAAAGATTCTTTTGATAAAGTAATTTTAATGGGAAAAAAATTGAGATGATGTAAATGTTTTACCTAATATCAAAAATCACTCACAATTTGAAAGTCATGGAATTTAAAATTAAAAAAAATTGAAATTTATTGAACAATATTTTAAAATTTTGAAATTCCTTTACCAAATGTAAATGGGGTGTAATTTCCATGACATTTAAAGAAATTTTTAAATTTATGATACAAGAAAATAAAGCATAAAATTGCAGCTTATTTTCATACAATTTAAAATTAGGATAATAATTTTCAAATTGAATGCAGATTTGGTAAAATTTGTACACTTTTAAAAAAATATTGGTTATTCATCAAAAATTAATACACAAAATGTGATATATATATATATATCGTAAAATATTTCATTCAAAAAATCCTTTCTATAAGAAAATGAAAATGACCACAAAAAAAACTATAGTCCTTGAGTCCTTTGTTATTGTTGGTTCATTTGATTGTGATCACACCCATGATATATTAATAATATTGGTATATACACCCCTTATTGGTAAAGGAGATCATCACCATTTCAACAAGGTAGAAAAAACCATCAAAAAACCAATTAAGATTTGTGATGATCACATGGCCACTTTTTAGTAGAGGAGACGATCACATAAACCTTTTTTGAAGCTAAGATACCCAATTTTCCATTGACAACAAAAAAATGATGAAAATTTTGAATTTCATTTCTAGTAGAAAACATTCATGGACCTATGTTTTTCAAACACAAATTTTAGACCATTATGTGTAAAAGAACTAAACAAGTTTGCATTAACATTGCACCATCAAATTAAATCTTTATTAGTAAGCTTGTGGATGTCACATCACAATAATTACAAAAAAAAAAGAATAAAAAAAACCTAAATAAATTTAAATCCAAATATGGAACATAAAAACCAAAACAAAACATAATAAGCTAATGTTCATTCACAATTGGGGTTCCAAAAAAAAGTGTTCAATTTTGAAAGGACTACAAAAGGCAATTTTAAATTTTTATAATTTTTAATATATTACAACTATGGTATGATTATATGTTTCTACACTTAGAGTATTAAAAAACAAGCTTCTAAAAGCATCCAATAATTATTGGATGATGTTTAGTAGCCATTTTGAATCCTTGATTGATTTTATATGTTTTATCCATATCATAGTCTTTTATAAAGGAATGTGAAAGGAATGCATAAAATAATGCAATTGATTTCAAAAAAATTGTACAAGAAAATTATATTTCCTTTTATGATACTACATGTTCATTAAGTCAACTTGATGGAAAAAAAATCATAGGAAAATTTCAAAGTTTTTAAAGTTTGAAACAAAAGGTTATAATGGACATGATTATTTTTAAAAATCATTTGGTTATTTGTTTAAATTCACCAAGTTCAAAACTTTTAGCTTTAAATGCAAGTCACATGAATGACAAATAAACATGTGGGAATTCATGTTTATTTGATTTTAGAAGTTCAATTTGGCATTTTTTGCGACTCTACTTATAAATCAAAATATTGATGCACAATTATATGTGTATGTGAAAAATCACCACCACCATAAGAATTATCTTATCTTGAACTATTCAATTCTTCTTACTTAAAATTTTTATGTGTAAATGTCATTTGCAAAAAGTAACCCTAAAAAAATCATGGAATCTTTTTCCTTTTCTTTGGGACCTTAATTGTGAACGATTTGCTAAAAACAAAAACACAAAATGTGTAAACAAATATTTATTATGATAAAATATTAAAACATAAACACAAAAGGAACACAATTAAGTTATGGAACAAGATCATACCTCAAATTAATGTTGAACATATTGAACGTAATGGGGTTTTACTTTTATTTATAACCCTTTGAAGACCTAACTCGCAAAAGCTTCCATGAAGGCTTCCACATGCCTATCAACCAAGGAACTTTTTAAAGAACCTTCCTAAATGTAAGTGAATTGAGAATGAACTATGAGTTGACTATGAATTGGTTATGAATGAATTAATAATGAACTAAGAAAATTGAACTAGGAATTAATTTAAAATTATTTAAAAATGAACTGTGAAGTAATTATAAGTGGATTACAAGTTAATTATGAGTGGACTACTAAGTCATGGATGGAAATCCATCTAAATGAACTTCATTCATCATGTGTTCATGTTCAACGTTCATGTTTATGATAATGACACCTAGATTGCAAATTAAAATTTAAAAAATCCAATTCCATAACATATTATAAACATGAAAATAGGAAGTGAATTGAAATGAATTACTTGTCATGATCAATTGCCAAAATTAGTTTTTTCAATCTTACTGGACAAAAAAAAAATAGTGAACTTAATGAACATTTTGTTGTTAATGGTTTGCTAAAATTGGTTCTTTTGGCCTTCAACACATTAATAAACATAATTGCAATTTATAATTAATTCTACAACATTAATGAATTGATCCTTTCAATCATCTCCATAATTGAGTTTTTCAAATTCCTTTACACTAATAGAAAATTCCTTGATAACATCAACAATAACAATGGATCCAACATTCATTTTCATCTTCTAATTTTCCAACTTTCTATTAGGTTGACTTTGGAAATTAGACAATTTGCATGCCCTAGTCCTTATTGTATTGGAACTAGAACTTGGAGGTACAACCCCACTTCCAAATGCAAAAATTTCCATCACACCAAATGTAAGAATCATTCAAGTTTTAAGAACATTCTCATCTTCATAAAAAACATCCACAACATCAATCTCTCTATGAGTATTGTGGATTCTTTCATCAACACCTTGGCACACTTGATTTATTTTAGTAGTACTAGTAAACAAGTAAAAAAATTGTTCATACTAAAGCCAATCTAAAGGTGGAACACCTTTGATGTTGGTTTCTTCATTTTAACATTATATTTGTTCCTCATTTTGTTGAATTTGTTTACACATTGGCCCTAGGTGCATTGCACATTGGTTTGAAAGTGCCTATCAATGGATGCAACAAAAGTTTTTCAATTTTTGCTTTTTCATTGCTTTTTTTGCTATACTCACAATATCTCTTCTCAAATTTGTCCAACAAAAGTGTAAATGTTATTTTGATCCAAAATCTCCCTATGCAAACTTTTTTTCAACGTGAACATCATCTTTTTCATGCACATTAGCAACTCCATTATATTCATCAAAGAACATTTATACAATGAAGTTCGTAATCTAGAAACCTTTTTTCCTTTAAATCCTTCCATGACAACAAAAATCACTAATGCAACCTTTAAACTTGATTTTTATTACGATTTTGGAACATAGGGAAAACATAAGATGATAATATGCATAATTTTGTCGGCTATGGCATAAATCATGGTTATGGTGAATGGTTCAAACACCATTTATGGTAAGGCTCCCCAGCTAATCATGGATTTGCTTTGCCATTAAAAGCCTTTAGTTGTCAACATAATTTTTTGGTGTAGGTTAATAATAAGGTAATGAGGGTTCATTAACTTGCAAAAATGTGCTTAGGGTTATTGTCCATTTCTACTATGTGTTTTGGGGTTACATCAATCCTTGTTGGAAGGAAGTGCAAACTTAGTTGTTTGCACATAGAAAAGAAATATTTTGTCTGTTTTTGTTTTTGAGGGTGTTTTATGTTGGGAATTGATAACTAAATAATTATGAAAAAAACATAAATTTATTATGAACTTTCCACTCAATTTTAAAATCACACAAATTGCTATCAACTTTATGATCTGTCATTAATATTCAATTTGTTAACAACATCATTGGCAAATATTTAATTTAATTTAAAATAAAATATTTCATTATTTCAAAAGTTCAAAGCATAAAAAACTTTAATGTTTAAATACAACATGTTGAATGAAATCTTGCTAACTATTTTTTTTAATGATGTTATATTCCTTTAGAAGACAAATAAAATAACACACTTTACGAAAAACTAATGGTTAAATTTACATGTTTTAAAATGGTTTTAGTCAAGTTAATGTTAAAATGTTTGGTTTATTTATATAATAAAATTTTAATACATTATGACTGAATTTTTTTGAAATGGATCTAATAAATTAAAAAATCCAAAATCATTTTTAAAACATTGTAATCAATGGTTTTTTGCTATTTAAAATTTAAATGACTTTTTTAAAAACTTGAAAATATTTGAAAACGACATATTTAAAAAATATTTTAATATCGACCTTAACATCATAATAATAATAATAATAATAATAAAATTCAAAGACTATTTTAAAACAAGCACATGACAAAACATTTGGTTGTGTGTCATTTTATTGTACCCATTCCCACATTAGGAACTTTCTAGTCTACCTATTTTGCAACCTCCTAATCTTACATGCCTTGATTCAAATACATTGAAAATTTTGTAAAGACTTGAGAATTGTTTTGCAAATTCATTTAGGAGGTAAATTATATTTAGGAATCACACATGTAGGGATGTTTTTGTTTACCTAGGGTAGAGTGTTTGTAACTTGTAATTTGCCCACAAAAAATTGAGCAAGTAGTTGTAAGACTACATTTACATAATAACAATTTTTCTTAAGCCTTCACCAATGTGGATAGATGCTTGGATTTAGGTATATTCAGGTTTAGGTTATAAGTTTAGGGTTTTAAGATTTTAGAACTAGACATTCCAAATTTATTTTAAATTGCCATTGGAACCGAACTAAAGAATTGACATCTTTTCAAAATCGAATTACACATGAATTGAATTGTGGGGTGTTATTTATTTTAGACAGGTTTAAATTTTCTAGGTACATAAGTACAATTTTATAAAAATAATAATAAGCTCAACCTTACAATTTAAACAAGCTATTGCATTTTATTGGGTTATATATGATTAATATTACATTTTTTTTTTAAAAAGAAAAAAGGTTGTGTGTGATATTGAGATGGAGAAAATGACCATAACCCAAAAAAACTGGTGTCAAAACCAGACCAAAAGCTCTACCAAAAAAAAATTTAATTAATTAATTAAAACCAAGATTTGGAAGACCCTTGGGAGGGCGCCTCACCCCTATACATTGACCCTAAGAAGCTCAGGGTGAAGGGCCGGAAGCTCTTGAAAGTGACAATTACAATTTCAAAAAGGACTAAAATGAGAAAGATTGCATCTTGGAATTGTGGAAACCGGCGGGTACTAAGAAGCTTTATCGCCATTATCCACAAACTGGCGAAAGTCACACAGCAACACAATTGGCAAGTTCTCTAGATGCTTCCACGAAATCGCCAGATGTGGCGAAATTCTTAAACCCTAGGTCTTTTCAAGCTCGCGAGTTCCGTGTGCCTCTTTCTTTGCGACACATTTCGCTTCTCCTTGCGACTGTTGTTGCTTCCTGTGTTTTCCTTGTCTCGCATTTCTGATTCCTTTCTTGCTTTCTTGCTTCAATTGCGGCGTCCATTTCGTGGGAGAGATGGCAGCAATGGCTACTGCAGCTCAGTTGGGATCAGCCGTGAGTTCGCACTTGAAAATAGCCTCATTTCAAGGTCTGAGGGCTGCCCCGAACGGCTCTGTGTTGCAGTCTGGTTCGAAGCATGCATTTTTCCCTGCCTCAAACTCTCGTAGATGTCTTGCAGTAAAGGCAGCAACTTCCGTCGCACCGAAGTTTACCACACTGAAGCCTTTAGGTGATCGCGTCTTGGTGAAGATTCAGACAGTCGAGGAGAAATCGGCCGGTGGCATTCTTCTTCCAACCACCGCTCAGACTAAACCACAAGGTATTGTTTTCTTCTTTTTCCTTATCCCCCCTGTCCTGAATACATCTTTCATATGATGCCAATCCTAAAACACACATTCAAAAGTGACAGACCTGATTTTGGTTTCCATCTCTCTGCTTTCTTTGACTTTCATGTCTGGTTGTTTCTTTCAAGTTGTGTTAGCCTTCACAATTGCATCTCAGTTTTTATCTTGATCCATGTTTGCAGGAGGATGTGTCTGGAAGTCATACTAGCAAATGCATTACCTATAAACTAGTTGATTTCTTTCTCTCCTCGCTCATGATCTGAGCCCATGTATCTCATGGATAACACTGTCAGAATACTTGTAAGACAACTGTGTGGCAAGATTTCTGCTAAGTTCATGTCACATCATAAAAGGCCCTTTTGCACACCACATTTGACAGGGTTTGGTTATGCAGCAGATAACTGTTCTTGGTGCAGGAAGCCCCAACTACTGCCTTCTATGTATGCAGCTCTATGCCTTAGCTTAGATGCCTGCTTGTACAGGGGTCAAGCTAAAACGAAATAAGCTTCACTCACAGGCTTGTTGCAGCCTAGATGGGGATACTGTTGAATTATTCTGATTAGCTGTGCCTCTTGAGTGGTAGCTGATGTCAAGACTGTCTTGCCATTGCATCTGGACATATAGGACAAACTCAGGAAACGTTTTTTGTTGAATTGTTTGGCCTAAATTTTGAGCAGATTATTATGTACTTATCTGCATTTACCATTGGGAGCAGATGAAGTCAGTACAGAGTAATGGCAGCTAATCACTGTGATTTATAATGAAGTTAATGATCTGATACCTGTGTGAGTGTACACTCACAAGGCTATGATCACACTTACTCTTGTTGTGTTTATTTTGGTTTGGGTGGAACTGACATAACATTTGTTGGGTTTACCTTCAAAGTAGTCATTGTGGAGCTTTCTCTGGGATCACTTCAATGTACATTTCTCCACAGTTCACACATTGTCCTGCCTCATACTTTTCATGTTTGTTGCTTAGCAGACATGTTATGTGATTTCTCCTGCCTCATGATTAGTGTTTAGCATCATGGAGATAACATTATTGAGTCCGTTCTGACAGTGACTAGGGAGACCGATCTCTTGTTGCTTATTGTTTTGTGCCTAACTCTGAGTGTTAAGAGATGCCATAGGGGTTAATGAAAGCCTCTGAACTTCAGTATTTACCACAGACTAATATCTTCATATTTTGTTTTCTCAGGTGGTGTAGTTGTTGCTGTTGGCGAGGGGAAGACTGTTGGTGATAAGAAAATAGATCTCAGTTTAAAAACTGGAGCTCAGGTTGTTTACTCCAAGTACGCAGGCACAGAAGTTGATTTCAAGGGCGAGGGTCACTTGCTGTTGAAGGAAGAGGATGTGGTGGGCCTGCTGTCAGGTGATGATATCAAGGAGCTGCAACCATTGAATGACCGAGTGCTTATTCAGGTTGGTGAGACTGAATCAAAGACAGCTGGTGGTGTTCTTTTGACAGAAAGTGCAAAGGAGAAGCCTGTGATTGGAACAGTGATTGCTGCAGGTCCTGGAGCCCTTGGTGAAGATGGAGAGAGGAAACCTTTGGAAGTTACACCCGGTAACACAGTATTGTATTCAAAATATGCAGGTAATGAGTTCAAGAACAAAGATGGTGTGCAGTTTGTGGTGTTGAGGGCATCAGATGTTCTTGCGATACTGTCTTAGATGAGCAGGTACCCTTTCATGTACTTGATGTTTCATGTTTGTGGGGGCCTCCAGAATAGGATGGGAGTGTAGGATTTGCAGTTGCGGCTTTAGTTTGTGCTGAAGTTTGTTGCTCACAGCACTAGCACCTGTCTGTTGAACATGAGATAAATGCACAGAAATCTACAGCAAATTATTTAGCTGCTTTCAAAAGTTAAGTGTCAGATGACTCCAAAGCCTACAATGTCTTGACATCATATACTTGGAATCATGAGCTCCCAATCCATGAGAGGAAATTGATCATGAAATCGTAGCAGTTGGGATTCTTAATTTGATGGTCATGAGATTGAACCTGGGTGTAATGCCCTAGTTCTCTTTCATTCTAGTTTAGCATTGGTAAGTCTGCAGAATTTGGAAATAGACAGAAGGTATTCCATATGAAATGATGCTGGAATTTTTCACCCAGCAGAGCCTGTTGCTTAACAATACCTGAGAATCGTAGTTGGGCACCAGTCCAACTGTTTGTATGCCATTTTCTCTCTCAGGATTGCATGGACATTTGAAAATGGCTGTCATGTGGATCAATGTGTGCTCCAAGCTTCATCAAGTGGTATTGTTTCAATCTACTCAAGAACAGAAAATCTTGAAGCTTGTAGCGTGGTGGTCCCCAACTCTTCACACCTAGGTACAAGTGATATGAGCTTCAAGATGCAAAAATAGTACAATATCCGTCCATTTGACCTTTTTTTCCTTCATTTTAGGGATGGTTTTTCATGACAT
>Ga0116229_10015349_pt1 | contig 10455 bp, 9 predicted proteins | sample S1TSphgellanicum_3_FD_87313 | JGI IMG/M metagenome (GOLD analysis project Ga0116229, IMG submission 87313) | Host-associated microbial communities from peat moss isolated from Minnesota, USA - S1T2_Fc - Sphagnum magellanicum MG | ecosystem: Host-associated > Plants > Peat moss > Unclassified...
CCAGCCCGGCCAGCGTGATCAGCGGGCGTAGCGCAGGTGCGATGTGGCGCCTCATTCCGGTGCCTGCGCAGTCAATTGCCGCAGCAGGCGGCCCTGCGTGTGCAGCAATTCATCATCGTCCGGCGCCCTCGGGGTTGGGCCATGCACGGTGATTGGCGGCCCAAGCGTGGCGGGATGACCAGCCAGTACCACCAGGTGATGCCCGAGGCGGCATGCTTCCAGCGGGTCGTGGGTGATCAGCAGCGCTGTCCGGCCGCGGAGCAATTCCGCGGCGAGGTCTTGCACTTTTGCGCGGGTAAACGTGTCGAGCGCGGAAAACGGTTCATCCATCAATACGATCGGCCTGTCCTCGTACAGCGTGCGGGCGATGGCGGCGCGTTGGCGCATGCCGCCCGAGAGTTGCGCCGGCAGCGCCTTCGCCCGGTCCGCAAGGCCCACCCGGGCCAGCAGATCGAGCGCCCTGGCGCGGTCGCCGTTTTCCCCGCGCAAGCGCGAGCCGAGCATGACGTTTTGGACCACGTTAAGCCAGGGATAGAGAAGATCCTGCTGGCCCATATAGGCGATGCGATGGTGCAAAGGCTGCCCATCGGTGGCGCTGACCCGCCCGGCGCTCGGCTTCGCGAGCCCCGCTACGATTTTCAGCAGGCTCGTCTTGCCGACGCCGCTGGTGCCGAGCAAGACGACGAATTCGCCGCCTTTGATGGTAAGATCGAGGTTCTCGAAGATCTTGCGGCCGCCGTAGCGCAGGGCGAGGCCTTCGATTCGCAGGCCCGGGGGTGCTGCGCTGGGCATGGGCGCGGCGGCTGGGCGGTCAGCCCGCAATGGCCCGGCCCTGCCGGAAGTGGCTTCGAAATGGGTTGTCTGGCTCATTCGATATCCACGAAAAGTGACACGCGCGAACCCATGCCCCAGGCGGCAGCACCACCTCGTTGCTGCGGTGTATACACCAGACCCAATGCCGCCGACCTTGCAAGTGAAACATCGCGATGAGCTGAAATTTCTTCGCATGCCCGGAGGGCGTGGCGCATTTTGCCCGCACTGGAAGCAGGGATATGTGCATTTGGCCTGATTTGCGGGCATTTTCTGTTTGGCCTCACTCCCGTCACGCTTCGCAGGAAGATTGTTCTTTTGTGATGAAAAGAACGAAAAGACTTTTATGTCCGGCGCTGGCGCAACAATGCCGCCCATGGCCTCGATCGAGGGAGCGGTGGAAAGATGGAAGTCAATCGATCCACGCCAGGCGGGCTTCCGCCAGATAACCGGTGCAGTGTATACACCATCCGTAGTCCAGGAGCCCTTTGTGCTACCACGCCGCCATCTGCTGACCGCTGCCGCCGCCTCCCTCTGCGCGATCACCCGGCGCTCCGCCCGAGCCAGCGACAGGTTCACCGTCATCCTGGATTGGCTGCTGGATTCGAACCATGCGGCCCTGTTCGCCGGCCAGCACAGCTTCGCCTTTTCCCGCGCCGGATTGGTGGTAGACCTTGTGGCACCATCCGACCCCGATTCGCCCGCTCGCCTGGTTGCCGCGGGCCAGGCCGATCTCGCCGTCAGCTACGGCACTCAGATCAACATGCTCGATTCGGCCGGCCTGCCGCTGTTGCGCATCGCTACACTGATCGATCGGCCGTTGAACACGATCATGGCGCTCGGCGGTCGCGGCATTGCAACCCTTGCGGACCTGCGTGGCAAAACCATCGGCATTTCCGTGGGTGGTGTGGAAGAAGCGATCCTTTACGCCATGCTGCAATCCGCCGGCGTAAAGCCCTCCGAAGTCACCGTGGTGAAAGTGAACTACAATATGGTCACCGCGCTGGTTACGCATCGTCTTGATGCCGCCATCGGCGCCTTTCGCAACGCGGAAATACTGCAGGTGGAGGAGATGAAGCTGCGGCCGGTGGTCTTTCTGCCCGAGAATGCCGGCGTGCCGATCTACGATGAGCTGATTCTGGTCACTCGCCGCGACCGGCGGGCAGATCCGCGTATCGCCCGTTTCGTTCTTGCCCTGCGCGATGCCACCAAGGCGCTTCTGGCCGCGCCGCAGCCCATGTTCCAGGCGTTCGCCGCGGCCCATCCGGAACAGGCCACAGCCTTCGGCCAAGCCTCCTGGACCGCCACAATGCCGGCGATCGCCCGCGACCCTGCCTTTCTAGATACCGCGCGCTACGCGAATTTTCAGCAATTCGCGTATCAGCACGGGATCATCACCTCTAGACTGCCGCTCGACATGTTCGCCGCAGAAATCGTGCCTTGAACACGCTTTTGGCGCACAGAACCAAAGCCAGGCCCTGCGAGAGGGGCGTGCGGCGGATGCTATCGAGTGCATGATCCGGAGGTTGTAAAAATCGAAGCGGATCTCGCCCAGCGGATGGCGTGGCACATGGATCAGGGGTGCTGCGGGAAGCGATCCAGGCATGGGGACACTCATTCTTTCTGAAGATCGGGGGAAAACTCGATGTCCCAGGAACGGATCTCGGCCATAGGCTGTCCGCGCTCGAGAATGGGTGCGAAACGCACTGAGCCTGATTTCAGCCAGGACGAGACCGCGTTGCTGTAATTGCGGCCGCCCCTGACGGCACTGGCTTGGCAATCATCCGGCGCTCCATTGGTTTCGATGCGGCACGTCACCCGCACCAGGCCAGTGATTCTCTGGTTCTGCGCCGAATCAGGAAAAGCGGGTTCGCCGCCTGCGACCGGTTCCGCGGAGAAGCCTCGATTTTGCGTGGAATGCGCGGGGGCCGGCACCGCCTGCAGCGAGGCGCGAGGTGGCAACGTGATCGCCTGCGCCAATGTGCGATACGCAATGACGGGCTGGTTTGCCAGAGAGCGGGCAGAGAGTGGGCGATCGACCATCTGCGGCGCAATCGCGATGCTCTGCAAGCTGGTTGGATCGTGAACTGATGGGATAATGACAAATTTGGGAATCGCAGGCTGGTCGGCGACATACGGGAGGGCCACCAGCAAATACAGCGCGGTGACGGCGACACCACTGCCGATCACAAACCACGCATTGCGCCAAGTTTGTGGTGGCTTTCCGGGGTCGGTCAGTTCCTTTAGCGGCTTCAGGCATTCCGGACAGATGAAGCTCTCGCCCGATTTGATTCGCTGCGTACGGTTCGTGTTTGCCAGCAAGCAGTAGAAATCGTTTCGGCATCTCCCTGACCTGATGCCGCGGTCAGCGAGCCACCCAACCTCCGATAGGGAATTGGTTTCGGTCATCCCGATCTCCCTTGGCGTTTCTACGTGTCAGTCTGACAGCCAGACTCATGGCGAGCCCGCAGATAGAAGGGTTAATTGGGGCGGATGGCGGCGAAATACGAGTTCTCTGGCAGGCTCTTGCGCAGGATGGTTAAAGAGCTACTCTAGATGTGATGAATGTCGGGCTTCTATCACGGGGAAAAGCGTTTGGCGTTTTCTGATGCAGGTTTTAACTAAATAGAGAAAGTGGTTGATCGGTGCCGCGATAGCCGATGAAGAAGCTTTGCGTGCATCGCGGACCTTGAGCGATGCGGCGGACAGCGTGGATGCGGCGGGCATTGAACACGATCAATTCTCCTACCCGTGGCGTCATGGCGGTATCCGGGGGGCCCACGCGTTCGCGATCGAGCCCGTAGCACCCGCGTACCTTGGCGGCTTCGTAGTCCGGCCGGTTCTCTATTTCGCTCGCCCATAATTCGAGTTCTCCGCCTGAGCCGGCACAGGACAGATAAGTGAGGCAGGATAATTGGGTGTGCAGGGTTTGTGCTTCCGGCATATGGGGCAGATCCCAATGGGTCATGTCCTGATGGGGGTGGGCTTCGGCACCCTCGTGAAAGCCGCGGATGAGGCCGGCAAAAGCTGGCCGGCCGCCAATGCGCTCCATGTGATTGCCGGCTGGCCAGACCTCCCGCAAATGGTGACGCATCTTGTCGGCCGGGGAGATGTGGGGGTGAAAAACCTCATTGCATGCCGAGTACCATTTTGCGGCATTGCGAAGGTAATTTTCCAAAATCTCGGCCTCGCCTTCGGCACCGTCGAAAAGAGCGCCTCCGACAAACTTCCGGAAATCCGGCTCGGCTGTGTAGCCGTGGCCGGCATTGCCCGCGAGCTTGCGCATCGCGTGTGAACATACATCGACACCACAATAGCCCGCAACGCGGACAGCAAGAATCTTCTTTTCGGCCAACGCTTCTATGGCGTCGGCCGACAGGTGCGAGGCTTGCAGAATGCCGGCGGACACTTTGTCGATCATGGGGTCATTGTGGGAATTGTCGCGCATTGCTGGCGTGATGGGCTGTAGCCATTCGGTGCTGGAGTGCAGATGTGGTCGTGGGTTCGGCAGTGCCAGCCTCGGCATCTACTCATAGGCGCGGCCAAGAATGGCGCGGAACCGGGCATTCGCGCTGGGATGGCGGATGCCGATGCGTATTTTCCGAGGCTGATAAATCCCACGGGAAGATCTAATTACATCTGAGCCAAGATGGTTTGGAGGAAATTTCCGTGACAACAATTCTCATTATCGTCGTTCTGTTTCTCTTGTTGGGTGGCGGCGGATATTATGGTTTCCGGCGCTGGTAACGGCGTGAGCGGTTCGGTCAGGATAGTTAAGGCGGAATTGAGGCGGAGGGCGGCGCAGCAGCCCTGCCTCAGGCGGGTGGGGCGTTAGGACTATGCTGAACATCCCCCCGCCATTTGGCGCCGGCGCGATTGACCTGATGGCGCTCAGTGTTGTGATGTCTGGCCTTGCCGTGGTGATTGTTATCGCGTCGAGTTGGCTGTTTGTTGCCCGCTTCAGCATCGCCGGCACGTCGCTCGCGACCGATGCCGGGCTTGCGGTTGTTGCCTTTTTGCTTGGCAAAGTGTGGATGGCGTGTCTGCCGCGCATGTTGGCGGTGTATAATTGCGGCGGCGGCGGAGCGGCCAGCGCGATCGCTGCATGGATCATCATCCGCGAAGGAGCCGCAGGGCCAATTTGCGTGCCTGCATTCACTGGCGCAGTGATGGGCAGCGTTGCGATGTCCGGGTCTGCGATCGCGTTGACGAAGTTCAACCGGCCGGACGCCGCACAGATGCCGGTTCTCATGTCGACCTACAATGCCTTGGCTGGATTTGCCATTGCTCTCGAAGGCATCGCGATTGGCAACACGGCGCTTGCGATAGCAGGTTTGCTGGTTGGCGCAGGGCGCACGCTGATGACCTTGCCGCTGGCGACTGTTCCATCGCCGGCGCTGTCTATCGGGGTTGCAGGAAAGCGCGTTCCTTTCTGAAAAAAGGGTGGAGCGTCCTGGGTGGCGCAGATGGTTCATATGGCTGGCATGGAGCGGCGGCGACGTGGTGGGCTGAAGCTCACGCAACGGTTGGTGGTGTTTGGCGTAAAATATCGATGCGTCGCCAAGGGACGAGACATTCTACAGCTGGCTGGCCGGCGAAGATGTCCCGGGTTTTTGGATGCCTTGGTGGACTGGCGCTCGCCCTGCGGCAAATCTGGCTGTCTCCGCACGTAGCATGAAGCGCTGTATCTTTCCGTTCGCCGATTGGGGCAAACTTGGCACCACATCGATCCGGCGCGGGTATTTCCATGCACCGATCTGTTGCCGCACGTGCGCTTGCAACTCGGCGATCAGCGGTGGAGAAGATGCAATATGCGGGTGCAAAACAACCACGGCGCGTGGTTTTGTCAACTCCTCGTCGTCCTGATATCCAACCACGGCGGCCGCGAGCACCGCCTGATGACAGAGCAGCGAAGCCTCGACCTCAAGCGGGCTTACCCAAATGCCGTTGACCTTGATCATGTCGTCGGTGCGGCCGCAGTAGCGATAGATGCCTTCGGCATTGCGTGTGTATCTGTCGCCGGTGGCCACCCATTCGCCACGAAAAATCCCTTGCGTTTGGGCGGGCTGGTTCCAGTAGCCATCCGCCATACTTTGGCCGCGCACCAGCATCTCGCCCGCGCCCTCGTTTTCCACATCGTCTCCATTTTCGTCGATGAGGCGGAGATCGTAGCCGGGCACAGCGCGGCCTGAGGTGCCATAACACACGGTGCCGGGGCGGTTGGAGAGGAAGATATGCAGCATTTCGGTGGTGCCGACGCCATCGAGGATATCCACACCGGTGATCGCGCGCCAGTTCCTGCCGATCGGGGCGGGCAAGGCCTCGCCCGCCGAGATGCATATCCGCAGCCGGTCCGAACCCGCACCGGCCACAAGCCCCTTGTGCCGAAGCAGGCTGGCAAAAAGCGAGGGTACAGCGAAGAAGATGCTCGGCTGCGCACGCGCGATGGCCGCGAGCACAGTCTCGGGCGTTGGACGGAGCGGCGAAAGCATCGCGGCCGCACCGACCGATAGCGGGAATGTCATGCTATTGCCGAGACCATAAGCGAAGAAGAGCTTTGCCGCGGAAAAAACGACATCTTCCGCGATGATGCCCAACACTCGGGCGCCATAGGCATCGGCCGTGACGCGTAGACTGCCGTGAACATGGCGCACGCCCTTCGGCGCTCCCGTGGAGCCGGAGGTATAAAGCAGAAAGGCGAGTTCGTCCGGATTGGCTTCGACGGGGGGAACGAGGCTCTTGTTGCCGGCGATGAAGGCTGGAAACTCCAGAGAGTGGATCCGACTTACTGGGCAAGCCGGCACGTCCCCTGTCGTTCCGTTTTCGCCATCTACGACAATGAGGCGGAGAGTAGGTATCTCGGGCAAGATCGCGGCGAGCGCGGGCAGCAAGGCGGCGGAGATGATGGCCGCCTGTGCCTGGCAATCATTAAGTATTCCGGCGATCTGGGCGGGCGGCAGCAATGTATTGATGGGGACAGGCACGATACCGGCACGCAAGGCACCCCAGAAGGCAATCGGAAAGGCGATGCTGTCGTGCAGGATCAATGCAATGCGCGCTTCGCGGCGAATGCCGGTTTGGGCCAGTCCACGCGCGAAGCTGCTAGTGGCGAGGCAGAGGGAGAGATAAGTGATCGAGCTGGTTTCGCCGATGAAGGCGGTGCGCGTGCCGCGGCCCTCGCGGAGATGGCGATCGAGGAAATAGTCTACTGCGTTGCCATTCTCGCGCTTGGTTCTTGCCATGCGTCAATAAGCGAGAGATTTTAGAAAAGTTGTTCTTTTCTGGAGAAAAGAACCAAAAGACTTTTATTCCTGCGCTGGCGGCACCACCCAGGCACTGACCTCCTTGTGGGAAGTTGCCAGAGAATAAAAGTCTTTTGCTTCTTTTCTTCAGAAAAGAAGACTCTTCAATCCTCTTCGCAGATACGGCCGTCCTCCATGCGGATGATACGCGTGGCGAAGGGGGTCAGGCGCGTATCGTGCGTTACCACCAGCACGCCGCGGGATTGATCCTGCGCGATGCGCGACAAAATCGCCATGACGGCGTGGCCATTTTCAGTGTCCAGCGCGCCAGTCGGTTCGTCGGCGAGAATGGCGCTGGCGTTGCCGACGATCGCGCGTGCGATCGCGACGCGCTGCTGCTCGCCGCCGCTCAGTTCGGATGGGAATGCATCGACCTTGTGGGCGAGCCCGACGGTGGAGAGCACATCCCGCGCCTTGGCGATGGCGCGATTCGCGGGCTCGCCGCGCACATCGAGCGCCAGACGCACATTGTCCAGCGCGCTCAATGTGGGGAACAGATGGTACGATTGAAAGACGAAACCGACATGGTTGCGCCTCAGCCGGGCGAGATCTCCCGGGCGGGCGCCTTCGGTGGATTTGCCCAGCACATTTACCCTTCCCTCGGTGGGCGTCAGGATGCAGCCGAGGACGGAGAGCAGCGTGGTTTTGCCGCTGCCGGATGGGCCCATCAGCAAGGCCATTTCACCGCCGGCGAGTGAAAGGCTGACGCCTTTCAAGGCTTGCACCTGTCTCGCACCGGTGCCGAGGCGCTTCACCACATCGAGGGCTTCGATCACTGGCGCGCTCATTGCCGAAACACCATCACGGGATCGAGCCTGACAACCTGCACGATGGCGGCGATGGCGGAAGCAATGCACATCACCACGGTGAGCAGAAACAGGCTGGCGGTGAGCCCGGGTGTCATCAGGATCGGCAGGGCCGAATTGGCGGTTGCTTCGACGATGATCAGGCCGATGCCCGCGGCAAGCGAAAACCCGATGATGGCGCTGAGCAGAGCCTGGGCGATGATGATTTTGAGGATGTAGACACTCGATGAGCCGATCGCGCGAAGGGTGGCGAATTCATTCAGGTGATCCTTCGTGCTGGAGTAGAGTGTTTGCGCGACAATCACCGTGCCGACGATGGCGCCAAGCAAGGCGCCGGCGAACAGGGCGGCGCCTGCGCCGGTGCCGAACAGCCAGAATGCGCGGCTGCGGGCGCTGAATGTATCGGGTGTTAGTACCTCCACACCGGCCAGGCGCGTGAGCAATGTGCTGCGGATGGCGGCGATATCGGCGCCGGGGGCTGCGCGAATCAGAAGGTACGAGATTCTGCCGGGCGGTGTTCCGATATAGGCTTTCGCCTGGTCGAGAGTGGCGAACACGTAGGGTGTGGTGGTGAAGGACCGGATGCCCTTGGTGACTGTTGTGACAACCGCCTTCTGGTCCCGGATAGTCGTGCCATCGCCGATGCCGGTGACGCCAAGCCGGCCGATATAGGTCTGGTCGATCGCCACCGTGTTGGGAGCGGAGAGTGCATGCAGATTGCCTTGCACGATATCCCAGGGGCGCAACCCGGCCGGGCTTTCGGAGGAGCCGACCACGAAGACCGGCGTTGTGCCGCCGCCGGGGACGGACCAGGCGGTGAAGCCGATGACAACGGGGGTCGCTTCGCTCACGCCGGCGACCGCGAGGGCAGCCGCCTTGTCGCTTGCATCCAGCAGTGATGGATCTTCAAAACATTTGGTGCCGAGAGGCACGATCCAGAGGTCGGCGGAGACATGGTCGATCATGGTGGTGACCATGCGCTCGAAACTCAGGAACAGCCCGAGTTGGATGGTGACGAGCACGATGGAGAACACGATGCCGATGACGGTCGCGATGAAACGCAGACGGTCCTGAAACAGGTTGCGGGCGGCGAGTTTCAGGATGAGCGGGAAGGCGTATCCGGGGCGAATTGCCAGATCGGGTGGATTGAGACTTCTTGGCAAGCTGGGCGCTTCGACGTCCGCGCTCATGCTGTATTGCTAGGGGCGAAGTTGGCTGCAAGGGAAGGTGTTTGCCCCGGCGCACGGCTTTCGGCGCCCATGAGGCGGCGCCAGAGCGGCGCTGCACTCAACGCATTGGAGGTTGCCCAGGCCATGAGCACGCTGCCGCCGAACACGATAGCGGCCTTGGCGATGGCGAATAATTCGAGGCCCAGCAAGGTATATTGCAGCCAGACCACGAAGACGTAGTGGACCAGGTACATGCCGAAGGAGTGTTGCGCGAGTTTGTTCATGATGTGGGAGCGTCGTGTGCCAAAACGGATGCTTGCCGCCAGCGCGCAAAAGCAGCCACTGGCGCAGGCCACCGCGAAACCGGCGTCGACGGCGATTTGCAAGGCGAGTGGCGCCGACTTGCCGTCGCTGATGGCGAGGCCCATCAGCCCCATCCACAGCATCATGGAGGCCGCCGAGACTGCGAGCCAGATTGGCCAGCGGCGTGCCAGCAGGCCTTCGGCGGCCAGAGGGCCGCTTTCGAGCCCGCGGGCGCCGATGGCAAGGCCGGCGATGTAGAAGACCAGGTAAAGGAGCGCGCGGCTATATTGGAGGGCGAAGGGGCCGTGCGCGTTCCAGGCCCAGGGCGTGAAGGCGATCGCCATGGGCACGTAGGCGAGGGCCGATGCCGCGGTGAGGGCGGTGAAGAGTTTTGCGGGATGGGCGGCGGCGCAGCGCTTGGCCAGCCAGGCGATCGGGCCGGGTGCGAAGCGGTGCAGGAGGGCGGCGAGCATCGCAAGGGCCAGGAGTTGCCAGATGAACCACATTGGGCCGTTCGGCCAGAATGGCAGCGCCAGGTAGTGGCGCGCGTAGGCGCCCAGGCTGCTATCGGACGCGGTGACGCGGTAGACCGGGTAGAGCGCCAGGGGCATGATGATGGCAATTGCCAGGGCGAACGGCACGCCGAGGCGCAGGAGTCGGTCGGACAGGAAGCGGCGGCGGCCCTTGCGCGCGAGGCTTGGCCAGGTGAAGAGCGCCGAGAGAAAGAACATGAGGGACATCAGGCTGACATCCTGCCAGGCGCAGAAAATGTCGAAGCCGAACCAGCGGTGGTGATCCACGATCGGGAAGGCGCGCCATTCATAGGGCGGGGCGTCGAAAGCGAATCCGCTGGCTTGCTGCGAGCCGAGATAGGCGAGCACGGAATGGAAGGCCAGAACGACAAGGATGACGACGCCGCGCAAATTCTGGAGTGCGAGGCCGGATTGAGCGCGGGGCGGAATTTCGGGCAGGCGCATATTTTCGATCACCTTGTCGTACCCGAAGAAGATTTGGGCGCTCACGGATAGATCGCGGCCAGGGCCGCGATCTTGGCAGGAGCGGCAG
>Ga0116229_10015351_pt1 | contig 10454 bp, 10 predicted proteins | sample S1TSphgellanicum_3_FD_87313 | JGI IMG/M metagenome (GOLD analysis project Ga0116229, IMG submission 87313) | Host-associated microbial communities from peat moss isolated from Minnesota, USA - S1T2_Fc - Sphagnum magellanicum MG | ecosystem: Host-associated > Plants > Peat moss > Unclassified...
GCGCTTGCGCGCGAGCCAGACGAAGAGCGCGAGCCCGCAGCCGTACCCGAGCGCGTAGACGATGGCCGACGCAACGAGGCGCACCGGCTCCCCAAGGGCGTCCATGGCGCGTTGTTCCCGCAGAGCGCTCGCCGGCACCTCGCACGAGGACGGAGCGCAATGACGAACGCGAGAAGCATCCACGTATGGCTGGGATTCTCGTTCGACGCGATTGGGTAGCGGCCGGCATTGGCGCCGGGCTGACCGCGTCGGTCACGCTGGCGGCCTTTGCCGCACTCTCGCAGTGGTCGGCCGGGTATCCGATCGACGGCACCTACACCTATCTGGCCGGCAAGCTCGCCGGCCCGGGTGCCGACGGCGCACCGTGGGCCGTGCCCGCCGGCATCGCCACCCTGGTCGTCGGCTCGATCGGCTGGGCCCTGGCCTACGTCTACGCCGCCCAGAAGCAGCCGCAGCTCTTCACCCGGCCGTGGGTCTCGGGGATCGTCTTCGGCGCGATCGTGTGGCTCGTGATGAACGCCGTCCAGATCCCGGTCGGAGAGCTCCACCCCTTGAGCATCTTCGATGAGGATCGCAACGTCTTCGCGCTGGCCCTGTTCTTCGGCGTGCCGATCGCGCTCGTCTCGGCGCGGCTCACGCGCGCGCGGTGATCGCCGAACTCCGCATCGACCTGGGCGCGATCGTCCGCAACGTCCGCGCGCTCGAAGCGCTGGCCGCCCCCGCGCGCGTCGTGCCCGTGATCAAGGCGAACGCCTACGGCCACGGCCTCGTCGACGTGGCGCGTGCCCTCGAGGGCAGCGTGCCGCGCTTCGCGGTCTACGAGCTCGGCGAAGCGCTGCAGTTGCGCGCCGCCGGGATCGCGACGCCGATCCACGTGCTGGGCCCGGTTCCCCCGGCGGACCTCGCCGACGCCCACGCCGCCGGCGTCGCGATCACGCTCTGGGACGACGGAGCGTACGCGCGCGACGCGGTCGCCGTCGCCCGCCGCGCCGGCTCGCCGCTGCGCGTCCACGCGAAGATCGACACCGGCGTGCTGCGCTTGGGCATGCCCGCCGCCGCCGCACCCGCGATCCTCGCCGGCTACGCTGCAACGCCCGGACTGCAGCTCGACGGCGTCTTCTCCCATCTGGCCGCGGCGGAAGAGCTCGACTCGACCTACACGCACGAGCAACTCGCGCGTTTCGCCGAGGCCACGCGCGCGCTCGCGCCCGGCGTCGAGCGTCACATCGCGGCGACGGCGGCCGCGATGCTGTGGCCCGAAACCCGGCTCGACAGCGTGCGCGCCGGCATCGGCATCTACGGCCTGTGGCCCTCACCCGAGACCGCCGGCGTCCTGCGCGAGCGCGGCTTTGCGCTCGAACCGGCGCTCGCATGGCGCACGCAGCTGGTGATCGTCCACGACGTCCCCGCGCACGCGCCGGTCGGCTACGGCTGCGCGTATCACACGAAGCGGCCCTCGCGCATCGGCGTGATCCCGATCGGCTACGCCGAGGGCTTGCCGCGCAACGCCGGCGACCGCGGTCACGTGCTCATCGCGGGCGTGCGCTGCCGCATCGTCGGACGCGTCTGCATGAACATGGCGTTCGTCGACTGCACCGAGGCACCGCACGCGCACGCCGGCTCGCCCGTCACGTTGATCGGCAGCGACGGCGGCGCGCACATCGGCGCCGACGATCTCGCCGCCGCGGTGGGAACGATCGCCTATGAGATCGTCGCGCGGCTCCCGGCGTCGATCCCGAGAACGTTCCCCGTCGCCTCGGCCTGAACGAGAACCGGCGCGATCTCCACGCTCTCGGGCGGCCACGACTCGGTGCGATTGCGGCCGTTTTGCTTCGCCGCATAGAGCGCGCGATCGGCGCGGCTCACGAATTCTTCGGCGGTCAATCCATTCGTGTCGTCGACGGCGGTCGCGCCGATGCTCACGGTCACGGCCGCATAATGCGCGTCGCGCGAGTGCGGGATGCCCATCCCCTCGATCGCCGAGCGAATGCGTTCGGCGACGATCAGCGCACCGCGCAGATCGGTCTCGGCCATGATGACCGTGATCTCCTCGCCGCCGTAACGCGCGACCATGTCGCGCGTGCGTGAGACGCAATCGCGAGCGGTCGCGCAGAGGTCGCGCAAACACTCGTCACCGCCGAGGTGACCGTAGGCGTCGTTGAAGAGCTTGAAGTTGTCGACGTCGATCATCAGCATCGCCGCGCCGCGATTCATGCGCGCGCCGTCGGCCAGCACTTGCGTGAGCCGCAGGTCGAAGGCGCGGCGGTTCGCAAGGCCGGTCAACGGGTCGGTCAGCGACTCATCGCGCAGACGATCGGCCGTCTTCGCCAACTGCGCGTACACGTTCGCGGTCTGCAAGATCAGCGCGACCAGCACGGTGCTCGTCGCGATCAAGATGAACGCGCGCGCGATGTACCAGCCGACGGTGAACGTCACGCTGCCGGCATGCGTCACGCTCACGTCGACGATCATGCAGAGCGCCGCGATCCCGAGGCAGATGTCGAGCACCGAATGCAGGCGGCTCTTCGCATACAGCAGCACGATCGCGATCAGCGCGATCACGATGAGCACGCCCGAGAGCATGGCCATCACCGGCGTGCGCGAACCGTACACGTTGAGCACCGGGAGGCCCGGCACCCAGATCACGAAGGCGACGATCGCCAGCGGCACGGCGACCATGGTAATGCGCGTCACGGTTTCGAGCCGCTTGAAATGCGCGACGTCGAGCGGCCGGCCCAAGAGACGCGCGGCGCAATACGCGACCGGGCAGAACAAGAACATCGCGTGCCACTCGAACCACAGATACGACGACGTCTGCCAGTTGACCGCGAGCCACACGCCGAGCGGCGGATAGAGCCCGTGGTACAACAGCAGATGAAACGTCATCACGATCGCCGTCGAGCCGTAGCCCCCGGCGAGCGTCAGCAGCGGCACCGACGAGGTGACGCGCGACTGCGCCCACAGCAACACCGCCGCGAGCAGCAGCATCACGATCGATACGCCGATGACGAGCGCAAAGGTCGGGTACGACGCCCCGATCGGCCGGCCGACGAACGGGGTCGCGACCGCGCCCAGCACCACGATGCACGCGGAGCCCGCGATCGCTCGATAACGATCCTTGGGATGAGCGCGCGTCTCGCCGAGATCGATCATGGCTTCTTCTTCTCTATCGGCGATCGGCCGGGGAAATCGAGTCTCTCCTCAGGCAACCGGCTCGAACCCAATCGCGACGGCGGTGACCACCCGGTTCCGTCCCGCTTGTTTTGCGCGATAGAGCGCGCGATCGGCCTCGGCCAGCATCGACGCGGGCGTCGCCTGCGAGGCGTCGTTCACCGCGGCGACCCCGATGCTCACCGTCACCACGCGATGGCGCGCGCCATCGCCCTGGCGCAACCCCGCGGCCTCGACCGCCGCGCGTAACCGTTCGGCCACGACCGCCGCGCCGCGCAGGTTCGTCTCGGGCATGATCAGCGCCAATTCCTCGCCGCCGAAGCGGGCCGCGACGTCGCGCGTGCGGTTGGCGTGCTTGCGCAAGACGTCGGCGACGACGCGCAACGCGCGGTCGCCGGCCGGATGACCGTACGTGTCGTTGTAGACCTTGAAGTTGTCGATGTCGATCATGAGCAGCGCCGCCCCGCGACCGCGGCGCGCGCCGTCGGCGATCGCTTGCGCGAGGTTCGTGTCGAAGCCGCGACGGTTGACGAGACCCGTCAGGGTGTCGGTCACCGACTCGTTGCGCAGGCGCTCGGCGGTCTTCGCGAGTTGCGCGTAGACCGCTGCCGTCTGCATCACGAGCGCCGTGAGCACGCTGCCCGACGCGACGACCGTGCAGACGCGCGCGAGGTACCAGCCGACGGTGAACGCCCCCGGGCCCGGCAGAACGAGCAAGACGTCGGCGATCGAGCACACCGCGGCGACGCCGAGCCACAGATCCAACACCGAGCGCAGACGGTCGCGCGCGACGAGCATCGCGATCGCGCCGAAGGCGACGAGCGCCACGATCGTCGAGCCTGCCGGTGCGGGCAAGACGACGCTGCTGCCGTCGAGCGTCACGGCGGCCGTGGTGATCGCCGTGACGCCGACGGCGCCGGCGAGCACGACGACGCGTTGCGAGCGCCGGAACGCGCGAGCGTTGCGCCGCACCAGCGTTTGCCGCGCGACCACGTAGGCGATCGCCGACGCGGCGAAGAGCACGTGCCAGGCGAGCCAACGCCACGACGGCGCCGGCGCGCTGGTGGAGGCGAACAACACGATCGCCGTCGCGGCATAGGCAACGGCGAGCACCAGCATCGGCCCCGAATACGTGACGCGCGCCTGCGCCCACAGCAGCATCGCCGACACGGCCATCATCACGATCGACACCGAGATGAACATCGTCAGCGCGGTGTACGACGTGCCGAGCGGAAAGCCGACGAACGGAATCGCGACGAGCGAGAGCGTGAGCACCGCGGCAGCGGCTGCCGCGGCTCGCCGCCGGTCGATCGGTCGTGCGACCGCCTCGCCCAGATCGATCATCGCGCCGAAGCGAACTCCGCGACCGCGGCGCCGACGTCGATCGAACCGTCGTAGATCGCTTTCCCGACGATCGCCCGGTCGACGTTCGCCGGCGTTCCGTCGCGTAGCGCGATCAGATCGGCGAGCGTCTTCGCGCCGCCGCTCGCCGTCACGCGCATCGACGTGAGCGCGGCGACGTGCGCGAGCGCGGCCACGTCGTAGCCCGAGCCCATGCCGTCGCGACTGATCTCCGTATAGACGACGCGGCCGATGCCCCAGCGCGCGACCTCGCGCACCAGGTCGTCGCGCAGCACGCCGCCGTCACGCTGCCAGCCGCGCGTCGCGACGCGATCGCCGCGCGCATCGATGCCCGCGACGATGCGGTCGCCGAAGGCGTGGGCGATCGCCCGCGCCGCGGCCGGATCGTCGACCAGCAACGATCCGATCACGACCGCCGCCGCGCCCGCATCGAGCCGCGCGCCGACGTCGGCCGCCGTGCGCACGCCGCCGCCCGTCTGCACGGGCACGTCGACCGCGCGGCAGATCGCCGCGAGCGCGCTCTGATTCTCACCGTCGCCGAACGCGCCGTCGAGATCGACGACGTGCAGCGCGCGCGCTCCGGCCGCGACGAACGCACGCGCGCGCGCGACCGGATCGTCGTCGTAGCGCGTCTCGCGCGCCGGATCGCCGCGCTCCAAACGCACGCAGCGCCCGCCGCGCAGATCGATCGCGGGCACGACGAGCAACGCGCGGCTCACGCGGCCAACGCCAGGAAGTTGTCGAGCAACAGCCCGCCGGTGCGCTGGCTCTTCTCGGGATGGAACTGCGTCGCCATCACGTTGTCGCGCGCGACGATCGCCGCGAACCGCCCGCCGTAGTCGGCGCTCGCGACCGTGACGTCGCTCTCCGTCACGCGATACGAGTGGAGAAAGTAGGCGAACATGCCCGTCCGCACGCCGGCGACGAAGGGGTGCGCGCCCTCCACGGTGAGATCGTTCCAGCCCATGTGCGGCACGCGCGGCGCACCGGCGAACCGGCGCACGGCGCCGGAGAAGATGCCCAAACCCGCGGCGCCGCCGAACTCATCGCTCTCGGCGAAGAGCACCTGCATGCCGACGCAGATGCCGAGAAACGGCTTGCCGGCCGCCACGACCGCCGTGACCGCACGGTCGAGTCCGCGTTCGCGCAAGGCGTCCATCGTCGCGCCGAACGCGCCGTCGCCCGGCAAGATCGCGGCATCGGCCGCGACCGCCCGTTCCGGGTCGGACGTGAGGTCGAACGCCACGCCGCGCCGCTCGAGCGCCGCGACCAGCGATCCGATGTTGCCGCCGCCGTAATCGATCACGGCGAGCCGCTTGCCTTCCATTGCCTGCTTTCTTTCCGGCGTGATTGGGGAAACACCCGGCATGCTCCGTTCCCGATTTCCAACGATCTTCACGCTCGCGGCGGCGCTGCTCGCCTTCGCGGGCGCGGCCGCCGCCGAGCGGGCCACGCCGACCGTGCCGGCCGGCTTCACGATCGAGAAGATCGCCACGGTTCCGCAGGCGCGCGAGCTGGCTGCGGCGCCCGACGGCGACCTCTTCGTCGGCACGTCGTCGCGCACGATCTACATCGTGACCGGTGCGACCGGAACGGCGCAGGCCGCGCCGTTCGTCACGCTCGACGACGAGCCGGCAGCGGGCATCGCGATCGACGGCGAGCGGATGTACTTCGGATCGCAGCTCGGCGTGTGGGAGCTGCCCTACCGCCGCGGCGACCGCGAACCCCGCGCGCAGCCGCGCAAGATCGCGACGGTTCGTCCCGCCGGCGCGCGCGGCCATTCCACCACGTCGGTCGCGGTTGCCGGCGGCATGCTCTACGCGAGCGTCGGTTCGTCGTGCAACGCCTGCCAGCCCGAACGCGACCCGACGCGCGCGACGGTGCAACAGCTGCAACTCGACGGCAGCGACATGCGACCGAAGGCGATCCACATCCGCAACGCGATCGCGCTCGCGACCAATCCGCAGACGCAGACGCTCTGGGCCGGCGTCGCGGGCCAAGACGAACTGCCCCACGGTCACCCCTACGAGATCTTCGATCCGGTGACGCTGCACGCCGGCATCGCCGACTACGGCTGGCCCGCGTGCTATGAAGACCACCGCCCGGCCGGCGGGCAATCGTGCGCCGAGCAGACCGTCGCACGCGTGGTGTTTCCCGCGTACGAGACGCCGATCGGTGCCGCGTTCTACCCGGAGCATCAGACCGGCCAGTACGCGTTCCCGGAGCGTTATCGCGGGGGCGCGTTCGTCACGCTGCACGGCTCCTGGCACACGCCGCCCGTGCCCCCGCGCGCGGTCTTCGTGCCGATGAACGGCGACGAGCCGCGCACCGCGGTCGACTGGGACGACCCGAACAAACAGTGGAGCGAGTTCGTCGGCGGCTTCCAACAGCCGGACGGTTCGCGGATCGCGCGCCCGACGGGCGTCGCGGTCGGCCCCGACGGCAGCCTTTTCGTGAGCGACGATCAGACCGGCGCCATCTACCGCATCCGCCCCACCACCACCCCGTAGGGGCGCTCACCCCTGCCGACGGGGCGTCGACCTTAGGCCAGGAGGCCTTTGGTCGAGGCGACCTCGTTGGAACCGGTGAGCAGCTTCGCTTGCTGGAACGCCTTGGCGAACGCTTTGAACGACGCTTCGCAGAGATGGTGCGCGACGTCGCCGTTCATCTGCACGAGATGCAGGTTGAAGCGGCCGTTGTCGACGACGGCGCGGAAGAACTCGCGGATCATCTCGGTCTTGAAATCGCCGAGGTTCTCCACGCCCTCGAAGCGCACCGCGAAGTTGAGGTAGCTGCGGCCCGAGAGGTCGACGCTGCACGCCACGAGCGCGTCGTCGAGCGGCACCATCATCGAGCCGTAGCGCGCGATGCCGCGCTTGTCGCCGAGCGCGTCGTAGATCGCCGTGCCGAGCGCGATGCCCACGTCCTCGATGAGGTGGTGGTGATCCATCCCGTCGCCGCGCGCCACGATCTGCAAGCCCGACCCGCTGTGCTTCGCGAACGCGTGCAGCATGTGGTTGAGGAAGTGGACGTCGGTGTCGATCTCGATCGGGCCGCCGTCGAGACCGAGGCGCAGATCGATCTGCGTCTCGGCCGTCGTGCGTGTGACCAGCGCGTGACGATCGCTCAGTTGAGCGCTCCGTTCGTCGAGGCGCCGTTCGCGGCGTGACGGTGATTGATCGGTTCGAACGGGTGCACGTCGGGACCGACGTACGTGGCCTGCGGGCGGATCAGGCGATTCGTCGCGAGCTGCTCGAGAATGTGCGCGCACCAGCCCAGCATGCGGCCACAGGCGAACATGCAGGTGAACTCATCGCTCGGGATGCCGAGGCTCGAGAGCGTCGGCGCGGTGTAGAACTCCACGTTGGCGTAGATCTTCTTGTCCGGCTTCACTTCTTGCAGCACCGTGTTCGACGCGTTCTCGAGCGCGCGCGCGATCAGATACCACTTCGTGTGCGACTTCTCGGTGAGCGCCTTGGCCATCGTCTCGAGATGCTCGGCGCGCGGGTCGCGGATCTTGTACTCGCGGTGGCCCATGCCCATGATCTTCTCGCCGCGGCCGAGCAGCTCGCGCACGTAGGGCTCGGCCTTCTCGGGCAGGCCGATCTCCTCGAGCATCGTCATCACCTTGCTCGGCGCCCCGCCGTGCAGGTCGCCCGCCAGCGTCGCGACGGCCGCGGCGATGCCGCCGTAGATGTCGGCGTTGGTCGACGCGGTCACGCGCGCCGAGAAGGTCGACGCGTTGTACGAGTGGTCGGCGAGCAGCACGAAGTACGTATCGAGCGCGGCCTCCGCTTCGTGAATCGGCTTCTCACCGCTGCGCATCCAGAGGAAGTTCGCGGCGGCGCGCAGCTTCGCATCGGGCGCGATCGGCTCGAGCCCGCGGCGAATGCGATCCCACGCGGCGACGATGACCGGCGTCTTGGCGATGAGGTTGAGCGCCGCGTCGATGTCGCTGGTGTGCGAGCCGTCGGGCTTGTGCGGCACGAACTGGCTCAGCGCCGAGATCGCGGTTCGCAGCACGTCCATCGGCCACGCGTCCTTGGGCAGCGCGTGCAGGATGGCGAACATCGCCGAGGGCAGCGGCCGCGCCGCGACCAGCTTGGCATTGAGGTCGTGCAGCTCCGAGTGCGTGGGCAAGTGCCCGTAGAGCAGCAAGTGGACGACTTCCTCGAACGTCGCGTTGACCGCGAGGTCGTGGATGTCGTATCCGCGGTAGGTCAGTCGACCGATCTGACCTTCGACGTTCGAGAGAACGGTCTCACCGACGATGACGCCTTCGAGACCACGATCGACGACTGTGCCTGCCATAAGAGTGCGAAAATTCAAGAGCCCGAGCCGACGGCCTCTTTCGCAGCTTGATGCGCCGATGACGCGAGCGTGATGTTGCCGGCCGCGAGGAACGCGCGCGCCGCGTTCGAGTAGCCGCGACGAACCGATTCCGGATCGGAGCTGTTCTCGGCCAGCAGGAGGTACATCTTTCCCGAGAGGCGCCGGAACTTGTTGCCGATGTCGGGGTTGGCGACGGTTTGCGCCAGATCGGCGGCGCGCGCGTACGCCTCGGCCGCGTCGTCGTAGGCGAGCCGCTCCTCGGCGATTTCGGCGACTTCCACGAAACCCGCGAGGGTGGGCGCCTCGGCGGTGAGCGCCGGACGCGGCGGCGGCGCGGCCACCACCGACGCGCTCTCGTCGGCCAGCAGCCGGCGCCAGCGCAACTGCTGCTTGACGCTCTTCGTCAGGATCGCCGGCGCGAACGGCTTCGTCAAGAAGTCTTGGACGCCGGCGGCCAAGGCGGCGACCTTATCGGCCGCTTGCGAGCGGCTGGTGAGCATCACGATCGGGATCGCCGCGGTGAACGGATCGGCCTTGAGGCGGATCGCGGCGTCGTGGCCGTCGAGTTCCGGCATCATCCAATCGATGATGATCAGGTCGGGGCGGAACTCGAGCGCGCGGGCGTGCCCGATCAGACCGTTCGGCGCCTCGATCACGCTAAAGCCCTCGCGCTGCAGCACGTGGCGCACGATCGTGCGCACGCCCGGATCGTCGTCGACGATCAAGATCGAGCCGCCCTCGCTCTCGTCCTCGGCCGCACGGAACGCCCGCAGCGAGGCGGTGCCCTGCGCGAGCGAGGTCGCGAGGATGCGCGCTTCGCTCTTCTGATCGCTCGTCGCGCGCGCTCCGAACGCGAACTCCACCAGCAACGTGACGCCGCCGTTGATCTCGAGCACCGTATCGTCGGGCGGTCCCGACACGCGGCCGGCCCGCGCCAACTCGGTGCGCTCGCCGCCCTGCTCTTGCACCATCGTCGCCCACCGGCAACCGTAGACGTTGACGAGTTGCTTGAGGACGACGTCGACGATCTCATTCATTGCGGCAGCGGCTTTCGATCGGGAACGGCGTGAGCGCGCACCCGCGAGATCCCGTGCTGCGTCTTCTCCCAGTAGAACGGCTTGGTGACGAGTTGGCCCAGCGCTTTGTACGACGCGATGGAATGGAGGATCCAGTAGAACGGGTTGAGCAGCGCGTACGGCATCAACTGGTAGTTTTTCCGTAGATAGATCGCGATCATGTTCAGGTAGATTCCGAGAAAGTTTCCGAGCAAGAGATTCGCGAGGGCCAGGTAGAGCACCGTGTCGGGAAAGAGCGGCTCGATTGCATGCGAGCGCGTCACGAGCCAGTACACGAAGAGCGCCCACAGCGGCGGCGCGGCGAGGAACGTGAGCGGCGTGCCGCCGACGAACAGGTTGAAGGCGACGAACTGCCGCAGACCGATCGCGCGGATCAACGCGAGCGGGTGGCGCCAGTAGACGAGAAACGTCTGCATGTAGCCCTTCACCCAACGCGAGCGCTGACGAATCCAGTTGCCGAGATTGGCGTTCGCTTCTTCGAACGTCGTCGAGTTGATGAAGCCGACACGGAAC
>Ga0116229_10015352_pt1 | contig 10453 bp, 7 predicted proteins | sample S1TSphgellanicum_3_FD_87313 | JGI IMG/M metagenome (GOLD analysis project Ga0116229, IMG submission 87313) | Host-associated microbial communities from peat moss isolated from Minnesota, USA - S1T2_Fc - Sphagnum magellanicum MG | ecosystem: Host-associated > Plants > Peat moss > Unclassified...
AAATATTAAATATTAGAAAAGAATGGAATAAAAAAAGTAGTGGTAGAGAAAGGTTAGGTATGGTGTGGTTGGGGGGTGGTATGGTGTGTGGGGTGTTTAATCAAACTATTTAATGCAAAATTTCACTAAATTATGTTGGTTTTATTTTTACAGGGAAACAAAGGTAAAATATATTTCTACATCATTAAAATAATAATAATATTTGTCATTTTTTTCAAAGTTGTGTAGTTGATCATTTCTATTAGTGTATGATTCATGTTGTGAAACAAATATGTTATTGGAAATTAAATGATTATATTGATTGCTTAATTTTTTTCTCATGGCCAATTTTTGCCATTTTAAAAGGGCAACTACATCAATAAAAAAAAAATTGTCTAAAAAAAAATCAAATTTTGTCAAATTTAAAATATATTTTGTCAAATTTTTACAACAAATTATGGTAAGTATCCATAATATTGAAGGATTTAAACTAGTTTCTAACTCCACAACTTATAATCTATAACCAAATGTGGCTAAATCTTCTTATGGATGATTGCCATTTTACCAACATTGTAAAAATAAATAAAATTTTTATACCTAATCATATTGGGGAAAATAAGAACTTGCGATTCTTAAAAAAATGGATTATTTAACATAACAAAAATAACATTGTTAAAGACTCAATGAATGCATATTTGAATTCACATTGAATTTACAAGATTGCATAAATCAATTTAAACAAAAAAAGATGTGTAGATTTATTCATGTGACATGTTAATTTAAGTTATTTTAAACCTTTTATATTTAATATTTATAAATTATAATAAAATATTTCAATACATTATTGAAAAAGTTTCAATATCATGTTTTCATTTGTAAAATTTGAATACATTTTGAAAAAGAAAACAATATCTTGAAGTTTGAATTTCCTAAAGAATTCCATGCCAAACATAATAAACTTTAAAAAATTTCTTCTTCGTTAATAAAGTTTTAAAGTGTTTGGTGGTTAAAACCTTGGTGTGCCTTAATGAAGTCTTGGGGTTCAAACCTTGATGATTGTGTGCATCAATGTATCATGTATAAATGCAATATACAAACATGTACATAAAACCCTCTAGATGCAATCATGGTAAAATAGAAAAAAAAGAATAAAGGTTGAACTTGTAATCCCTATTTTTCTCACTAGAAATGGAGTTAAAAGTAGGCATTAATAGTTGGATATGTTAGATACAATTATATAAGTCTTTAGTATACATATATGCCCAAGGGGGACACTAGTAAAAAAAAGTAGAAAAATAGGTGGGTAAAAACATAAGGTGCAATATATTGATTATTGGTAAAAATTATAAGTTAATTAGTTAAAAAACAGGGTACATTTTATTCAAATAATCAATTTAATTATAATATAGGGTATGTAATAATCTGAAATAAAGGATTATAATTAATATGGGGTGGCTTTAATATGTATATATTAAATACTTAAATAATAATATGGTGATAAAAATAGGTTGGACAATTATCTAATAACCCCCCTAAAAATGGTCATTTGACACACGTGGATCCCAAACTTTACAAGTTAAGTGTCCCTCATAGGCATATATGGCTAGTAGTTTGTGAAGAAAAATGTTAATGAATATTATTATTTGTGTTACTTTGACTTTACTTGACATTTTCCCTTTGAGAACCTATTTTGTAAACAAGTAGATGAAAGTAAGTCTATAACATACAAAACTTAAAAAGAAAATATATGGGGCCCATCATATACATATGGTACACACTATTATAACCTTAGATTGTTGATGGAATTGTTGGTTTAAGAATCAAGTACATTTGAAATGAAAAATAATGCCTCCATTCACATTTTTTTTGACTACTTTCTAGAACGTAATCATGGAAGATGAATACACTTTGGGATATTGATTACATAGTAGAATGCCCCACATAGATTTTTTTTGGAAATTTTGAGCTTTGTGTTTTAAATGAATAGTAAACTTTGATAGTAGATAAAGTAGATTACAAAGTTCACAAGTAGTGAACAAACTTACATTGATATCAATTAAAATTACTTCAATCACTCTTTAATGGCCATGCCTACCAAATTTCTTTTGACTAGTCCAACACATTTTTCCATTGATCTACCAAACATTCTAACTTCGCATGACAATTTTATGCTTTCACACTCGCTAATGTCTCCTCCCACATGCACTCTTCATGGTTTCCATTCCACACAAATCCATGTAAAAACCCTATCTCTTGGAACTTGCAAGTCTTCCACACCTATGCCCCCAATCTAATATGATTTTTTGTTGCACATGGAACATCATAAGTAAGAGATTTATGTTTAAAGGTTTCTACCACAAATGCGCATTTGGGGGAGGGACATAAAACATCAATTTCCTACTTGGCATCTATTCACCATAGGTAAGTTGAACTAAATGTTGTATTTGTATTTTATTTGACATTAGCTAACACATGTTCAAGTAAATTCAAGAAGTTGTTTGAGTCATGAAATGGGTTTCATACCCTTCAACCAAAAGTGCACAAATTAAAAGCTTGAGAGTTTTTTAAAGTTTCAAAACTACAATGTAAACCCTATAAGCACATTTGTGAATGTTCAAAAAACCCAATTCAAATAACAATTTCAAAGTGAATAGCCGCATTTGTAAGGCTTAAGGTAGAAAATTCATGACTTTTGAACATTATAAACACCTATGATTGCATTTGGGTTTCTATTGTGACTTGTAAATATTTTGTACATGTGCAACACCCTAAACCAATACTAATGGTCAAGATCATTATAATGTTGTTTTTGGTATCTCATTAAAAAACCACTTCAACAAACTTTAATACATTACAAGATGTAAGTAACTAATGAAAATGTGTTTGCCTTATTAGGTGTTTGGTGGGTTTGAGCCAATTTTGTTTCAAATATGCATATGACAATTGCAAAGTTAGTGTATGCCATATTTTTACCTAATTAGGTGTGTTCTACATATTGTAAATATTGTGATTTGCATAGGGTAACAATTTGAACTAAACTTCCATGTTGATTGTTTGAAACATTGAACATTTGTGTAGGAATTATTAATGTAATATGGGGAAAGGTCACAAGTGCATCACAAATGTGTGATTGTGGGGTTTTCAAATTTAATCCATTAAACAAAAGATGGTGATGAACCTTGATAAACACTTCTAAACCTAATGTGTTTTTAAAATTATTTTAGAGTTTAATCTTTCACTTACTCATGTCACTTTTGTTTGCAATTTAAAATTTACATGAAGGGTGTATATTCTACTACCATATTTTCACCATCCTTGTCCATATGTTGATTTGTTGATGTATTTTGCATGGTCATTTATTGCTATTAAGATTGACAACAAGAAATGTTTTGCCATGTTAGGTGGTATACTTACAAAATGATACATGTGATCATAAGGTTATAATATATTTTACACTATCAAGTATTGGGTGTTGTCGCATTACATTTCAAAGCTATGTACCTATAACATTGGAATCAAATTTGAATTGTATTTAACTCATGTTACAATTTTTCAAGCAATAATACAATCATAATGTGTTAAATATTGTAGTGTTAATATGTTCTTATGGTTTCATATAGATTGGAATGGGTAGCCAAAGGAACAAATGTAAAAATGCAACTAAAAAAGAAACACAACAGTTGTTAAAACAAACACAAGTCATTATCCTAGAAAAAACAAAGGCAAGGTAAAATCCCATCCCTTTGTTTCATGTGTATGAAGGCAATTTTAATCAATATTTCATTATGTGTAACCACTAGGATACACATACTATGAATTATGCTTCGTGATGGTTTATATCTTTCACAATTGTTGAATCACTTTAGTAATTGGTGTATAGTATAGTTGTTAATTGAAAAAAAACATTGCTATTGACAAGCCTCCATACCACCAAGGTCAATGGACCAACAAAATGATTTGCAATCATTCCCAACCTATCCATTTGATGCACCCACTTCATGTAACCATAGACCTTGTAGATGGAAAACATGTTCAACAATTACCAAAAAATTGGTCAATGAACTTATTAGGGATGAACATGGATTTCACAAAGATGAGATGAAGGACACCCTACATAAATTCTTTGAACATGACAAACTTCGAGATCTCTTTCTATGATTTATGCAAAACACAAAACAAATAGAGAAGTCATTGAGGGTCTTCAATAGTGTCAAGCTAGCCTATGGCCATATGGCTACCAATAGGAGTAGTGTTAATTTAATGTATCAAAATGTTATTTTGTCTATTGTTGTGTCCAGCAAAAATGGTGCATCCCAAAGTTTCATATCTAAAACTATAGGTGCCAACAAGTATTCTTTGAAGAAAACCATAATATAGATAATTCATGTGGATCAAATTAAGGAGAGCATATGGGGAAGGCTTCTTCAAAAAAGGCAATTAATATTTTGGACTTGAAGTTTGGTTACCATCAATTGCCATAAAAGGAAGACAAGGTCAAGACGATATTTTGGGGATTAGTCCTCATGGGAACGATTGTTTGTAAAATGGAAGCTTTTGTCATTTGGTTTAACAGACACCTTTGCAAAATTTCAAAGGGTCATGGACGGAATGTTAGTGAATCTTGGTTTTTTCAAGTGCTACATCAATGACATCATTGTTTTTAGCCTAAACCTAAGGGATCACATGCATCAATTGCAATAAATGTTTGGAACACTTAAGGAACATAACTATAAGTTTCATTTAGGTAAATGTTGGTTCTTTCAAACTCAAGTGGAATATTTGGGTCATATATAGATATGATTTATCTAGGTGGATTAGAGGTTCATAAACTAAGGTTGAAACCATTTCACAAGTTTTCCAACCTACAAAATGTCAATCAATTATGGACTTTTTTAGGTTTGTGTAATTAGTACCAGAGGTTTGTGAAAGGATTTAATAGCATAGGTAAGCCTTTAACATGGTTGACATATATTGACTAAGAATTCATTTGGGTTGAGACATAGGAATAGGCTTTTCAAAAATTGAAGGCTTGACTTTCATTCATTCCTATTTGAAGGTGACCCATCTAAGGATAATTGTTTCAATTACACACTAATTAGAGCAATTTAGGGTTGGGGGTTGTGTTTACCCAACTTGATGATGATGGTCAAGAATTTTGAACCCATAAATTTTCCACAACCCCCAACCCTAAATTTTATTATTCTTGAACAATTATCAAGCACTCCCCCTTATATAAGTTGTACTTGGCTTTTGTCTTATTGTTGGACCAATTGACATATGCCACCATGTCCAGCATGTTCACAAAAAGTTGGGCCATTTTGGGGTCCAATGGACTTACAATTTGTTCCAAACATACTATTGGTGGTGAGGATGCAATTGTAAATTCAACAATTTCTTTTTTGGTGTATGTTGTGTGATCAAGCTCGGGCACTTTTCAATGCACCTACACCTCACTTACATCATTTACTAATTATGGGGCTTAAATATTAATGGATTTTGGATTTTGATGGCTACTTGAATTCAACACCTTGACATAACTGATGTGTTTTGGTTATGATCAAACATTTATTTAGGTACTAGTTGGAGTTGGTGCAATTGCTTGATTATAACAATGAACGAGCATCATACGCATTTTTGGATAGGGTACATAGTATATTTGGGGTTCTAGCCAAAATTATAATTGAATAATGTATGTAATTTTATGGGGAATTTCAAGATTTATGTGAATCATCACTTATTACTTATTGCATTATTTCACAAGGCCATCTTGAAGCAAACATGTTAGTTGAATGGATGGTGCAAATGATCAAATGGGGTTTGCGAAAGTATCAAAACTTCAAAAAGTTCATACTCAAAATTAGGATCAACAACTACCATGGTTAGTTGTGGGGTATATGTTTAATCAAGAAGCTCTTCTTGCATCTTCATTTCCATATTTTCTATTTTTTGGTCATGAGCACAAGTTATCAGCTTCAATATGACAAGATGTGATGGCCATCACCAATTTGGATTCAATCCAAATGGCTTTAAGTATGTGAACAATGAACAAATTTGTAATTTTGATGTGTAATGCACATGGCTATGAAGAATTTGGCAATTTTTTTGCATCAAGATACATTTTGATATGCCACTATTCAAGGAAGTGAATATCGACTTCAAACCTATAGATTCGAACTATTAAGAGATTATGTGTACTTATAGTAAATAACACCAACTACTATAGTGTGACTATAGGACGTGTTATTTTGTGAGTAAAAATGGTTTTACCTTTTAATGTGTTATTGGAAAGTTGAAATGGACAAACATGGAAGGATAATGTGCGTAATTTCACGCTATGTAATATTCCCCATGTGGATGGCTAAATTGACCCATCTTTTGCAATTGTTCCTACTGGACTTCATTGTATGTTGTGTGGGCAATCTACTAGGGCTACCATTGTGTTGGTGTGTGATTGATGTTCAAAAGGTTAGCATATGGGATGCCTTAGACCACATTTGGAGAAAGAATCAGTCAAAAAATGGTTTTGCCTTCAATGCACTTAAATAGATTAAAGTTCCTTACATCACATGGTAGGACTAGCTTAAATATTTATTTCATGGCAATTTACATTTGGTTGAAGAATTGAAGATTTATAGTTAAACAATTAATGGTGGGGCTCCCACTTACACCTACCCTATTAGTCATTTTTCCTTGGACCCAAATTTTTCTTTAATGATTGATTTTCAATAAGGCATTTCCTATAATATTATTTGGTTTAAAGGGACTTTTTGTCACGGATGTTAATGTCATGGGTTCATTCATTTAAATATTCATCGATGACTTGTAATAAACTTGTATTTAACTTTGAATTTAGTTTTAGTTCATTTTTAATTAGCTTCTAACTAAGTTTTAATTCACTTCTACTTGACTCATAATTCACTTTTATTTAAATCTTGATTCACTTCTAATTAACTTTTAATTCAATTATAATTAGTTTACTTCTAGTTAACTCTCAGTTCATTTCTAGTCAGTTCATTTTTAGTTAATTCATAATTCATTTTTAGTTCACTTTTAGTCAATTCACTCATAGTTAACTCATAGTTCATTTTTAGTTCACTTTTAATTCATTTTTAGTTAAGTCCTAGTTCATTTCTAGTTAAAATTTTGTTTACTATTAGTTAAATCCTAGTTCACTTTTAATTAAATCTTAATTCACTATTAGTTATGTCTTAATTCATTTTTAATTAACTCGTAGTTCACTTCTAATTAACCCTAAGTTCACTTTCATTAACTTTTAGTTAACTCTTATTTCATTTTTAATTAAGTCTAAGTTCACTTTTAATTAAGTTTTAGTTCTTTCTCAATTGAGTCTAATCCACTCATAGTTCACACATGGGTGTGCATTGGCACACATGGGTGAACATGGGCCACATGTAAATTAGAAGCTTTTTGAAAATTTTCCTAAAGCTAGGTGGTCAAGGGGCATAAATAGAATTAGAATTCCCCATTACTTTTAGCTTGTTCAACATTAGTTTTGAGTACATTTTCTGTTTCTTTTTTGCAATAAAATTTTATTAGATTTTTGTTTGTACTTTTCATGTTTTTGTTTTTGTTTTTTTTACTTCATGATCTGGATTTGGAACTAGGCCTACCCTTGTTTTTATTTTGGTTAAAATTCTTGTAATCTTCGTTGTTTTTGTGATCATGACACTTTTGCTTTAAATAGGGTGGTAGTTTGAGTATGGTGTACCATTTAAGGTTTTATTTATTATGTGTTGTATTTGTGATGGCAACAATAGTTGTAGTTTGTTAATTTGGTAGTGCATGACACTTCATATCATATAAAAAAACCTTCCATTAATGTTCCTACTATTTATTATTGTTGTTGGTTGGTTCAATATACTACAAAAAAATTTGACTTTTTAGAAGGTCTAATTCTAGTAAAATGTCCACATTTACCAAAGGGGACGATTGTTTTGACTAAAAGCCTAAGACATGAAAACATGAATTATTTTTAACTAAAACATTTAACTAAAATGATTTTTTGACCATGCAACAAACTAAACATTTAATCAAAAAGGCCAAAGGTCCATCAAGAATACCAAACTTAGTCAAATTGACCATCCTCAATGGCCATTGTGATTTACAATTAATCAAATTGGCCATTCTAATTTGACATTTAATCAAATCAACCATACTAATGTGGTTACTTAACCTACAAGTTTATTTGCCTAAGGTACTTACCAAATGTAAGTTCATAGTTAATAAGCCTTAAATTAGACATATTACACCTAATAGGTACTAGAGTAAGCACATGTAGGTATTTAAATTTAGTACATTAATTATTTGATATTTAATAATTGATAATTAATATTCAATAATTTATGATTAATATTTTATATAATTTGTTAGTCACTAAATAAATGTTAATTAATAACCAATAACTAATTTATCCATCAAGTTGTTAATTGATTAATTTTTATTATCAATTTATCTTATTTTTGGCTAGTACTTGATAATAATTTATAATAATTAATAGTAGTTGATATATAATTGTTAATCATTATTGATAAATGAAATTATTTTAATATTTTTAAGTTAATAATAATTCATTATATTAATTGATAATTAGTAATTAGTAATTAATAATCAATAATCAATATTAAATAACCAATAATCAGTAATTAATAGTAGATAATCAATTATCAATAATTAGTAATATATAATTAGTAATCAATAATTGATAATTAATTAATTTGATTAAATAATCAATAACCAATTATTAAACATCAATAATTAATACTAAATTATTATTATTTAATGCTTAATATTCAATACTTCATAAAAAAATTTCAATATCAACCATTTGTATTCAATAATTGTTAATTAATAGTAAATAATAATAATTAATTAATTATTAATATGAAATAATCAATTATTAATCATTAATATTATTTTTATATTTATTTATAATTGATGGTAAATAATCAATAATTGCTATTTGTTTCTATAATTGTTTATTAATTAAGTTAATAACATGTAGTAGCCTATTAGGCGTAGGTACTTGCATGTTATCTAGGTAGATACTTGGTACATAGTATAACCTCTTACTTAGATAAATAATACAAAAATATTAAAATTCATTGATGAATGTTACAATATGTACATCAAAACAAAAAATTCAATCAAGTTTATTACAATATGATGACAAAAGTTTTCAACTTTTGAAATGGTAGTCCAATGGTAAGGACTTGATTCCCCAAAGGGAAGGTGAGGAGTTGAAGTCCTCACACATACAACATTGGCTACCTAGGCTACCTTGGTTTTACATGGCTTAGATAGTTAATCTAAACTGCCTAAGCAAGTAGGTTTAAAGTTGACATCCTAACCTAGACTACTTAATTTAGGGGCCTACGTTAAATAACATAGGTAACTAAGTTTATGATTAATAGGTAAATGAATATGATTACAATTATTACATAATATATATCTTATAATATAACATATAACTTAATATAAAATATCATTATTTAAAAATTAAATCATATGTAGTTGTTGTCAAAGTATTGTTGACTAATAAAAAAGACCACCAAAAAGATATAGTCAAAATGGTCGAATCCAAAATGACTTGTTCAAGATGGCACCTTGGCCAAATTGGATAGCCACCATTTGGGATTCTTTGTGACCAATTTTCCCAATCCAAAAAGCCTTGTTCTTTTACAGTGATAACTTGGTGGCCTTTTTCAAATTCACAAGTTTTGATTTTACCTTAATAACATCAATTGATGTGTTACGGGTATTGCAAAGGGGAGCTTCGGAAAGACCAAATGTGCTTAAAACTTGGCATTGCAAAAAGGTGTTAATCTATCTATATAGATGAGATAACATGTCTAGGAAAAAAAAACTTCCAACTAACAGATGGCAAAAGACTGCACTGCATAATTTGTTTAGCAGTGATAATTTAGATCTTGTCAATCTGCCATCAAATGTGGTAACCTGGCCTTTTACCTACAACAACAAAAATGTTCATCCCAACCACCTTTTCAATTTGTCAATGCCATGTTAAAAGATGATGGGAATTTGCTCATCTTCTCAAAGAGATTGTCTTGTAGCATATGGGGGTTCCACAATTAAGGTATGGAAAAATATATAGTCTAATGTCAAGACCTCCCCCAAATTATATAATAAGAGATATGAAGTAATTATAAGTAACTTCCCAGCTTATACATGCCTTAATTTCCTATTGACAATGGCTAGGTTGTTGGGGGAAATGAGGAACTCGAGTTCTTTGTAAATACATATATCACATTTTGCAACATGTGATGTTTTCCTTGGATGTTATAACAAACCATTCATCATCCTACGTGGCATTGGAATGAAGTTCACATTTTGCTATCTTGTGCAATGACCATAAAATAGGCCCATATTTTCTTATGGATACTTCATGATATTACACAATATTTTATGGATGTTATACAATATTTAGATAGGTTAT
>Ga0116229_10015353_pt1 | contig 10453 bp, 10 predicted proteins | sample S1TSphgellanicum_3_FD_87313 | JGI IMG/M metagenome (GOLD analysis project Ga0116229, IMG submission 87313) | Host-associated microbial communities from peat moss isolated from Minnesota, USA - S1T2_Fc - Sphagnum magellanicum MG | ecosystem: Host-associated > Plants > Peat moss > Unclassified...
CAATGACACCAAGAACACCCCAATGCGAGGTGTTTTGCCCCTTGCTGTCGAGCTTTGAACATTCGGGAGTCCCGGAAGACTCCCAACCTCCAACTTTTCCAAGTGTTGGGCTTCACCCCCACACTTGGCCAAAGTGGGGTTGCAACAATGCTTGAGATTGGTGTTGAACATATTGAAAAAAATGAAGGGTTTTACTTTTATTTATATCCTTTTGAGGACCTAGTTCAAAGAAACTTCCAAAAAGGCTTTTATGTGTGCATCAAATAAGGAAGCTTTTTGAGAACATTCATAATTGAAAATCGACTATGAGTTAACTAAAAATTAACTAGGATTCAATTGGAATTTAATTAAAATTTAATTGAGAGTTAATTGGGACTTAACTAAAATTAAAACTTAACTAGGAATTATGGATGAACATTATTGATGAATTTTCATCCATTGGAAGATGGTGTCTAATGTTTGCATTCATCATATCACCTCCCCTTTTAATGACTAATTCCACGAGGAGTGAACTTGGGCTTGTTTAGATATTATTGATTAAACTCATGCACCTTCTCCATGGCATTTGATAGGTTTTTGATTAGTTCCCAAATGCATTCATTCACATCATACCCATGCCAATGAATAAGATATTAGAATTGACAATTAGAAATCCTTGAATTAAAAATGTTTTCCACTTCATATTCATGTTCACCATCGATTTTAATAGGTGGAGGGGGATCATGGATTCTTCCAGGAATGGTAGACGTGTGGTAAGGTTCCAACAAATAAACTTGAAACACAAGATGGATTTTCATAGAACTCATTGAAACAATTTGACATTCAAATTGAATTGAAAATTCGAATTCAACTTGTATTTGAAACACAAACATTGCAAGATCCAACAAACTCCTTCACATACTTCCAAATTTGTGGCCACCAATAATCTTGAAACACTAATTCTATGGTTTTGTTGAATCCAAAATGGCCTATAACCAAATCATCATGCCTAACCTAAAGAACTTGAAGTTGTGTAGAACCATCAAGAACATACAAAAGACCATCATGATAAAGTAGACCATTTTGAAACTTGAACTTAACATAATCACTAAAAAAAATCCTAAATTTGATGATGACTCCTTAATTGGCCTTAGATGCAAATAGCAAGAGGGTCTTTTTTCAAATCTTCATGAATTTGACAAAAAAGGGTTGTGTCATTAGGAATTACTAACAACACCTGAAATTGAAGATGTTCAGGTTTGAGAATGACATCACATTATTACTCATAGGTGGCATCTCCTTCCTTAGGTGCAAAGTACGAACAATGGGATAACGCATCAGGTTTCCCTTATTGGCGCTTAGGGCGATATGTGATGACAAACTAAAATTGAGACAAGGATAATGCCCATTGAGCTTAACATTGATTCAAAACACGAGTTGTCATGAAATACTACAAGTTTTCATGGTCTAAATACACAGTGATGTCATGTTGAGCTCCTTCAAGCAAATGATGCCACTCTTTAAAGGCATTAACAGTGGCTAATTTTTTTATTATCATGAATATCATAATTAATCTCTACATGAGAAAAGTTATGAGAATGGAAGTTAACAAGATGAAGAAGATTGTCTTTTCCAAGTTGTGAGAGCACAATGCCTATTACAAAATAAAAAATGTCCATTTCCAAAACAAAAGGTTTGGAAGGGTCTACATGAATCAAGAATGGGGTAGTCATGAAAAAAGCCTTTAAACATTGAAAAAAAATATTGTCTTCAATTTCCCAAGAAAAAGGTTGATCTTTCTTAGTCAATCAAATAAGAAGGGCACTATTGAAGAATAGTGGGCAATGAACTTACATCAATAAAAGTTGGCAAATCCAAGAAAACATTGGACATCGCAAACACGAGTTGGAGTAACCCAATCAACAATGGTCTGAACCTTGCTAGGATCCATGTGAATGCCATCTCCAAAAATGATGTAACCCAAAAATTCCATTTTAGATTGATGGAATTCACACTCTTTTAATTTGGCATAAAGTCCAACCTTTTGAAATTTCTCAAAAACTAGATGTACATGGCATTAATGATCCTCCATGTTCTTTGAAAAGTTGAGGATGTCATCAATGTAACAAACCATGAAATCATCCAATTACTCATGAAAGACATTGTTCATCGGATGTTGAAAAATAATAGGTGTGTTAGTATGGCCAAATGGCATCACAACATATTCAAAATGGCCATACACTATGAGAAATCGCCTCCGCCGAAACCACATTACCCTGAAACTAAAATTCAAAAAATAACTCATATACAACTATTATGCAACTATCCCTTAGGTATTACAACCACTATGTAACTATCCCCTTAGAAATATGATGTGTTAATAAATAAATTATTGTGTTAGAAAATCAATTAGTTGTATTATAGTTACAAGTGAGTTGAAAATGGGTCTCCTATATGATAATTTATACACATTGTACGTACATATATAGTCAACCATGTTTGATTTTTTCAAGAGTTGCATTGTGTCACTATAGTCACAACTATGTTACAACTAATGTATAATGTACATACATGCAATCATGCCACATGTCCACATCTCCACCACCCATTATAAGATATATTTGTAACTAGTTTTCGATTATGATTCCCATTGATATGATTGGTATGGCAACTAGTGCGCCACTATTAAAATATTATTGTTCAACTATGTTATGACTATAATACAACTACTTATAAATTAATAAGGATACATATTCATTAATTATTTACATCTTTATCATATGTGTTTCATTTTGAGTGATTTAAAATGTTATGGGAACACTACCTCAAGTTCTAAAAATCATCTTTGAAGTGCAAAGGAAAATGAGTAATGAAAAAATAATAAGAAGAGAAATAAGCTTTCCAACTTACAAAACACATTTTTTTCCTTCTTTGGACCCTTTATACTTTCAAACTTCATAACTTTCTTATTTCTTGTTCATTTTATACAATGTAAAATGTTATAGGAATGCCACTTGAAGTTTTATAAATCATCTTTGAACTCTAACGACAACATATCAACATATATGGAACTTTGTGGATTTTCGAGAACTAGCCTTTGTAACATTTGGCGGTTTTTTTTTTTGAGTTCTTCACCCCCTTTACTTTGAAGGGCCATAACTTTCTTGATTCTATTTTGTCTTTGACAATTTTTAGTGCAATAGATGCACCAATAGGAGAGGTTCAAATTTTGTTTAGATTTAAAAAACAATGGAGCCCTCCCCTTGGATCTAGCTTGCCTTGAACGTTTAAGTGTTATAATTGTAATCCAATTGCAATTAATGAACAACTAAAAGATTTAACCCATATGCTTTGTCTTTAAATCCCATATTACAAACTATATAAAGAAGGTTTGTTCTTTTATGTTTTCACATTAAATACATGTGGCATTTTGGAATGAGCTCAAAAAAATTTAACTAAAAGGTAAAACATAAAATTTTAAAAAAAAATTCATGGCAATTCCTTAGTGCACTTAATATTATGTTTTCTTACTTATATAAGTAGGTCCTAAGTAAATATGTAGGTATTTAGGTCTTAAGACCTACCTACCTACCTACCTATGGTTATATATGACCTACCTAACTACTAAAATAAATATGTTTATATTTTCATTTTCCAAAATATAATTAATATGCCATGTGACAATTTGTCACATGTCACAATCTTAGACTATCATTAACAATGATAATGGACAATGGAGATCAATATTTTGAAAACAAAATATATGTCCAAAAATCTTCATAATGCCATATGTCAAATTTTTAATAGATGTTTGACAATTAATGACGTTAACATGACATCATGGGTGTAGTTATAATGGAGTTGAATAGTAATTGAAAATGAGTTGTTTTGACTAAATTGTAATTGAATTGCAATGAGTTGCACCATATATACAGTGAATTGCAACTTTACAATTCATGCAACTTGTTTGTTAGCGCTTACGACATTAATTACAGTGAGTTGCAAGTGTTTTTTGCAATTCAAAAATTGAATTACAAGGCGAGTTATAAAACACCATTTTTTATCATAATGGTATTGAGTTTTAAACGTCATCTTCCATTCATCACCTTTTTGAATGGATGTCAAGTTGTATGCTCCACATAGATCAATCTTGGTGTACACCTTGACATGATTGAATTCGTCCAATAACCCTAAGATTAAGGGCAAAAAGTATCGATTCTTAATGGTGAGTTGATTAAGCCCATGGTAATTGACACACATTCGGAGGGAACCATCTTTTTTCTTGACAAACAAGATTGGGCACCAATTGAAGATTGGGAATGTCGAATGAACCCTTTCTTGAGGTGTCATCGATGTATTCACGAAACACTACAAGTTCTTCTTATTAAAAAATTGTAGATGGGTTTAAATGGAGGTTGCGCTCCTTCCATAAAATTAATGGTGTAGTTGTATGGTCAATGTTTGGGCAATGTGTCTACATTTTTCTTCACAAACATATCTTTTAATTTTTGGTATTGGGAAGGAATTTCATGTGGACATGGTTCAACATTTGGTGAAGGAAGAGCATAAATAGAAAATGCATTTATTCTCGTGGCAGTCTTCATGAAAGCTTTTGCTCCAATGAACAAAGGCTTAGGGTTCTTAGGCCTTCTTGTACCACCGATATTTCCTTGTTGCTTCAAATTTTGCATGCTTTTAACAAGGGTTTCACAATCTAAGGCCTTGTGCTATGATGTTTCAAAATGAAGACTCATTGTATGCCAATCCACTTGTGGATTATGTAAAACAAGCCAAGACAATTTAATGATGACATTATTTCTTGGGGATGAAATGACATTGAACACAACCTTGTTGGTGTGGGAACCAATGGTAACATCTAATGGCTTGGTTTCATGGGTGACTAATCCTAATGAAAGGTTCCGACCATCAATGACCTTAGCTGGCACTGGTGTGTTTTTTTCCACTAGAGACAACTTGTATTATCACACCAGCTCCTTGTCCATAAAACATGTTGATGCGCCATAATCAAGAAATGTTTGGGCCTCCATCGTCACAAGTTTACTACATTTGAGAATGATTGTTACCAATAAACATGGTGTTGGGTCTAAAAATAGGCTAGAACCATTTTCATTACATGATGCACCAAGGTCCAACTTCACAGTCCCTATTGAGACTAAACATGCTCATTTTCCAACTCCTCTAATTGTGGATTGGTAATAGAGGTGGTGTGTGTTGCATGTGGTCCATGTTTCTTTGGACATTCATGAGCAACATGACTCAATTCTCCATAATATAAACAAAAATTATTTTTATGTTAACATTGCTTCTCTTGTTCCATGAGGGGCTTGAATCTTGTCTTTTCAATTTACATGGGGTTGTCCTTTGGCAAGGTTGCCAAAGGCTAGGCTAGCATTGTAGGTAGAAAATTCCTTTATGTTGTCGATGAGGGTTTATGGTGTCTTTCTTGTTGATGTTCGAAGAGCCTATTGTCACATAGAACATCTTGCGCAATGGCTTGACTTAATGTTGAAAGGTCTAGCAAGGTGAGTAGTAAATCCTTCACATCATCGCATAACCCAAATTGGAACTAACTTATGAACATTGCCTAATCCCATGAAATATTGCAAACCAAATGTTTGAACTCTAATGCATATATTGTAACTGAACGTGATCCTTGACAAAAAGATTATATTTTGATGTTAAATGTGCATTCTTTGTCAAAATCTCCAAAGGTGGCATTAAACTCTTTAAGAAACATTTCGAAGTCATTGAGTAAAGGTGATTAATGTTCCAATAAAGGTGCGAACCAAGCAAGGGCCATGCTTGATAATAAGGTGTTAATGAGTCCAACTTGGGTTGGGCTAGTTGGATACGATGAGGATGAAGTTGGATGATCAAACACACTTGGTTAACAAAACCTCGAAACTTTGAACATGTGCCATCAAACTTGTCAAATAGGCTAATCCATGGCTTTTTTTGTTGGGGTTTTGTTGTTGAAATGCATCCCAAGGAGGTTGAAGCTTGATTGGTTTGCAAATGAACAACATATTCATGAAGTATTTGATTTTCTTGTTCAAAATTCCTAAGAACAACAAGGACTTCTTCCATCGATGTAAACATGATGAACACTGTGAAATATGACACGAACTAAAGGTGGGTAATCCACAACCTCAATTAACAAGAAGCGAATAATTTGTGACTTCTTGAAAACTTTTCCCTTGAAGAAGAAGGGTAATCCACCTTTAATTCCAAAAGAAATCTAACTCCTAATTGACTTATAGATGTACAAATATACATAAACTTGATGGAGTTTGTTCAAACTATCAAGGACATGAAAAAACACAAGAATAAAGGTTAAAGTAAAGGTCTAAGTCTAATTTTCAAATAAGGAACAAGACAAGATTACTTGATTCAAAAATAAAAACACAAGAACTAAAAACAATAACATGAGATGTGAAAAAAAAAAGTGGAAACATATCTTTATTATGTTAATATATATAAACATGAACATGAAAATAACATGACAAGGCTATGATGCAAGATTGTGCCTAAAACTTGTGTTGAACAAATTGAAGGAAATGAGGGGTCCTACCCCTATTTATACCCCTTTGAGGACCTAGTTCAAAGAAGCTTTCAAGGAGGCTTTTATGTGTGCATTAATTTGGATTTAACTAGGAGTCAACTAAAACTGAACTAAAAGTTAACTAAGACTTAATTTAAAGTTAACTAGTACTTAACTAGGACTTAATTAAGAAATAATTGGGAGTTAACTTGGAGTTAATTAGGATTTAACTAGAATTTAATTAAGATTTAATTGGGATTTAATTGATAATTAACTAAGACTTAACTGAAATTAAAAATTAATTAAGAGTTATGGATGAACATTATAATTGAATTCCATCCATTGGAAGATGGTGTCTAATGTTCACATCCGTCATAGTTCTTTAAATAAAGAAAAATGACCCAAGTTTAAGTTGTTTGGTGCACTAATTTTTCACTTAACACAAATTCACGAGGAGTAAGAAATGGAAAAAAAAAATCAAACAAAAGGAATGTGAAGCAAGGAAAAAAACACAAATTGCAATGCGAACTTGAAATGAATTTATGAAACCCTAACCTTATATCAATGTACTCTACCTTATACCTATACATTAGACTTGGACACACACAAAAACACGTTAAGACTTAACAAATTGGATTTTGTGCTTAATCCAATTGACTATAGGTTTTTTAAAATACTTAGACCCATGTAAGTGGGTCTTGTGGTGGGTCCCCACATTAGAACTTGCCAAGTTAAGTACTTGTACTTGGACTTGGACTTAATTTGATCCTTCTCAACATCATCATTGCCTTTTGATATCTCATTTTAATTGATGTTACACATAAATAACATTTATGAATGGTTGAAAACATCATGAGAAACAATAATTAAAGGATAAGACCCAATATAATATTTTAACCTTTGAGGGTAATTTTTAGTTATGTTGCATGTAGTAATTAATCAATGTTAAAAGTTGGCCATCCATATTTTAAAAATAAAATGTAATTTTTTTGACTTCTGGACTTGTAGGCACAATATTCCATGATAGTGTCAATGAAAAGACTTATTAAAAAACTAGAACAAGAAACCAAAGGAACAATTACACAAGAGGAAACTTTATAATAACAAGTTTTGGAATACAATTGAGTTTTATTGGAAGCTCAAATTTTTAGATTTATGTTTTGCAACCTAAGAACTCATATTAAACCATCATTATTGTAATCTCTTATAAGATTCTTTCCAATTTTAGTAAGCATGCTTTTTGATTTAGTTGAACCTTCAAGTTTCATGTCTAGTATGTTTTCCTTCTTTCTAGTTATTTTATATCCCTAAGAATTATAGAATACATTGGATGGTATCCACAATGTACAATGCATATTGTTTAAACAATAAATTATTCGCAAGGCTTTCCAACCAATGATAATGATTAAGACTAGGATCCAAAGACTATGAAGCGATTGAAAGTTGATGGTAAGTAAAATACCTTTGAAATTTCTTTTAGTATTGTTAGTAGTGGGAGCTTCAACCTATAGCATATCACTAGTGATCACATCAACAAAAAAATTGGCATGTTGAATAAACAAAGCATGTTTTGGCACATCATCATCAATTCAAGATCAGTATTGACTCCCATAAAGTTATGTTAGTAATAATTAAATTTCAAGTTGTTATCAAGGGGGCAACTTTCCTAGCCTTTGGCTTTCTATGATTCAAAAACATGTATTGATTTTAAGTTCAAAATACCAAGTTCCTACCAAGTCCTTAAAATCTTTATACTATTAAAAACTAGAAAATGATTTGGCACAACAATGTAGTTCAAGCCACAAGTAAATGTTAAACCTTCATTATTTTTAGTTAATATTTTAATTAAGAGGGATAGGGTAGTTGGATTCCAAATGAATGGCTTAGGATGATGTAACACACTTCACAAAACCTCCATCCTATAATCATAATGGTGGAAGGTTCTAAATCATCCAAAGACTATTGTATGTTTTCCCTAGGTTTATTTGTAGTTGATTAGTGGAAAAAATGGGATGTGAATCACCTTGATTCACATTGAAGGGATGGATGGCCTTTGAATATTTTATTGGTTCAAAGGATGTTCGTAGCTCAAAGAAGGCACAACAATGGCCAACCAAGATACCATTTTATCACCTTGCCTTATTTATTCATTCTTAGAAAACTTCTATGGGTTGGTGGTGGGAGGGTTTCCAAAAATGGGGGGTTTTCTTGGGTTTGGCAGGAGGCACATACTCAAAGGAAAAAAAGGAAAAAAAAGAAAAGGAAAATGATTTTTCTTAGCTAGGAATAGACTCTACCATAAGGGAAAGGGTGCATCAAAATTGGAATAGGAGTTAAAAAAGGATTGAAGTGAAAAACTTTGGTGGGCATATTCATGATGAGATAATGCCTCTTTCAAGCTAGAAATTGAAGGATTTAATGACATTTTTGGAAGATACAATTGTTTGAACTTGAGGGGGTTTGTTGTTAATGGTTTCTAAGACCTTTCCATTGAATTCCATGTTGTTGATTGATCCTTCACCAAATAAGTTGAATTTTGAGTTTCATGTAATTTAAATGTTTGTGATTATTTTAAGTTAAATTTAACTATATTTGAATCCAAGATGAAAGAGCAATGTGGGTTGGAAGGATGAGGGGTTTACTGCCAATTTGGAGCATTGGCAAATTCACAACCCAACTTTGAAACCATGTCATCAACATTTCCAAATAAGGTTTTTCCCAATACTTGACAATTGCTTAGATCTTGTACTGATGATTTCAAGTTAATTAGTCTTTTACAAATTGGAGCTTGGAATAAGAAGTAATGCATCCAAATGTGATTGACTATTGCCATGTTCCCTTGGTCATTTAATGAACAAAAATGATTGTGGAAACTATGGTAATGTTATGGACTTGAAGTACCAATGTAATAAAATATCAAAACGTTTATTAGAATATTATATAAAATATTGAATACTTATTTTAAACACAATTTACACCAATTGCTAATTGACCTTGATTTCATTTACTATATTGTTCATGACAAATTTGTGAGTATTATATTATTTTCACTTGGTATTACAATGCATAAATTGAATTCAAGGAATTTCAACTATGATTATTACCAATATTCCATTAATGCAATAGAGCCACTACAAGAGTAATCCATCATAGAACTTGTATATGGATGTTTATGTACCTTTGAATTAGAAGGTGTGCAAAATATCTCACATTTAGACACGGGTTGAAAACTTGGAACCAACCAACACTCATTTTAGTTGTTGTTAAGGTGAATTGACATTTATACTAATACCTTCTTCACCTTCTTCAATGACACATCTTAAAGGCCATATTTAGCATTGGAAATGTTAATTTGTGATTTAGTTTTTTTAATCCTTTTAAAAGACAATAGAGTTTTCCTTAAAGTCATCCTATCTTTGAACCTTGATTCATTTTTTATCCTTAGTTCATACCCAAATGAGGTTATCTATGAAGTGGGTGAAATTTGGAAAAATAATCAATATCTAGGATGAACTTCATATGATTTGAAAATTGGGGCAAAAAATATATTAAAAGGACATAAGATTAAATAGTAGTAAAGGCTTAATGTTAGGGAAAATTAAAAACTCAACATGAAATTCAAGGAGCTTTAGGCCTTGTTGTATGCTATTGACCTATTTTTGTATTTGGTGTGTTAGTTTTTGTATTTCAACTTGTGTTTCAACTAAACACAAGGCTAGAATGGTTTTATGGATTTTTCTATTATGTTGGATATGTTTGAAAAAAATTTAAAATGAGTGTTGGGTGAGTACCCATTTTAGTAGGTTAGAACCATTGGTTTTGGTTTTGACTTATAAAAATAAACCATAACCAGGTTTAAGTTTTGGAACCAAAACCGTACTAAAAGTAAAATTAGGTTCTTGGTTTTATTTA